>JABAOE010011749.1_pt1 | contig 11440 bp, 10 predicted proteins | sample 7062141 | NCBI WGS metagenome assembly JABAOE01 (sample SAMN14538627, study PRJNA623070) | marine sediment metagenome | biome: marine biome [ENVO:00000428]; feature: marine pelagic biome [ENVO:01000023]; material: deep marine sediment [ENVO:00002113] | place: India: Gulf of Khambhat ...
TAAAGAACGACGGGGTTTGCTTCCCTACCTTATCCTTCAAGGACCGAGTGGTTTCAGTTGCTCTCTCCAAGGCTAAGGAATTCGGCTATGATACTGCATCATGCGCCTCTACCGGAAACCTGGCAAATGCTGTAGCTGCACTTACCAGGTCCGGAAACCTTAATAACTACATTTTTATCCCATACAACTTAGAGCAGGCAAAGATTGTGGGAACTACTGTATACGGGGCTAATCTGGTTGGTATTAAAGGTACATATGATGATGTAAACAGACTCTGCAGCGAGATTGCAGGCAAATACCCGTGGGCTTTCGTAAATATTAATATGCGTCCCTACTATGCCGAGGGCTCTAAGTCCCTTGCATTTGAAGTTATGGAGCAGCTTGGATGGCGTGCGCCTAAGCATATGGTCATTCCAATGGCGAGCGGCTCGCTTTTGACTAAAGTGTGGAAGGCAATAAAAGAGTTTGAAATAACGGGTTTGGTTGAAGAGAACGGCACAAAGATTTACGGAGCACAAGCCAAAGGATGCTCACCGATTACTACCGCGCTTAAGAACAAGTGGGAGATATTCAAACCGGTCAAGCCCGATACCATAGCAAAATCTCTTGCCATTGGTACTCCTGCAGACGGTTTCTACGCTATGAAAGTGATGAACGAGAGCGGGGGATGGGGAGAAGACGTTACCGACCAGGAAATTATAGACGGGATTAAGCTTCTTGCGGAAACGGAGGGTATTTTCACGGAGACGGCCGGCGGAGTAACAATTGGGGTCACCAAAAAGCTTATTGAGCAAGGAGTTCTTCCAAAAGATGAATCAATAGTGGTTGCTATTACCGGAAACGGGCTCAAAACCCAGGAGGCTATTACCGATGATGTCTCCAAGCCGCATGTTATTGATGCCAATATTGAGGAATTTGAAGAGCTTTATGATAAATTAAATAACGAAAACCAAGGAGGGTCTGAAGATGCCATCAGTGCGCATTCCAACACCGCTTAGAAAATTAACAGCCGACCAGGATGAGGTAAATATCAGCGCCTCAAACGTAGCAGCATTGATAGATGAGCTGGAGAATCAATACCCCGGGCTTAAAACAAGGCTATGTGATGAGTCGGGAGAGGTTAGAAGATTTATTAACCTCTATGTTAACAACGAAGATATAAGATTTTTGAACGGAAAAGAAACTGCACTAAGTGAGAATGACGTGGTTTCGATTATTCCGGCTATAGCCGGCGGTTGTTGATCTATAGACCGTCTTCTTTGCTGAATATCTGATTGAGCTTTTCAAAAAATCTTTTAGAGAGCGGATCGTTTTCTTCCTGGCAGGCCTCTGCAAATTCCTGCAACTTCTGTTTTTGTTTGGCGTTTAATTTCACAGGGATCTCTACTTTAGATTCTATGTATAAGTCCCCTACTCCTCGGCCGTTTAGTCTGGGGACACCTTTTCCTTTAAGCCTAAAAGTCTGACCTGACTGAGTGCCTGCAGGGATTTTTATAGTGCTTTTTCCCTTTGGGGTTGGAATCTCAATCTCGGCCCCAAGTGCTGCTTTAACAAAACTGATAGGCACTTCGCAGTAGAGGTCTTCATTGTGTCTTTTGAAAAGCGGATGTTCCTCAATGCTTATTTCAATATAGAGATCGCCGGGGGGTCCTCCATATAGTCCTATTTCCCCCTCTCCTCGTATTCTTAATCTTGACTCGTCTGTAATCCCGGGAGGTATTTTTACCTTTACATCATGATCGGTCCTGACGAGCTTATTGCCCCCGCAGTTAGAGCAGCGTTTGGTAATCCTTACACCTGATCCGCCGCATGCCGGACAAGCCCTTTTTATCGCAAGAAAACCCTGAGAGAACCTAAGCTCTCCCCTTCCGCCGCAGTCTGTGCAAGTAGCTTCTCCTCCAGGAGCTGCACCGCTTCCGTCGCAGTCCGGGCACAAGGTATGCCTCGGTATCTTTAGCTCTTTTTCTATACCATCTATTGCCTCGTCGAAGGTTATATCCAGGCTGTACTTTAGGTCTGCTCCCCTCTGAGCACGTGCTCTGGCGCCTGCATTGAATACCTCTTCAAATAGATTGCCGAAGATATCATTAAAACCGGCCTCAAAGTCTTGATCCGAGAATAAACCTTCGGAGGATATATGGCCAAAACTGTCATAACGGGCTCGTTTATCGGGGTCGCTGAGCACCTGGTATGCTTCATTTATTTCTTTGAATTTCGCTTCTGCCTCAATATCTCCGGGGTTTCTATCGGGATGGTATTCAAACGCAAGTCTTTTGTATGATCTTTTTATTTCTTCATGATCAGCATTTCTTTCTATTTCTAGAACTTCATAGTAATCAATAGATTGCATTTCCCGTACCTAAATGTTACTAAGTTATTGAGGCTCTATTACTAAGTCTCTGATTCATCAGAATCTTTAGCTACGACTACCAATGCCGGTCTTAACAGACGGTCTTTTATAGTGTATCCCGGAAGCATTTCCATAAGCACATGGCCAGGGGAAATGTCGTTTGATTCTGCATGCTCTATAGCCTGATGCATCATAGGATCAAATACCGTGCCTTTAGAGGCGTCAATAGCCTGGACTCCAAATTTTTCCAATGTGTTGAGAAACTGTTTTTGGACAATTTTTACACCATCGATCAGGGGTTTTGCTTCTTCTTGATGCTCCGCATGCTCAAGCGCTCTATCGAGGTTATCTAAAACGTTCAGCATCTCTTTTATAAGCTCTTCATTGCCGAATGCGATACTATCAGCCCGCTCTTTGGTCATCCTTTTTTTATAGTTCTCAAAATCGGCTGCAAGTCTCAGGTACTGTTGGTTCAGTTCTTCAAGCTCATTATTGTCTTCTTTAGTTTCCTCTTCCTGAATATCAGCTTTTAATTCTTCAGAATCGGCAGTTGTTTGATCTTCGTTAATTTCAAGCTCCCTATTGTGGTTCGATTCATTTTTCTCATCGGTATTCATTAATTACCTCCTAATCCTGATAAATCATCAAAATTCCATAAATATAGATTGTTTAAATAGATTTACCCACTCAAAATATAATAATTAAGTGTAGATTGTCAACGTAAGTATTTAGGAAACCGTATAAAACTAGGATATGCTGTGAGCTATTCCCTCAAGTAGCCCTCCATCGCTTACGATAAGCTCGTTTGCCGAGAACATTTCCATTGTTTTAAGCAGTATTAGCGTGCCTGTAACTATTATATCCTCTCTTCCTTTTTCTAAGCCCGGGATTTTTGCTCTGTCGCTAACGGGGATTTGAATTAGCCTGTCTAGTGTTTCATATACCCAGGGGCTTGTGAGAATATGGTTGTTTATTAATTCAGGCTCATATTTTGTCAGCTTTAGCTCCATAGCTGCAAGTGTTGTGGGGGTTCCAGCCGTTGCGATTATAAAAGGCTCGTTTTTAACTTCAATGTGAAAGTCCTTTAGCTCTTTGTGCAAAATATTTTCAATGATTAAGGAGAGTTTGGCTATTTCGTCGAGGCTCTGGGTCTCAATGGGTAAAAACTCCTCAGTAAGGTGAACAACTCCCATCTTAATGCTTTTTTTATTTACTATTTTGTTCCCGCTAATGTGTACGTATTCAGTGCTGCCGCCCCCGATATCAAAGATAATGCATTCATCGTTATTGTATTGTACGGAGTTTAAGACTCCCAAAACTGTAAGCTCTGCCTCTTCGTCACCTGAGATTACATCGATCTTTATTCCGGTTTCGGCTTGTGCATTTCTGACAAACTCCGGCCCGTTTTCCGACTCTCTCACAACGCTAGTTGCGACAGCCCTTATTTTGGTCGCCTGATACTGTTTAATAATTTCAGCAAAGTCATGTATGGCTGAAATGGTTCTATTTGCGGTTCTCTGAGTGATATAGCGTCTGTTTTGTGAAAATCCTTCCCCAAGCCGTGTTATCACTCTATCTATGTATAGTTTGTTTAGTGTCGCAGCGGAAGAATTCTCGCAAATTAGCAGTCTTACGGTATTTGTACCTATATCAATTGATGCAGTACGCAATTTAATCCCTTTTTAAAATGAAATAGGATGGTTACAGCGCATAGTTCAAGTAAATTATAATTGCTGTTGAAGCTAGTTTGAAGCCCTATCCTTCGGCTTCCTTGCCCGAATTGGCTTCTTGAATAATTTTTTGCGCCTCATTGTGCGGAACTTCCTCATAATGAGAGAAATCCATAGTAAACGATCCTCTGCCGCTTGTAATTGATCTAAGATCGGGTGCATAGCTTAGAATCTCGGACATGGGGATTAAGGCATTTATGACATGGGAGCCTGCAAGCGAGTCCACTCCTGATACTTTTCCCCGTCTTGCATTAACATCACCTATTACGTCGCCCATGGAGTCCTCGGGTATGGTAATTTCCATTTTCATAATAGGCTCAAGCAGCTGAGGCCTGGCGTCTTGCATGCCCTGTTTAAAACCCATTGAGCCTGCAATCTGGAATGCCATATCGGAGNNACAATGTAGCTCTTACATCAACTACAGGATAACCGGCTAAAACACCGCTTTTCATGGCGTCTACTATCCCTTTCTCTACAGACGGTATAAAGTTCCTTGGTATGGCGCCACCGACAATCTTATTTACAAACTCAAAGTTCTGGCCTCTGGGCAGCGGCTCAAGCTCGAGAGAAACCACCCCGTACTGTCCTTTACCGCCGGTTTGCTTCACATACTTGGCCTCTGCTACGGCTTTTCCTGTTATCGTTTCTTTATAAGGCACTCTGGGCGTATGAAGCTCTACATTTACCCCGTATGTGTCCCTTAATTTATTCACTACAACTTCCACGTGCGACTGGCCAGTTCCAGATAAAAGAAACTCATTAGTTTCTTTGTCCATGCGGTACTGGATTGTGGGATCCTCTTCCTGCACTCTTGCAAGTGATGGGTTGAGTTTATCCTCGTCGCTCCTGGTTTTAGGCTCAATTGCGAATGATAAAACAGCTGCGGGAAGCTCGGCAGGGGGAATTACAACGGCATTGGATTCCTCGCAAAACGTGTCTCCGGTGCGGGCTTCTTTCAACTTATTTACTGCAACAATATCTCCGCAGTACGCAGTATCGACCGGGAATTCTTTCTTGCCGACCAGTCTGTGAAGATGGCCTAACTTTTCTTTAGTGCCTTGAGTGGAATTAAATACTGTAGAGTCAGATTTTATTGACCCGGAGAAGACTCTAAATATGCTTATTTTCCCTGCATACGGGTCAGATACTGTTTTAAAAACATAACCTGTTGCCGAACCCTTTTCATCCGGACTTACTTCAACAGAATCTCCACCCCCGTTCTTGGCTTCAATGGGCTTTCTCTCTAACGGAGAAGGCAAATATCTGCATATGCCTCCTACAAGGGCTTTAATTCCAATTAGATTTGTGGCAGATCCTGCGAAGACGGGATATATTTTTGCATCTAGTATTCCCTGGTGGAGCATTTTTATCATAACATCTTCTGCTATCTCCTCTCCATCCAAGTACTTAACCAGCAGCTCGTCGTCCAGCTCAGCAACCGCCTCGACAATTTTTTCTCTAGCTGCCTTGGCTTGGTCTAATATATCATCCGGTATAGGAATTTCCTGAACGTTTCCATTTCCATCGTAGGTATAGGCTTTCATATCTACCAGAACTACAACGGCATCAAAGTTTCCTTCTTGCCCTATCGGATAGGTGAATGGAATCGCTTTTATGCCGAGCTCATTTGATATGCTTGCAACTGTATCGTCTAGAGAGGTGTTTTCCTTATCAAGTTTGTTTACAAAAATAAGTCTTGGAACTTCACCGGCCATATCCCAGTACTTGCTGGCCTGCACAGATCCCTCTCCTTGTATGGCTTCTACTAGGAGAACGGCTCCGTCTACGGTTTTTATTGCACTTTCTGTTTCGTATAGAAAATTTAGGAATCCAGGGGTATCTACTACGTTTACGAAGTTATCTTTGGTTTCAAAAAATGCTATGTGGGAGTTGATGGACATCTGGCGGTTTTTTTCCTCCGACTCATAGTCCAGTGTTGAGGAGCCGTCATCGACCTTTCCTAGCTTGTCTGTGGCGCCATGCATAAATAGCATTGCCTCTGCAAGTGAAGTCTTTCCGGCGCCGTGGGGAGCAATTAGAGCAATATTTCTGATATTATCTCTACTATACTCTGCCATCGCAACACACCTCCGCATTCTTTATTTTTTAGCGTAGCTACATATTAGTCCCAGTTTATGTTCTATTCAAAACTCCTTTTAGCAGAATTATTAAAACAAGATTAGGGCTAATTTGTTTTGTATTTTCTTCTAAATCTTTCTACTCTACCTTTTGCTTCGGCCGCCCTTTCCTTTCCGGTATAGAAAGGATGGCAGTTGGCGCATACCTCAACAGTAAAGTCTTCAAATCTGGTTGATTTTGTTTTATAAGAAGCCCCGCAAGAACAGCTTACAGTCACTTCTTTATATTCAGGATGAATTCCTGCCTTCATTTTACTTGCCTCCAAATTCTTGCCTTGGTTATTGTGATTTGTGAAATAACCCCGATAACTCATATAAAATTAACATTTATTTTATAACAAGCAATAGTTTTCATCGAGTAAGTGCTGAAAATAATAAGGCGGCCATCGGCCGCCTTATTATCGTTTTCTAATTTTTTGGTACTGCTTAATTACATGTTTTATTTTTCGGTAAATTCAGCGTCTATGACGTCGTCACCGTCTTTTTTATCTTGTTCTGAGCTCTCTGCTGCCTCATCGCTAGGCGCCTCCGGCTGTTCAGGAGAGCCGTCCCCTTGAGCCTCAGCGCTTTCTGCCTGCTGTTTATACATAAGCTCAGCAAGCTTGTGAGATGCCTGAGTTATCTTCTCTGTGGCCTGCTCAATAGCCTGAGCATCGTCACCCTTAAGGGCTTCTCTTCCGGCCTCTAGCGATTCTTCAAGTTCCTTTTTCTCTTCGTCGGAAAGTTGATCCCCAAATTCTTTGAAGCTTTTATCTGTTCTGTAAATAAGCTCATCAAGCTTGTTCCTGCCTTCAACAACTTCATGGCGCTTCTTGTCTTCTTCTGCCTTGTCTTCGGCATCTTTGACCATAGAGTCGATCTCTTCTTTGCTGAGACCACTCGATGCTTCTACTCTGACCTTCTGTTCTTTCTGAGTTGCCATGTCTTTTGCAGAGACGTGGAATATACCGTCAGCATCCATATCAAATGTAACTTCTACCTGAGGTATGCCTCTTGCAGAAGGAGGAATGCCGTCAAGTATAAACCTTGCAAGCGTTCTGTTGTCTCCTGCCATCTGACGCTCACCCTGAAGTACATGGATCTCAACTGATGTCTGATTATCTTCTGCTGTAGTAAATACCTGACTCTTCTTGGTAGGTATCGTGGTGTTCCTATCTATGATTTTTGTCATCACACCGCCAAGAGTCTCAATCCCGAGTGACAGTGGGGTAACATCGAGAAGCAGAACGTCCCTTACCTCTCCGCCTAGTACGGCACCCTGAATTGCGGCTCCCATTGCAACTACCTCGTCGGGGTTTATACCTTTATGAGGCTCTTTGCCGAAGAAATCCGTTACTAATTTCTGAACCATCGGGATCCTGGTGGATCCACCTACCAGGATAACCTCATTGATGTCGCCGGCTTTTAGCCCGGCATCTGTGAGGGCCTGCTTACACGGTCCGAGGGTTCCTTTGATTTTATCTTCAATTAACTGCTCAAATTTAGAGCGGGTTACTTTCATAACCAAGTGCTTAGGACCTGAGGCATCTGCTGTAATAAAAGGAAGATTGACTTCAGTCTCGAGTGTATTGGACAGCTCGATTTTGGCTTTTTCTGCCTCCTGTCTTAAACGCTGAAGAGCCATTTTATCGTTGCTTAGATCAATCCCTGACTCTTTCTTAAACTCATCTATGATGTATTCCATAACCAATCTGTCAAAGTCGTCTCCACCAAGGTGCGTGTCTCCATTTGTGGATTTTACCTCGATTACGTTGTCGCCAACTTCGAGGATTGATATATCAAATGTACCCCCACCAAGGTCGTACACAGCAATCATTCCTTCGGATTTCTTATCGAACCCGTAAGAAAGAGCTGCCGCTGTGGGCTCGTTGATGATCCTTTTCACCTCAAGCCCGGCTATTTTACCGGCATCTTTGGTTGCCTGTCTCTGAGAATCGTTAAAATAAGCGGGAACTGTGATTACAGCATCAGTTATCTCCCCCCCGACATAGTCCTCAGCTGCTTTTTTAAGCTTCATAAGCACATGCGAGGATATCTCAGGCGGTGAGTACTCTTTTCCGTCTACCTCGATCCAGGCGTCGTCATTTTTTGATTTAACCACTTTATAAGGCAGATGAGATGCTTCTTCTTTAAATTCATCGTAGCGCATACCCATAAGCCTTTTGACCGAGAAAATGGTATTCTCCGGGTTTACAACTCCTTGCCTTTTTGCTGGTCCGCCAACCAAGATTTCACCATCTTTAGAGAATGCAACAACTGATGGTGTAACCCTGGCGCCTTCTTCATTGATTATGACCTTAGGCTCGCCACCCTCTACGATAGCGACAACTGAGTTCGTCGTTCCAAGGTCAATTCCGATTATTTTTCCTGTGCTAGCCATTTTCGTAGCCTCCTAAACTTTTTTCTTTTATTCTTATGTGTGTTTGTCTAATCTGTTTGAACTTTGCGCTTAATTCCCATGTGAGATAGCAGCTTCTACCGTATCTTTTAATTTCCCGAGAGCCCCTACTTCAATCTGTCTTACTCTCTCTTTTGAGATACCTAGTTCTTCTCCGAGCTCTCTAAGTTTATCGGGCGGGCTCTTTAAATACCTGCTTTCGATAATCTTTTGCTCTCTCGGAGACAGTTTTTCAAGTCCCTCTCTAATTCCTTCGTTTGCGATTTCATTTGCTTCAATTGACTCAAGAACTTCTTCCTGATTAGCTCTTTTGTCTGACAGAGCATCCAAATAAGTTACCGTACTGTCTTCTTTTGAGGTGGAGTCAAGGGAGAAGTCCCTGGACGCCATTCTGATTTCCATATCGACTACGTCCTTGTCTTTTACCCCAAAGAGCTCGGCCACCTTGCTTACTTCCTTGTCTGTCATTTCATTATTTTCAATATTCAGCTCTTTTTNNCTCCAGAATTTCATAATATGGTTTTGAATCCCTGCTCTGATCCACCATACAGCATATGAAATAAGTCTGTATCCTTTGTAAGGATCAAACTTTTTCACAGCCTTCATAAGCCCCATTGTGCCTTCCTGCACAAGATCTGAGATAGGAAAGCCATAAGACAAGTACTCTCTGGCTATTTTCACTACAAACCTCAAGTTTGATACCACAAGAGTNNCGTAATATTTAACCGCAAGCTTGTATTCCTCTTCTTTACTCAGAACAGGATACTTTTCAATTTCCTTTAGAAATACGCTTAGCGGCTCTCTTATTGCTATTGCATTCATATAACAAACCTCCTAGTGAAAAAGTAATCATCATCGAAGGAATGTCAAGAGATTAAATTGGAATATTTTAAAGTATATTTGCAATGATTACAGTTAGTTAGACTTATCCTATTATCTTTAAGAAATATATATCCATAATCCAAGATCATATATGTCAGGGGGATTATTTTGCAGCTTCTACCGCTTTTGCTGCTGCGTCTCTCATATCGGTTCCGGTGATAATGTTTAGTCCCGATTCAGAGAGCAGTTTGCGACCAAGCTCAACATTTGTTCCCTCAAGCCTTACTATAAGCGGAACCTCTATCCCGACCTCTTTGGCCGCCGTTATAACACCCTCAGCGATAGTATCGCACTTCATGATTCCGCCGAAGATATTGATGAATATAGCCTTTACGTTGGGGTCGCTAAGAATCATTTTTAGAGCTTGTAGCACTTGTTCTGTTGTGGCACCTCCGCCAACATCTAAGAAATTGGCAGGCTCTGCCCCGTGGTGCTTGATAATATCCATAGTGGACATTGCAAGCCCGGCCCCGTTTACAAGACATCCGATATTGCCGTCTAATTTTACATAGCTAATACCCCAATTTTTTGCCTCAAGCTCAGTTGGATCCTCTTCTGCGGGATCGTGGAGTTTCTCAATATCAGGGTGTCTAAATAGGGCGTTATCGTCAAAATTCATTTTTGCATCAAGTGCGTATACATCACCGTCATTAGTTAAAATCAAAGGATTAATTTCTGCAAGCGAGCAGTCATTTTCTATAAATGCGTTATAAAGACCTATAATAAACTTAACTGCTTTGTTTACGGTTTTGCCTTTCAAGCCAAGGAAATATGCAATTTTTCTGCATTGATAGGGAAGCAGTCCTAGGGTTGGATCAACATATACTTTTAGTATTTTCTCAGGATTAGTACGTGCTACTTCTTCAATCTCCATCCCGCCTTCCTGGCTTGCCATAATAACTACTTTCTCAGTTGCTCGGTCTATAACCATTCCCAGATAGAGCTCTGTGGCTATGTTGGAAGCTTCCTCAACAAGGACTTTACTTACCAACTTTCCCTCTGGCCCTGTTTGGTGTGTGACCAGATTCATCCCGAGTATTTCGGATGCAAGACGTTTTACCTCCTCAAGTACGTTTGCGAGCTTGACACCTCCGCCTTTTCCGCGGCCGCCCGCATGTATTTGGGCTTTTACTACGAATTTGTCGGCGTTGAGATCCTGCGCTATCTGTTCTGCTTCGTCTTCATGAGATGCAACTTTTCCTGCCGGAACTGCAACCCCGTACTTAGAAAGTAAATCCTTGGCCTGATACTCGTGAATATTCAACTTAGTAATCTCCTCTAGTATATATCTCTATTAATTTCCTTTGACCTTATTCATAATCCACTGAAGCGGGTCAAAGTAAGTATCTACAACTCTTTCCTTGAGAGGAATAATTGCGTTATCGGTAATATGAATTTCCTCTGGGCAAACGTCGGTACAGCATTTTGTTATGTTGCAATACCCGATTCCCGCAGCCTCTCTTAGCATTTCTTTACGGTCTGCAATGTCTAGCGGGTGCATCTCAAGCTCCGCTATTTTGATCATCATGCGCGGCCCGTAGAATTCGTTCTTTTTATTATGGTTTCTAAGGATATGACATACATTCTGGCATAGATAGCATTCTATGCATTTACGAAACTCCTGACTCCTCTCAACGTCAACCTGCTGCATTTTCCAATCTGTGTCTTCAGGATATTTAAAAGGAGGAATCTTCTTTCTGACCTCGTAGTTCCAGGACACATCGGTTACAAGGTCCTTCATAATCGGGAAAGTCTTAAGAGGATGGACTGTGATCGGCTTGTCAAGCGGAAGTGAGTCCAGCCTTGTTTTGCATGTAAGCTTGGGCATACCGTTTACTTCCGCACTGCAGGATCCGCACTTTGCCGCCTTGCAGTTCCATCTTACTGCCAAGTCTCCGTCATAGTTGGCCTGAACAAAGTGAATGGCATCCAGTACGACCAT
>JABAOE010009073.1_pt2 | contig 11434 bp, 7 predicted proteins | sample 7062141 | NCBI WGS metagenome assembly JABAOE01 (sample SAMN14538627, study PRJNA623070) | marine sediment metagenome | biome: marine biome [ENVO:00000428]; feature: marine pelagic biome [ENVO:01000023]; material: deep marine sediment [ENVO:00002113] | place: India: Gulf of Khambhat ...
CCGTACTTGGCGTCGATGCCGAAGTCCGCGTCCACGTGGTTCGAGATGCCGGCGGGCACGTTGGTGGTCACGTCCGAGATGGCATAGGGCCTCACCTCCACGTTCCGCGAGCCGCTCGGCGCCTCGATGCCCACGAGCGTGGCGGCCGACGCCATCCTCATGCCCTGGCCGGAGTTGTCCGGTACGGGCGAGAGCAGCGACTGCTCGTTGATGGAGCGGACGACCCGCATGACGTTGAAGCCCCAGATCTGGCTCGCGCCGGTCTGGTAGCGGAGCGACTTGAAGGGGATCGCCATCTCGACCGTCCAACCGTCGTCGGTGCGGAGGGCCTGGACGTCCCAGACCGTGTTCCAGTCGTAGTTCGTCGTGCTCTCGTTGAGGACCAGGGCGTCCCGGACCCCGCCCAGCGGGTTGGTCTGGAAGAAGAACGCGCTCCTGCGATCGAGGAAGGTGTCGAGGAGGACGATGACGTTGTCGTTCTGCCAGATGTTGCGATTGTCCCGCCGCATCTCGTTGGCGACCATCCGGTCCGGGTCGCTGTCGAACGCGCGCAGCCCCACGTACACGTGATCCGAGTCGAAGAACACCCAGACCTGGGTGTCCTGGGTCGCCGGCTCTCCGTTCCACGGGTACTGCTGGACGAAGCCGGCGGCGGGCAGGATCGTATGGTAGACCTCCTCGTCCAGGCTGCCATCCGCCGCGAGCGGGGCGTCGAGACGGACGGCACGAACCACGATGGACCCATCGGCCGCGCGCGTGGTGGTGGCGGGAAGCTCGGGGACGGGGTAGCCCTGCACGGACGCCGGCGTCTGCGCCGGGCCGGGCGAGGGAGCGACCGCGGTGAGCAGGCAGGCGAGCGCCGCGACCCCCGCCGGCCTGCTGAGCCGCGCGAGCGCCGGAATCACCGAGCGTATCAGGTCTTCGCGGTCCGAGAGCATGCGTCAGGCTACCTGTTCGCCCCTCACCGACCCATCGTCACGCCCACCGTGAGCGTGCGCGGCACCGCCGGGTAATGGAAGACCGTCCCGGACCCGCCCGGATCGAGGAAGCCGGTCGAGCTGTAGGCCCGGTCGAGGAGGTTCCGCACCTCGAGGTGGACCGAGGCTCTCCCGAGCGAGACGACCGCCCGCGCGTCGACGCGCGTCCACCCCGGTTGGCGGACCGTGCTCTCGTCGTCGAGCCACGCGCCCGTGGCTCGGGTCGCGACCAGGCCGCTCCACACGCGAGGGACCACGCTGCCTCCTGCGCTGGCGGTCAGCGTATGCCGTGGAACCGCCTTCAGGGCGCGGCCGGCATTGGCTCCGGCCGTCGCCTTCGCGTCCTGCAGAGCGTAGCCGAGCGTGAAGTCCGAGCCGGCGGGCCCGTAGATCGACAGCCCGCCCTCCACGCCCTGATGGCGACTCTCCCCGATGTTCACGTAGCGCAGGGCGGCCACGTCGAAATCGAGCTCGTCGCGCATGTCCATGCGGTAGACCGCCAGGGTCAGGGCGCCCGCCACGGGCCCGACCCGGCCGACCGACTGGTATGCGCCGACCTCGACGCTCGTCCCGTGCTGGGGGACGAGCTCGGCGTTCGACGTCGTCGCCGAGAAAGGCGGGAAGGGGAGCGGGAACGAGCGCTGGTCGAAGAGCTGGTCGGGTGTCGGCGCCTTGAACGACCGGCTCGCGGAGAGATAGAGGGTGCCGGTCGTCGCATCCGTGTCGATCCACCGGACGTTGACGCCGGCCTTGGGGCTGAGCGCGGTATGGCGGGCGTCGGTCGGGCCGCCGGCCGAGGGCCGGAGCGGCTCGAACCTGTCCCACAGAACGTCGTACCGCGCGCCGGCCGCCACACGGACCGCGGCATGCGGCCGCAGCTCGAGCTGGGCGAACCCGGCGAGAGCATGGCGGCGGCCCCCACCGGCGGCGTCCGACGGCCCTCGCCCCCCGGAGGACGCAGCGTACACGCTTTCGGGCCCGCTGACGACGGTGAAATGCTCCGAGTCGATGCGGCCCGTCGACGCGTCCACGCCGACGACGAGACGGCGTGCGGCCTCCGGCTCCGCCCCCTCCCACTCGACCTGCGCCGACGCCGACAGGCGGTCGGTCGAGAGCTCGCGCTCCTTGGTGTCGGCGAAGTCGACCGCGAGAGGCAGGGTCCGCGTCGAGCTCGAGCGACGCAGCTCGGACGTCAACGTCCCCGATAGAGCCGGGCCCGAGCCGAGCGTCGTCGAGCCGTCGAGAGAGAGGGAGTGCACCCGCTCGGTCGACTCGTCGAACCGGTAGAACGCGAGCGACGCCCCCCGATCCACCGCCATCGCGGATTCCGGCAGCGGGCCCGGAAGCTCCGCGCGCCGCCACGTCGAGCGCGCCGTCGCCACCAGCCTCTCCTCACCCTCGGGCCGCAACGCGACCGAGACTCCGAGGGTGCCGTGCTCGCGCCCGGAATGAGCCCTGGAGCCGTCGGTGCGCAAGCCCGACACGAAGGCCCCGAAGGAACGCTCGCCGAGGCCGGTGCTCACGCGCGCCCCGCCTCGGAGGAGGCCGTCGGCACCGGTCACCAGCTCCGCCGAGGCGGACCGGTCCGCCGTCGCGGAGGAAACGAGGTTCACGACCCCGGCGACCGCGGCATCGCCGTACAACGCCGAAGACGAGCCCCTGACGACCTCCACCGCCTGAATCGCGACGGGCGCCACCAGGTCCCACGTCATCATGCCCGACTGCAGGTCGTGGAGAGGACGACCGTCGAGCAGGACGGCGACGTAGCTGGCTTCGCCGCCCCCGTAGAAGCCCCGCACCATCGGCTGGGGGTCGAGGCCGTTGCCGTCGAGCGCCACCAGAGAGAACCCCGGAACGAAGCGCAGCAGCTCGCCGAGGCCGAGCCCGGTGCCGAGCGACCTCCTGGCGTCGAGCCGCGTCACGGCCGCGACCGAGGAGCCGACGGCGGTACGAGCCCGGTCGGCGGTCACGACGAGCGCTTCGAGCTGGGCGACGGCGGCGGAATCTGGGGGCGGCGGGGTGGGGAGCTGGGCGCCCGACTCCTGGACGAGCGGCCCCGCCAGCCCGGCGACGGCGAGGCACGCCATCGCCGAGAAGACCCGACCTCCGGGCGCGGCGCGCCGACGGCCGTCGCCGAGTGCCCGCCCCTGCCCACCGCGCCCGGCCCGCCGCGCCTCGGCCATCACCGCTGGGAGGCTCTCGGATCCCCTTCGGCCCCCAGCGACAGCTCCTTGAAGCTGCGCGCCTGCTGCTCGATCGCGCCCTCGGTGGGCAGCCGCTCGATGCTCGACGCGCCGAAGAACCCGGCCACCCCCTCCGTGCGGGAGAAGACGTACTGCGCGTCCTCGGGCTGGGCGATCGGGCCGCCGTGGCAGAGGACGATCACCTCGGGGCTCACCGACTTCGCCGCGTCGTGCATCGCCTGCACGCGCTCCACCGCCTCGTCGAGGGAGGCGGCGGTCTTCACGCCGATCGAGCCCGCCACGGTCGTGTGAACGTGCGCGACCACGACGTCGGCTCCGGCCTCCGTGAAGCGCCTGGCCTGGTCCTCGTCGAAGACGTACGGGCAGGTGAGCATGCCGAGCTCGTGCGCCGTGCGGATCCAGTCGATCTCGAGCTGGATGCCCATGCCCGTCTCCTCCAGGCTCTCCCGGAAGCGCCCGTCGATGAGGCCGACCGTGGGGAAGTTCTGCACGCCGTCGAAGCCCATCTCCTTGAGCTTCGGCAGGAAGACCGCGGGCATCCGGAAGGGGTCCGTTCCGCACACGCCCGCCAGGACGGGCGTGTCCCGCACCACCGGCAGGACCTCGGCCGCCATCTCGGCGACGATCGCGTTGGCGTCCCCGTAGGGCATGAGCCCGGCGAGGCTCCCCCGGCCGGCCATGCGGAAGCGGCCCGAGTTGTAGATGATGATGAGGTCCACGCCGCCGCGCTCGGCGAACTTGGCCGAGATGCCCGTGCCCGCTCCCGCACCCACGATCGGGCGACCGGCGTCCACTTCGGCCCTCAGCCTCCTGAGGCACTCCTGGTACTCGATGAACGGCATGTCGTCCTCGCTGTCCGCCGTCCGCGCCTGGCGGGAGCGCTCCTCAGCCCGGCTCGGACGGACCCGCGTCGGCGGGGAGCCCGGCGCCCGGGGCCGGACCGCCGAGCGCGTCGATCATGCGCTCGGCGAACGCCTCCGCGAACGCGGCGTCGTTGATGTGGGCGTCGACTTCCACGACCTCGACCCCGTCTCCCACCCGGGCGCGCAGCGTCTCGAACAGCACCCGGTCGGCCTCGGGATCGTAAAAGGGCTCCCCCTCCGCGTCGATCATGCTCACCCCGCGAAGCGGCAGCACCAGCACGGTGGGGCCCGTCGCTGCCGAGAGGCGCTCGGCGATGCGGCGCCCGATCTCCTCGCACTCCGCGGGGCTCGTGCGCATCAGCGTCACGCTCGGGTTGTGGCGATAGAGGTTCCGGCCGCCGAAGCGCTCGGGCACCGTATCGGCGCCGCCGAAGTTCACCATGTCGAGCGCGCCGACCGAGACGACCTGCGGGATTCCCCGGCGGCCCGCCGCCGAGAGGCGGTCCGGTCCCGCCGACAGGACCCCCCCGACGACCTCGTCACACCACTCGGTGGTCGTCACGTCCGCCACGCCCACGAACCAGCCCTCGTCGACGAGCGCCTCCATGGCGCGCCCGCCGCTTCCCGTCGCGTGGAAGACCGTCACCCCGTAGCCGGCCGCCGCCAGGCGCTCACGCACCGCGTCGACGCAGGGCGTCGTCACGCCGAACATCGTCGCTGCGATCATCGGCCGGTCCCGGGCCGGCGGCACGCTCGTCCCGATCATCCCGCACACCGCTCCCGCGGCATTGGCCAGAACCCTGCGCGACAGCGGGTTGAGCCCCGCGATGTCCACGACCGAGTACATCATCGTGACGTCCTTGATGCCCACGTAGGGCGAGGTGTCGCCCGAGGCCATCGTCGAGGCCATGACCTTCGGCACCCCGACCGGGAGCGTGCGCATGGGGCGGCGGTCGCGAGGGCGGTGCCGCCCCCGCCGCCCAGTCCGAGCACACCCTCGAACCGCCCCTGCCCGTACAGGTCGGGAACCAGCCGCTCGAGCCCCCTCATCATGGTCTCCACGGCGGCTCCGCGGTCCGCCCTCCTCCGCAGCTCCGCGAGGGCGGCGCCACCGGCCTCCGCCACGGCCTCGGCGCCGACGTCGGGCGCGAACGCCGGGTCGCCCATGACACCGGCGTCCACGACCAGGGCCGCGTGCCCCAGGTCCTCGATGACGGCGCGGACGTACGCGGTCTCCTCGCCCTTGGTATCGAGCGTCGCGACGACGAGCACCGTGCCCACGGTCGTTCGGCCGCTCAGCCGGCGGCCGCCCCGGGGTCGGGGCGCAGCGACACCCACGGCTCGTCGGAGGACACGTCCACGAGCGCCGGGCCCTCGAACACGGCCGGCGAGAGGATCGCCAGGAAGACGAGCGTCTCGTCGCCCCCGTTGTAGGTGCCGTGCACCACGTCTCGCGGGATGTGCGCGATGTCGCCCGGACCCAGCATCCGCGCCTCTCGGTCGACCCACTGCTCGGCGTGCCCCGAGACGACGTAGATGATCTCTTCCATCGCCGGATGGCGGTGGAACGCGTGCCCCTGCCCCGGAGGCATGCGGACCCGCACGAGGAGCAGCTCCTCGGCGTCCGTCAGTGGCCGCCTCGAGAGCCACTCGTGGGGCCCCCACGGAAGCTCCTCGACCTCCATCTCACCGGTCGTGACGAAGCGGAGTCCCTGCGTTCGGGGCATCTCGGGCATCCTTGGAATCGAAGAGCGATCGGCGGGAAGGGGACGGACATGTCCGCAGAGTCGCGGCCGGAGCGCATCGGCGGCGGGCTCCTGGCGAGCCGGGGACGAGCCGGTACGTTATAGCATCCGCGAAAGAGGGGGGGCAAGCCCGTTGGGGGCGCGCTCGCCGCCTCGCGCGTCGCCAACGGGAGCAGCGCCCATGACCTCGTCGAGCACCAGCGAATCGGGCATCCATCGCGGACGTCTCTTCGCGGGAATCTGTCTGGCGCTGATCCCGACCGGGGCCTCGTTCGGCATCGTGAGCAACATCCTGGTGCAGCTCAAGGAGGAGTTCATCCTCACGAACTACCAGGTGGGGCTGATCGGGGGCGCGGCGCTGTGGGGCATGGCGATCTCGCTCCTGGTGCTCGGCCCTCTGCTGGAAGCGTTCGGGCTCAAGAACGGGACCCGGATGGCGTTCGCGGCTCACGTCGCGGGCATCACGCTCATGATCTCTGCCGTGACGCAGGTCGGCGATCCGTCGGCGTTCTGGCTCCTCATGGCGGGCGCAGCCACGCTCGCGGTGGGCAACGGGATGATCGAGGTCGCAGGCAATCCGCTGGTGGCCGCGCTCTATCCCGCCGAGAAGACCACACGCCTGAACCTCTTCCACGCCTTCTTCCCGATCGGGATCATCCTCGGTGGGATCGTCGGCTTCGTGCTCGTGACGTACGCGGGCGGCTTGGGCCGCTGGCCCTTCCAGCTCGGCGCGATCTACGTCCCCATCCTGGTCTACGGATGGACGCTCCTGCCCGAGCGCTTCCCGAAGACCGAGAACGCGGAGGCGGGCCTTCCGGTCGCGGAGATGTTCCGCTACACGCTGACCCACCCGCTCTTCCTGCTCATGCTCCTGATGATGGCGATCACGACGTCGATGGAGTTGGGCCCGATGCGCTGGGTGCCGGCGATGCTCGAGGCGGTGGGGATGCACGGGATCCTGGTTCTCGTGTGGATCAGCGGGTGGATGGTCGTGCTGCGTCTCCTGGCCACGCACTTCGTCGAGCGGCTCGCTCCCACGGGGATGCTGCTGGGGGCGGCGGTGCTCACGGGCAGCGGGCTCTTCCTGCTGAGCTTCGTGCAGGGGATGTGGTCGGCGCTCGTGGCCGCGACGATCTTCGCCTGGGGCGTGGCGTTCTTCTTCCCGACGATGGTCGGCTTCGTCAGCGAGCGCCTACCCAGGACGGGCTCGCTCGGCATCGTCCTCACGGCCGGCGTCGGCCTCGGGACGGCGGGGGCCGTCGGCGTTCCGGCGATGGGCAAGGTCGCGGATCGCTATCTCGCCGAGGCGCTCGACCCGGTGGCCACGGTGGCTCTGCTCGAGTCGGTGGACGAGACGTTCCCCGGCTACCTGGAGCGGGCCCGCGACCAGGCCGATGCGGCCGTGCTCGGCTACAGGGCCAGGGACGTCCAGGAGGCATACGACGCCAACCGCGCGGCGCTCGCGGCGTACCGGGAGAGCGGACAGATCGCCGGCGACGCCACGGCGAACGCCCTGCGGGCAATCGTCGGGACGGCGCTCGCGGAGGAGCCTCTCGTCGCCGAGGCCTCCGCGCTCCTCATGCCCGCCGAGGCGCTGGGCGGGCAGACGTCGTTTCGCTTCGTCGCACCCTTCGCGCTGATCCTGATCCTCGTCTTCGGGACGCTCCACCTTCGCGACCGGCGGGCGGGCGGGTACCGCGCCATCCGGCTCGAGGACGCGCGGAAGCCGGCCGCGATGGCCATGCTCCTGCTCCTGGCGGGCGGATGCGCCCCGCCCGACGCCGGCGTGGCGCGTGCGGAGCGCGGCGACCGGCTGAAGGTGCTCTTCCTCGGTGACGACGGGCACCACCGGCCCGGGGCGCGCGCGCGACAGGTGCTGCCCGTGCTCGCGGAGAACGGGATCGACCTGTTCTACACGGACCTGCCCGACGACCTCAACCCCGGCAACCTGTCGCGCTTCGACGCGCTCGTCCTCTACAACAACCACGTGAGCGTCTCCCCTCCGCAGCTCGCTGCGCTCCTGGAGTTCGTCGACAGCGGCCACGGCCTCGTGGTGCTCCACTGCGCTTCGGCGTCCTTCCAGAACTCGGAGGAGTTCATCAGCCTCGTCGGGGCGGCGTTCAAGAGCCACGGCACGGGGACGTTCGGCGCCGTGCGCGTCGCGCCCGGCCACCCGGCGATCGAGGGCGTGCCGACGTTCGAGTCGTGGGACGAGACCTACGTCCACGCGAAGCACAACACCGTGAACCGCACCGTGCTCGAGGTCCGGCGCGAGGCGGGTCACGACGAGCCCTGGACATGGGTGCGGACCTACGGGCAAGGCCGCGTCTTCTACACGGCGTGGGGCCACGACGCAAGGACGTGGGGCACCGACGGCTTCCAGCGGATGCTCGGTCGGGGCATCCGCTGGGCGAGCGGCGATTGGGCGCTCGAGCTGCGGCCGGACGATCCCGTCCTCGAGACGATGACGCTCGAGGTGCCGCTCCCCACGTACGAGCGGCCCCCGGCGGAGTGGAACACGCTCTCGGACCCGGTCTACGAGGCGCAGGTCGCGCTCCCCACGGAGGAGTCGCTCGAGCTGATGAGCCTCCCGCCGGGCTTCCGCGTCGAGCCGTTCGCCTTCGAGCCGATGATCGGCAACGTCATCGACTTCACCTGGGACGAACGCGGGCGCATGTGGGCCGTCGAGACGCAGGACTACCCCAACAACCTCCTGCCGGACGGGGAGCCCGGAAACGACCGCATCCTCATCATCGAGGATACGGACCGCGACGGGCGGGCCGACCGCACGACGGTCTTCGCCGAGGGCCTGAACCTGGCCACGAGCCTCGCGTTCGCGGGTGGCGGCCTCGTCGTGGCCCAGGCGCCCCACATCTTCTTCTTCGAGGACACCGACGGCGACGACCGGGCGGACGTGAAGCGAACGATCATGAGCGGCTGGCCGCGGGACGACACGCACGGCACGCCCAGCAACTTCCGCTACGGGCTCGACAACCAGGTGCTGGCCTCCGTCGGCTACAACGGCTTCCGGGGAACGGTCGGCGGAGTGACGTACGGGCGCGGGGACATCGGCGCGGGCTACTTCCGCTTCGAGCCCGACGGGTCGAGCCTCGACTACCTCGCCCGCACCAGCAACAACACGTGGGGCGTCGACCAGTCGGAGGACGGCTACGTCTTCGGATCGACGGCGAACCGCCGTCCGAGCGGGTACGTTCACATCCCGGGCAGGTACTACCGGTCGATCGAACGGCGTGAGCCGGTGCTTCCGGGCATCGAGGACAGCCCCGCGATCTATCCGGTGACCGACATCCTGCAGGTGGATCAGTTCGACATGTACACGGCCGGGTCGGCGCACGAGCTCTACACCGCGCGCGCCTTTCCGTCGGAGTACTGGAACCGCGTCGCCTTCGTCGCCGAGCCCACCGGCCACCTCATCGGCATGTTCGACCTCCGCTCGCGCGGAAGCACGTTCGAGGCCAAGAACCGCTGGAGCTTCGCTGCGAGCCGCGACCAGTGGGCGGCCCCGGTCCAGGTGAAGGTCGGCCCCGACGGCGCGCTGTGGGTCTCGGACTTCTACACGCTCGTCGCCCAGCACAACCCCACCCCCCGCTACGACGAGAATTGCTGCGAGCGCGGTCCCGGAAACGCCTACGAGACGCCGAACCGGGACCGGCTCCACGGGCGCATCTACCGGATCTCACACGAGGACGCGCCGCCCGCCTCGACGACCCTGGAGGACGCGCGGCCCCACGAGCTGGTCGAGGCCCTGCAGGACGACAACATGTTCTGGCGCCTCACCGCCCAGCGGCTCCTGGTGGAGCGCGCGGAGCGGGACGTGGTGCCCGCGCTGATCGAGCTCGCCTCGAGCCAGAGCGTCGACGGGCTCGGCCTCGACGTCGGTGCGCTCCACGCGCTCTGGACGCTCGACGGCCTCGGAGCGATCGAGGAGGGATCGGAGGCGCTCACCGTCGTGCGCGCGGCGCTGCGTCATCCCGCGGCGGGGGTGCGGAGGGCGGCGATCCAGCTCCTTCCCCGTGACGGTCGCCTGCTCGAGGACGTCCTCGGCGCCGGCATCCTGCCCGACCGCGCTTCTCCCACGCCGGTCGACTACACGGTGCCGAGCGGGACGCTGCAGGACGCCGACCCGAAGGTGCGCCTCGAGGCGCTGCTCGCCGTCTCGGAGCTTGCCCCCTCTCCACGGACGGCGCAGGTGATCGGAGAGGTGTTGAGGACGCCGGCCAACGCGCGTGACCCGTGGCTCCCGGACGCGGCGGGGATCGCCGGAGCCCACCAGGGCGTCGACTTCCTCCTCGAGGTTCTGGGGGGGGAGCTCCCCTCGGATTCCGCGTCGGCGCGGGGCATCGGCAGGGCGGCCCGGATGATGGCGCGCTACCACGCCTCGGCGGCGAGCGCAGAGACGGCGCTCGTCCTGGTCGAGGCGGCGACGTCACCCCCCGCGCTCGTCGGCGCCGCGACCCTCGAGGGGATCGCGACGGGGTGGCCCGAAGGCAGCCCGCCCGATCTCTCCGGCGCTCAGCGGGCGCGCCTCTCGGCGGCCGCGCGCCGTGCGCCCGAGCTGCAGGAGGCCTTCCAGCTGCTCGCCGAGCGCTGGGGTGTCTCCCGCATCGGCGCCCCATGAGATGGCCGATCACGACGCTGTTCCTCACCCTCGCGGCCGTGGGCTGCGGCTCGGGTCCCGAGGGCGACGCCTCCGGTCCTGAGTCGCCCGAGGCCGGGGCGACGGCGGACACCGGCACGACCGGGGCCCCCGGGGAGGACCCGGGGGGGACGCTGCCGCCGATGGAGGTCACCGGCCTTGCCACCGACACGGTCCTGATCCGATCCGAAGGGCCTGCGCTGCAGTTCCTTCCCGACCGACTGTCGGCCGAGAGCGGCGCCCGTCTCCTCATCCGCTATCAGAACGCCGGCGACCTTCCGCACAACTTCGCGCTGTTCGACTCCGAGGACGCCATCGACGCGAGCGTCACGGCCGCGTACGAGGCCGAGAGCACGGGATACGTCCCGCCCTCCGCGGGTCCCCACCTCGTCGCCTACAGCCCGCTGGTCTCCCCGGGCCAGACCATCGAGATGGAGCTGGTCGTCCCGCCGCCGGGAGAGTACACGTACATCTGTCTCTTTCCCGGCCACGCCCAGATGATGCTCGGGACGCTCGTCGCGCGGTGATTCGGCGCGAGGCAAGGCGGGAAGCCGTCAGTCTCCCGCCCCGGCCCGGCCTCTCGGCCTCGCGCGCACCGCCAGCACGGTCATCCACGCGGCGATGATGAGCAGCCCGTACATCTCGCGCGACTCCTCGATCCCGGCGCTCTCCATTTCGAAGGCCCCGAACATGTCCCGGAAGGGCACGGCCCCGACGACCCGGGGAGCGATGCTCGCCGCCCAGGCGATGGATCCGACCGCGACGAGCGCCGGGTACGACCAGGGCCCTCTCCCGAGAAGGCCGAGGACGCACGCCCCCGCCGCGACCGCGTAGACCACCACCCACGGGAAGGGATCCGGATCGTTGTACTGCACGGCGATCGAGAGGACGAACGCGAGCAGCATGATCCAGTCCGCGGCCCTCCACATGATCTCACGCGTCATGGTGGCGAATCACCCTCGGAGCGGGGACAGCTGATCGAGCCGCG
>JABAOE010013499.1_pt5 | contig 11434 bp, 10 predicted proteins | sample 7062141 | NCBI WGS metagenome assembly JABAOE01 (sample SAMN14538627, study PRJNA623070) | marine sediment metagenome | biome: marine biome [ENVO:00000428]; feature: marine pelagic biome [ENVO:01000023]; material: deep marine sediment [ENVO:00002113] | place: India: Gulf of Khambhat ...
GGACACGACGTGTGTCCTGATGCGAACCGTGGCCCCGTTCGTTCCCGGTGGCTCTCCCTACCTCCCGCACCTGGTGCGACAGATCGAGATTCAGGCAGAGGTAAAGAGAGCCGCGGAGGAGTATTTGGAGCGTATTTCGACGGCGAGCCCCTGTGGCTCACGAACGGAAACGAAGGTGATGACCGCTCCGCAGCCGGCCGTGGCGATCCTTAGCGCCGCCTCGGAGGAGGGGGTCGACCTGATTGCGATTTCCACGTCGGGGAGGGGCGGGGCGAGCAGGCTCCTGCTCGGCAGCGTCGCCGACAAGGTACTGCGTGGGTCGCCCGTTCCCGTCCTTGTGTTCCGCTTCGGGGCGGAGGCGACGGAAGAGACTTCTTAGACGTCGCCCTTCCGTCGGGGTGGCTCGGGCACGAAGTCAGGCTCCCAGAGGATCGAACCCCTGGAAGCCCTTCCCGGGCCCCTTGCCGAGCGAAGAGGTGTGCCGGGCCCTCTCGTATCCGCCCTCGGACCTGGAGATTCGTCGACCGGCGACCAGCGCTTCCAGCACGAGCTCACAGGCCGCGGTCTTGAGTCCCGCCGGAGCGCCTTCGGGAGCGAGCCCGACCGAGGTCACGAGATCCAGGAGCCCCGGAACCTGCTCGAATCCCTGGACACACGCGCGCGCGCCGGCGTCGTCGGACACCTGCAGTGCGCCTCCGGATTCGAAATACTCCACGATGTCCTCGACGTCCGCGCCACCCGCCCTCGCCTTGAAGACTTCCTGCGACGCGGTGGAGATCAACTCGCGCGCGATCCTCTCCGCCCCCTGGAGCTCTCCGTCGTACTCGAGCTCGATCTTCCCGGTGATCATCGGCAGCGCGGCGTAGATGTCACCGATTCGCGGAATGGCTTCTTCTTCGGCCAATCGGTAGGCGCGGCGCTCGGCGTTCGAGACCACGCCCTCCAGAACCGTGATCGGAAGCCTCTGGCTCACTCCCGACCGCTGGTCGACTCTCTTGTCGGAACGAGCCAGGAAGGCGAGACGCTCCACCACCTCGGACACGAACTCCGGCACGGACACTCGGAGAGTATCCCGTTCCAGCCATGCCTCCTGCCGGGTGATGGCGATGCCGGTGCCGACGTCGGTCGGGTAGTGAGTGCGGATCTCCGCACCGATCCGGTCCTTCAGGGGCGTGATGATCTTTCCGCGTGCCGTGTAGTCCTCCGGGTTCGCCGTGAAGACCAGGAACACATCGAGCAGTAGGCGAATGGGGAAGCCCTTGATCTGGATGTCCCCCTCCTGGAGGATGTTGAACAGCCCCACCTGAATCTTGCCCGAGAGATCGGGGAGCTCGTTCAGCGCGAAGATGCCGCGGTTCGCGCGAGGGAGCAGGCCGAAGTGAATGGTCAGCTCGTCCGAGAGGAGATGGCCGCCCCGGGCGGCCTTGATCGGATCGACGTCGCCGATCAGGTCGGCGATCGTGACGTCGGGCGTGGCGAGCTTCTCGACGTAGCGCGCGTCTCGGGGCAGCCAGGCGATCGGTGCGTCGTCTCCGGCCTCCTCCACGAGCATGCGCCCGTCCTTCGAGATCGGTTGCAACGGATCGTCGTTCACCTCGCTTCCCTCGAGAACGGGGATCTCGGTATCGAGGAAGTCGACCATCTGCCGCAGGATTCGACTCTTGGCCTGCCCGCGGAGTCCGAGCAAGATGAAGTCCTGGCGCGCGAGAATGGCATTCACCAGGCGGGGAATTACCGTGTCGTCGTATCCCTGGATACCGGGGAAGAGCCGCTCCCGCGCGCGGAGCTTCGCGACCAGGTTCGAGCGCACCTCGTCCTTGACGGAGCGCGGACAGTAGCCGGTCGCCTTCAGGGCGCCTAGGGTGGACGGCTTGGACGAGGGCATGGCTCGAGCTCCGAAGCTCCAGACCAAATGGGGCGTTGGGCAGGGGGTGAGAGGACCGGTGGTCGCGCCGGGGATGACGGGAGCGTACCCGCCCGCTACTCTTCCGACCCCCGGGTCCCCGGGGTACCACTGGACTCCCTGCGGGTTCCCCGGACCGGGTCGCCGGGGGTCGGGCTCGGGACGCGTAGAGATCGGAGGTCCACTTCCCGAATGGCCATCAAGCTGTCTCGGTTTCAGCCGAACCTTCCCTTGGACCGCATCATCCTCGAAAGGGAGCCGGGCGACGACGCCGTCGCCCTGGATGTTCTATTCGTGGGCGCCGGGCCGGCGGGGCTCACAGGCGCGATCGAGCTGGCCCGCCTGGCTCGCGCGGATGGAGGCGGCGGCAAGCCGCTCGAGATCGGAGTGCTCGAGAAGGCGAGTGCCCTCGGGGAGCACTGCCTTTCCGGAGCCGTACTCGATCCGGGTCCCCTCCGCGAGCTCTTCCCCGAGCTGAGCGACGCCGATCTGCCGTTTCGTGGGGAGGCCGGGGCGGAGGCGTTCTATTTCCTCACCCCGGGCACCGCCGTTCGTCTTCCGACCCCTGCGAGCATGAGGAACCGGGGCAATCGCATGGTCTCGATCTGCGAGCTGGTGAGATGGATGGGCGAGAGGGCCGAGGAGCTGGGGGTCAACATCTTCACGGGCTATCCGGTCGACGCGCTCCTGGTCGGCGGATCTGCCGTGCGGGGTGTCAGGACGACTCCGGCGGGCCTGAGCCGCGAGGGGGAACCGGGCCCCTCCTATGTTCCGCCCTTGGATCTCTCAGCGAGGGTGACGGTGCTGGCGGAGGGCACGCGCGGCTGGCTCACCCAAGCGTGGACGCGTTGGCAGGGCGTGTCCTCTGCGAATCCGCAGATCTACGCCCTCGGCGTGAAGGAGCTCTGGGAGGTTGGGTCACCCCTGGATCGGGTGATCCACACGATGGGCTGGCCGCTTCCCAGCGACACGTTCGGTGGAAGCTGGATCTATCCGATGGGCGAGAGCATGGTGTCGATCGGCCTGGTTGTCGGCCTGGACTCCCCGCACGGCCGGCTGGACGTACACGGCCTGCTCCAGGCCCTGAAATCCCACCCCTTGGTCCGGTCCATCCTCAGAGGTGGGGAGATGGTGGAATGGGGCGCCAAGACGATTCCCGAGGGTGGATACCACTCGGTTCTCGAGCGCAGACACGGGGATGGCCTCTTGCTGATCGGGGACGCCGCTGGATACGTCGACGTCCCCTCGCTGAAAGGCATTCACTACGCGATGCACTCGGGGGTCTTGGCCGCCCGAGCCGCATTCGGGGCCCTCGAGGCGGCCGACGCCTCGGAATCGATGCTGCGCGGGTACACCGAAGCGGTCGATCGGTCCTTCATCATGGAAGATCTACACAGAAGCCGGAACATGAGGTCGAGCTTCCGGAGCGGCCTCGTGCGAGGAGCGATCCGTGCCGCGACGATGCAGCTCACCGGAGGCCGTTTTCCGACCGGAGTGGTCGAGCATGGTGAGGACGCGGAGGTGCCGAAGGACCTAGCGAATCTCCTTCCCGCCCCGGTGCCCCACGGCGCCGCCACCTTCTCGAAGCTGGAGGCCGTATATCGGTCGGGAAACCGCACGCGGGACGACATTCCGAGCCACCTGCTGGCGGGTGGCGATGTGCCGGCGGAGGTCGCCGAGATNNAACTGCATCGACTGCAAGGCCACCGACGTCCTCGGTCCGCGGTGGACGCCTCGAGAAGGGGGGAGCGGCCCTCGTTACCGACGCATGTGATCTGGATCAGTCTCGTGTGAGCGCGATCCGAGGCTGGCCGCCGGCGAAGGGGCTCTGCGCGACGAGGGTATGGTACGGGAGCCCCAGACATGGCTCGAAGCTTCCGCACCCGTAGAGCGCGGAATAGACCCGCGCGTACTGCTGAACCACCTTGACGTAGTTCCGAGTTTCCTCGAACGGAATGTGCTCCATGAAGACATCCCGGTCGCGGTACGTCGCATCGTTTCGCCAGCGTCGCATGCGCGTGGGTCCGGCGTTGTACGCCGAAAGGACGTCCTCTGCCCTGCCGTCGAAGCGGCGCACCATGCTGGCCAGGTACGTGATTCCGAGCCGTAGGTTGGTCTCGGGGTCGCGTCGGGCGTCGGGCGAATAGGGAATCCCCAGGTTCTGAGCCATCTCGCGAGCCGTCGGCGGCATCAGCTGCATCAGCCCAACGGCCCCCGAAACACTCTCGATCCGGGCCTCGAAGGCGGACTCCTGTCGAATCAGTCCGGCGACGAAGAACGGGTCGAGCCCGTGCCGGCTCGCCTCGCGGACGATGATCTCGCGGTGGGGAAACGGGTGGACGATTCTCAGTAGCCGCAGGTTCCAGGAGCCTTCCCGTGCCCGGAGGCGCCGGCCGAGGACGATCGCCTCCAATGGCAGTCCGCCCTCGATCAGAGCCTCTCCGAACTCGTACTCGCCTCCGGGCAGGGCAGCGAAGAGGGCGGTTAGTCGGTCGAGCTCGTAGCTGAAGGACCCCGAAGTCGGGACGAGCCGATGGACGCGGAGCCGGAGGACGGCGTTTGCCATCTCTCGCTCCAGGCCGGTCACGGGAGGGGGGCCTTCTGGGATGTCTGCCGGAAGAACGGCCGCCCCGATCCTCTCTCCGGCGAACACGCCGTAGAAGGTCAGGGGGTCCTCCCGGTGCACCTCCTCCAGCTGCGATCTGGCATCCGGGGTCCTACCCGCCCGCTCGAGTGTGAGAGCGGCCCAGTACCCCGCCTGTTGGCGCAGCGAGGAGCTGCCAGTTCCCTGCAAGTACTGCTCGAACGTCCGGGCCGCTGAGAGGTAGTCACGAGACAGGTACTGGGTGGAGCCCAACTGCACCACCGTGGTTCCGGTGGAAGAGCTCGAGACGCCCACCCGGAGCAGCTGGTCCAGGAATCCGCGCGCACGTGGCCCGAAGCCGGTTTCCAGCTCCCGAGTTAGGAGTACGGACAGTCCGCGCTCCGCCCACCGCGAGCGGGGATCCGATTCGGCGAGCCTCCTGAGAGTCGACTCGGCCTGAATCACTGCGCCCCGGCCCAGCATCGCGCGGCCGGTCCAATACAGCGCCGGCGTTCTGAACGCGGGCGGGGTGCCCTCTCCGGTGAGAGGGGAAAGCATCGCCTCGGCTTCCTGGTACCTGCGAAGCTCGAAGAGCCCCTGGCCTAGGGCGATCCTGAGCTCGGCTGCGTCATCCGGCNNTCCGGCTCCGGAAGTCGGCTCTGTCCCACGAGGATGGGGGCGAGCCTGGCATGCGCCCGAGCCCAGGATCGGGCGGCCAGCAGACTCCGCCCCAGCCTCAGCGCATCGGCATCGTCGATCGGCCAGGGGGCCACGTCGATGAGCTCGGCGGCCTGGCTGGCCCCGCGGAAGTCCGGACCATAGTCGAGGGCTTCCCAGAGATCGACTCGTGCGGGGACGGAGTCCGCGGCCTGAAGCGAAAGCTCCCCGGCTCTGGCCCACCCGCGGGAGGCCTGCTCGGGATTTCGCTCCGAGCGGGCCTGACTGCGCGCGATCCGAGCTGCGCCTCGGAAGTCGCCGGCCTCTTCGTAGGCATCGGCGAGGACGGCCCACCCCCAACGCGACCAGTACTCGCCGGAGGGGCTCAGTGGCGCCAGAGCCGAGCGCACGGCCGCCGTATCACCGGTAGGTGCGAGGAGCCCGGCGAGCACCAACGGCCGCCAATCCGAAAGCGTTGGCAGGAGCGCGAGAGCCGAATCGGCGAGGAACGCCCCACGGACATGATCTCCCTCGTCCCACGCCTCGATCGCCCGCTCGAGTCGGTCGAGCGCGGTCTGCTGCGTGGACGGATCGGGGATCGTTCGATCGAGCTGGAGACGAAGCTGTTCCTGACGCGTCGCCGCCTGAGCTCCCACCTCGTCGGCGAGAGCGGTGGGGCCGCCGGCCAGCAGAATGGTCAACACCATCCGCGCCGCCGCACCGGCCCTCGATTTCGGCCAGAGCACGGCTCCGCGGTCTCCACTCGGCCGGACATGGGCGCCCCGGATGCCCTGAAGAGATCACAACTTCGTCCACGAACCTCCTCCACCCCACAAGGTCAAACCACTTCGATGCTCACTCCACTAGCCCGACCCGATCCAGCCACCGGGTGATATCCGAGGTGGAGATGATACCCAGAAGGCGACCGTTCGTAGCTACCAGAACACGACTCGAGCCTCCCTCCCTCATCATGGAGAGCACGGAGGACATCGGCGTGTCCGGACCTACGATCACCGTCTCCTCGACCGGCGACATGATGTCGCTCACCCGTTTGTGGGCCCAGTTCTCCCGGTCGAGCGTCTTCAGCTGGCCGAGAGTCACAAGACCAACGATCACACCATCTTCGACTACGGGAAAGGAGGAAAAGGGTCGACGCAGGAAGAAGTCGTGCACCAACTCCTCGAGCGACACGTCCGGCGGAACGGTCTCGGGCTGCGGAGACATGGCCTGTCTGGCCGCTAGCGGGCTGAGGATCTCCTGGAGCAGAAGCTGCTGGTAGCTGACGCGCGCCGCCTGGGCCAGGAACCATCCGATGAAGATCATCCAAAGGCCGCCAATCAGGCCTCCTCCGGCGAAGAGCGAGAAGACGCCCAGCGCAGTGATCGCCCAGCCCATGAATCGGCCGGACGCACTGGCGATCCGGGTCGCCCCGCGCAGGGAACCGGTGACGCGCCAGGCGGCCGCCCTGAGGAGCCGCCCTCCGTCCAGGGGGAAACCGGGAAGGAGGTTGAAGATCGCGAGGGCTAAATTCACGAGACCGAGATACGCCGCGACAGCCGATACGGGGTCGCCCAGGCCCAATCGGACGGAGGCGGCGGCGATTCCGTAGAAGACCGCAGCCAAGAGGAACGAGGTGACGGGTCCGACCACGGCGATCAGAAACTCGTCCCCGGCGGTCGAGGCCTCGCGCGCGGTCCTCGCCATCCCTCCGAATATGAAGAGCGTGATCCCCTCGATCCGAATGCCCTTCCAGCGGGCCACGAAGGAGTGCGCGAGCTCGTGGAGGAGGAGGGACGAGAAGAAGAGGAGCGTTCCCGCCACTCCCATCAGGAGATATTCGAGCCTGCTGAGGTCCGGGACACTGGCAGGGAAGACCGCGCCCGTGAATGTTGCGAGAATCAGGAAGAAGAGGATGAACCACGAGTAGTCGAGCGAGATCTCGAATCCCGCGACTGAGCCCAGCCGCACGCCGGCCAGGCCGCGGCGCGGCGGGCGTCGAATCTCCGCGGGAGAATGAGCGGTTTCGGTCATGCGACGACGCAGGAGGGATGGGTGGCTGGGCGACCTCAAGCTATGGAACGCGATAGCGTGTAGAAAGAGGCATCGACGAAGGCATCGAAGGGCGCCAAATTGGCAGGACTACCGCCGGAGCGGCACGGTTTTCGGCCGCCGGGGCTGGCAGGAATCCTGCAACAAAGTCGGTCGTGGAGTTCTAGGTCTAGCGATCAGCAGGCTCGAGGAGAGCCGTTGCGGGCGCTGGACGCCAAGCGGCCGAGGGTGCTTCTCGGGCGCACACGAGTGGCAAGCGAGGTGAATCGGCATGGGTGAACGTTTCGAGCTCCCGGTCCTTCCGCTGAAGGACATGGTGGTGTATCCCGGAGTCGCGGTCCCGATCGCAGCCGCGCGGCCAGGGACCGTCGAGGCTGTACAAGCTGCGCTCGACGGAGACCGGCGGCTCTTCGCGGTAGCGCAGAGGACGCCCGCGGACGAGGCAACTCCGGATGTTCTCTATTCGGTAGGAACCGTGGTCCGGGTCATTCAAGCTCACCGCGCCCGCGGTGGGCTACAGCTGCTGGTCCAAGGAGACCAACGGGCGGAGGCTGTGCACTATGAGGGGCGAGATAATCAGATGCTCAAGGCGCATCTGATCTCGCTGAACCGATTCACCCCTCGGAACCCGGATGATCCGGCATTCCAGGCGCTGGACAAGGAGTTGCGGGATCGGGCCGCCGAGTTGGGAACGAGAAGAGGAGTGCCAGCCGAGGCGTTGAATCAGTTCATCCAAGGCGTGGACGAGCCGGGGCCGTTTGCCGACCTGGTGGCCTTCTACCTCGATCTCCCCACGGCCGACAAGCAGAAGCTTCTTGAGGTGCTGGACGACGAGGAGCGGATGCGTAGAGCCTTGGTTGCAGTGGAGCGAGAGCTCGCCCGCATCGAGGCTCAGGAGGACATCCAGGCGAGGGTGCAGGAGGAGCTCGGGGAGCGGCAGCGGGAGATGCTACTTCGCGAGCAGATGAAGCAGATCCAGCGCGAGCTCGGCGATGAGGACGAAAAGGAGGAGGTCGAAGAGCTTCGGGAGCGAATCGAGGCGCTCGAGCTGGAAGAGGACGCTCGAATTGAGGTCGATCGGGAGCTGCGGAGGCTGGAGCGCACGTCGCCGCAGTCCGCCGAGTATCAGGTCATCCGGACGTTCCTGGAATGGATCACCGAGCTGCCCTGGAATCAGAGGACCAAGGACAAGATCGACCTGAAGGTGGCCCAAGAGATTCTGCAGGAGGATCACTACGGCCTCGAGGACGTCAANNAGAGTTCCTGGCCGTTCGCAAGCTTCAGATGGATCGGGGCCCGGAGCCCGAGGAGGAGGTTGGGGAGGCTGGCGGGGAGCAAGAGCCCGAGACGATCGCAGGGAGTCGGACCGACTCGGAAGAGGAGGCCGGGCCGGTGCGCGTCGAGGACGAGGGAGAGGTGGACGTTGGGGACGAAGGTGCGGAGGCTGAGCCGGAGCCCGAGGAGCGACAGACGGACCGACTCAACGAGCTCGTGGGACGCGGTCCCATCCTGCTCTTCACGGGACCTCCCGGAGTGGGTAAGACTTCGATCGCCCAGTCCATCGCGAGAGCTCTGGGGCGCAAGTACGTACGAATCTCGCTCGGCGGGGCCCGGGACGAAGCGGACATCCGGGGCCACAGGCGTACCTACGTAGGTGCCATGCCCGGGCGCATCATCCAGGGCATGCGGCAGGTGAAGTCGAAGAACCCAGTGTTCCTGCTCGACGAAGTCGACAAGCTCGGGATCTCGTTCCAGGGCGATCCGTCGTCGGCGCTCCTGGAGGTGCTGGATCCGGCGCAGAACTCGAGCTTCACGGACCACTACCTCGGGATTCCGTTCGATCTGTCCGAGGTCCTGTTCATCGCGACCGCGAATTACGTCGACCGGATCCCTGCGCCGCTACTGGACCGCATGGAGCGAGTGGACTTCTCGGGCTACACCGAGCCGGAGAAGCTCGAGATCGCGAAGCGCTACCTGCTTCCGCGTCAGAGGACGGAGGCGGGGCTTGCAGAGGAGGAGCTCGAGGTAACGGACGAAGCCATTCTCTCGTTGACGTCGCAGTACACGAGGGAGGCCGGAGTGCGACAGCTCGAGCGATCGCTCGGGAAGGTGGCCCGGAAAGTGGCCAGAAAGATCGCCGGCGGCGAAGTCGACAGGGTGACGGTGACTCCTGACGAGGTGAGGGAACTGCTGGGCAGGCCTCGCGTCCACCCTGAGAAGATGCGGACGGAGGACGCCGTGGGCGTCGCCACGGGCATGTTCTACACTCCCATGGGGGGCGACATCATGTTCGTGGAAGCGAGTGTGATCGCCGGCGAGGGAGGGCTCGTTCTGACGGGGCAGCTCGGCGACGTCATGAAGGAGTCGGGCAGGGCGGCGCTGACCTTCGCCAAGAGCCGGCAGCGCGAGTATGGGATCCCCGAAGACCTGCTGAAGGGGACGGAGATACACATCCATGTCCCCGCCGGGGCGATTCCGAAAGACGGGCCGTCGGCCGGGATCACGATGGCGACCGCGCTGGTCTCCGCGCTGTCCGGACGCAAGGTGCGCCGGGACGTGGCGATGACCGGCGAGCTGACGCTGACGGGTCGCGTGCTCCCGATCGGCGGTGTGAAGGAGAAGGTGTTGGGGGCCGTTCGTGCCGGCATCCGGGAGATCATCCTACCGGCCGAAAACGAGTCGGCCCTGGAGGACATCCCGGAGGCGGTGCGCGATGCGCTGACGATCCATCTCGTGCGAGAGCTCGACGAGGTGATTCCACTCGCGCTCGAGGGAGGGACGCTGAAAGCAGAGCCGTCGGTTCCCTCTCGGGGGAGCGCACGAGAGAGAGCGGCGAGCGCGGTATCCTGAGCCGGGCCGCTGTCGCTAGTGGAACGCTCTCACCGACGCAGCCACGGATCCACGCGAGGGGCCGAAGCGAGCGCCTAGGCCCCGGTAGCGAGGCCTCGAATGAAGGAGAACTCTCGCGGCCTTACGGGCTGCACGGACAGTCGGAGCCGCTTGAGTAATGCCATCTCGGCGAGCTCCGGATGCTCCCTCACCTCGGCCAGAGGGACCGTTCTGGGGAGCTTCTCCACGAAGCCGACATCGACGAGCCACCAACGGGGCGACTGCCGCGAGGACTTGGCATCGAAGTAGGAGCTGCCCGTCTCGAACTGCGTTGGATCCGGGTAGGGCTCGCTCAGGATCCTCGCTATTCCCACGATCCCAGATGGTTTGGCGTTGCTGTGGTAGAAGAGCGCGAGATCGCTCGGTGCCATCTCGTCTCTCATGAGGTTCCTGGCCTCGTAATTCCGTACGCCGGTCCAAGCTGTGGACCCGTCCCGCTCCAGATCGTCGATGGAATAGTCGTCGGCCTCGCTCTTCAGGAGCCAATACTGCTTTGCTGCCATCGCTGTGGTCCTCTCGTGGAGATCGGGGGCTGCCGGGAGGAGGCAACCGACGCGACTCAACCCGGCCCCGCCGTCCGCACGTCGTGATCGGCCTCGTCTTCGTAGGCGCGGAAGTTCGCCTTGAACATCTCGGTCAGCTGGACTGCCGATTGGTCGTATTCCTCGGGATCCGACCACGCCTGCCTGGGAAGGAGGATGTCGGGAGGGACCCCCGGGACATGGGTCGGAACTGAGACACCGAAGTGGGGATCGCGGACGGTCTCGACTCCCTCGAGGCTGCCGTCCAGCGCGGCTCTCACCATGGACCGTGTGAAATCCAGCCGAATGCGGCTGGCTTCGCCGGCGCGGCCTCCGATCCACCCAGTGTTGATCAGCCAGACATCGCTCCCGTGGACACGCAGCTTCTCGCCCAGCATCCGGGCATAGACGCCCGGGTGTCGGGGTAGAAACGGCGCCCCGAAGCAGGCCGAGAAGACCGCTTTGGGCTCGGTGACTCCGCGCGCTCGGTGCCGGCCACCTTCGCCGTGTATCCGGAGAGGAAGTGATACATCGCCTGCTCGGGCGTCAGTCGGGAAATCGGCGGAAGTACCCCGAAGGCATCGCAGCTCAAGAACACGACGTTTCCGGGATGCTTCCCTTTTCCGGGCACGATTGCATTGGGGATGAAATGGATAGGGTACGACGCGCGGGTGTTCTCGGTGATGGAGGCGTCGTCGAAGTCCACCTGATGCGTGGCCGGATCGAGCACGACGTTCTCGAGGATCGTTCCGAACATCCGGGTCGCCTGGTAGATCTCGGGCTCCCCCTCGGGCGACAGCCGGATCACCTTGGCGTAGCAGCCGCCCTCGA
>JABAOE010000048.1_pt5 | contig 11429 bp, 12 predicted proteins | sample 7062141 | NCBI WGS metagenome assembly JABAOE01 (sample SAMN14538627, study PRJNA623070) | marine sediment metagenome | biome: marine biome [ENVO:00000428]; feature: marine pelagic biome [ENVO:01000023]; material: deep marine sediment [ENVO:00002113] | place: India: Gulf of Khambhat ...
GTATCCATAAAGCGGCTTTGAGTTTTCATGACGTCCTCCTATCGTTAGATGTTTTTAATTATCTTTGATTAAACTTTTAACATTAAAATATATTCATGTCAAGCATATTTCTTAAAAAAATTTCATGTTGCGTGTATTTTTTCATAAAAACATGTTTTTATTATGTAATTTGAATTTCGGAACCGCTAAAAACTCTTTTTTCACAGATTAATGTTTAACTTACGGCTAACTATTATTAGGGAGATATGTGGTGTTTCATGCTTTTAAGCTGTCTCCAGTCAGGCCAAACCGCGCTCACCGAGACAAAACGGCAAACAACTATCGATGTTGTCGTAAAGCCACAACCATAGGATTAAATTTTATCTTGCACGAGAGCAGTGCGCTGATTAATATACAACTTATTGTGTTAAAACTCGCAAGTCACACTATATGTAGAGGCAATGATGGGCGATTCCAAGACATATCCATGCAAAGAATGCGGTAAATCCTACTCGGCCGCCTGCCAGCAGTGCCAGACTCCCAGGCGCAGATCGGGCAAACGTTAACCACCCACCCCCAGGCACCGGGCGGTGCAGCCCGGTCACTCGCCCCGGCGACTGGCAACTTAAGCAATTTCTGATAAACTAGCCGGCACTACACCATAGAAAGGCATCAACCATGAGATTTCTCTGCATTCTGTTTATCTCCTCAGCCGTTCTTCTAAGCAGCGCGATCACAGCTACGGCAGACGCCTCCAAGGGACAAGGGATATATATGAACTTCTGTTCGTCATGCCATGCCAGCGGGATTGCCGGAGCACCCAAAGTTGGCGACAAAAGCGACTGGCAGGAACGGACTGCCAAGGGTATCGACAAGGTGACGAACAATGCGATCCAGGGATACCAGGGCAAAAGCGGCTTCATGCCTGCCAAGGGTGGCATGAGCGCACTCACCGACGAAGAAGTCTCCTCAGCAGTCCTCTATATGCTGGAACAGAGCAAATAAAGGCGACCCACACAGCTATAACGGAAGCCCGGCGCATTTGGCCGGGCTTCTGCTTTTCTGACAGGCGGACAGACCTTACCGCGACGGATGATCCCGAGCAATTCCCATGTCCTATTGAATTTCTTGTTCAGCCCAAAAAAAACGTGCTATTTTGTCAGATTATTAATTCAGCAAAGGCATTTACCGATTACCCATGTCTAACGCATCTTCCTTTTATCAACTAAATCGCCCCGCCCGCTACCTGGGGGGAGAGCGCGGCAGTGTCTGCAAAGACTGGAGCAGGGTCGACGTTACCTTTGCCATGGCATTTCCTGACGTCTACGAGGTTGGCATGAGCCATATAGGCTCGGCGATTCTCTACCGCGTCCTCAACGACACAGCATGGATTGCCGCCGAGCGGAGCTACACCCCCTGGCCTGACCGCGAGGCGCAACTGCGCGAGCAGGGCAAGAAGCTCACCTCCCTTGAGAGTGACCGCAGCCTCGAAGAATTCGATATCATAGGCTTTTCGCTGCAATATGAACTTTGCTACACCAACGTCTTGAACATGCTCGACCTGGCGGGACTGCCGCTGAAGGCCAGCGCGAGAAACGATCATGCGCCGCTGGTCGTGGTCGGCGGGCCCTGCGCCTTCAACCCTGAACCGCTGGCTGATTTTATTGATTGTGCGGTGATCGGTGACGGCGAGGAGGCTGTCCTCGAACTATGCGCAGCTGTTCGGGAGAGTAAAGCAGCAGGAGACAACCGGGACGCCCTTCTGAAAAGACTCGCCGGGATCGAAGGGGTTTATGTCCCGTCACACTTTGCCGTCAGCTACAAAGCCGATGGAAAAATCGCCGCGATCACTCCTGAGCAAGGGCAGCGCGCGAAGGTCAAAAGACGGGTTCTGCCCGACCTGGACTCCGCCCCCTTCCCTGAACAGCCGATCGTCCCCTTCCTGCAGACAATCCATGACCGGGTCGCCGTGGAAGTTGCCCGTGGCTGCACGCGCGGCTGCCGATTCTGCCAGGCCGGCTACATCTATCGGCCGGTCCGCGAACGGCAACCGGAAACGATTCACAACCTGATCGAACGAATGCTTCGGCATTCTGGCTATGACGAAGTCTCTCTGTTATCGCTGTCAACTGGCGATTACACTGCTATTGAAACATTGATGCAGGACCTCATGGGCTGCTACGCCGATCAGCGCGTCGCGATGTCACTCCCCAGCCTGCGGGTGGGCTCACTGACACCGGAGCTGATGAACGAGATCAAGAAAGTTCGCAAAACCGGCTTCACGATGGCTCCCGAAGCAGGCAGCGAACGATTGCGGCAGGTCATCAACAAGGGGATCCTTGAAGATGACCTGATTGAAAGTGCGCAGGCGGCATTTGAACTTGGCTGGCGCATTATCAAACTCTACTTCATGATCGGCCTGCCTACTGAAACCGAGGCAGACCTTGATGCCTTGGTCGGCCTCGCAGCCCGCGTCAAGGCGACCGGTCGCGGCACCCAGGGCGGCGCTGATGTCAATGTCTCGGTTTCAACATTCGTTCCCAAGGCGCACTCCCCCTTTCAGTGGGAAGCGCAGATCGGTTATGACGAAACGATTGCGCGTCAGAACAAGTTGCGAGACGCACTGAAAAAGAAACGCCTGCGGCTGAAGTGGCATGACGCCGAGCTCTCCTTTCTCGAAGGAGTTTTTGCCCGTGGTGATCGTCGCCTCGGCGCTGTGCTCGAGGCTGCCGTAGCCAATGGCTGCCGTTTCGATGGCTGGCGGGACCACTTCCGCTGGGACCTGTGGCAGGAAGCTTTTGCCGCCACCGGGATCGAACCGACTTGGTACCTGCGTCAGCGGCTAGCGGGTGAGACTCTGCCCTGGGATCATATCGATGCCGGCGTCAGCAAGGAATTCCTGCTCCGGGAAAGGCAGAATGCTCTGCTCGGCAAAGAGACACCGGATTGCCGTCATGGCCAGTGCAGTTACTGCGGCCTCTGTGATTTTTCAACCATTAAGCCGCGCCTTGCAGAACGCAAAGCAGCCCGCCATATCCACACTGACCAGCCTGAAGCTCAAGCTACGGAGCTCTTGCCGAAGCTAAGGTTGACATTGACCAAAACCGGACGGGCCGCCAGCCTGAGCCATCTTGAATACATGACCTTGATCCACCGTGCAGTACGCCGTGCCGAACTGCCGGTCAAGTATTCATCGGGTTTTCACCCGGCACCCCGCATCAGCTTCGGTGACGCATTGCCCCTCGGCGTTGCCAGCGAAGCCGAACTGGTGGACCTCGAGTTGACTGCACCCTGTACACCTGCGGTTGCGCAGGAGCATCTCAACCAGGAGTTTCCAGAGGGCGTACAGGCTTTACAGGCAGAGATATGGCCGCGCAAGGGAGAATCTCCAGCCAACAGTATTATCGCGGCAACCTACCGACTTGAGATCCCAAGCGAAGACCTCGGCAAACTGGAACAACAGCTCACAGACTTCCTTGCATCGAAAAGCGTTGTCACGAAGAGGAAAAAAAAGAATCGCTACGAAGAGATCGACCTGCGGCCGTGGGTCAAGGATCTGTCCTGCCGGGAGAATCAGCTCTGGATGGAACTGAAGTCTGGCAGCCCGCTGTTTCTTGCCGCCTACCTGCTGCACAAGGATGTCGAGGAGGTCCGCTCAATGGGGATCTGCAAGACCTCCGTGGAGTTGAAACAGCCTGATTAACAGGTAGATTTATAGTACGACGCATTGCTGACGCCGATCTTTCCGAACGGGAATTCGTGCAGTCGCTGCGGCTGAAAACACCATCAATTTTCATTTTAACGATAGTGACACAATTTAAGGAGACATCATCATGACCAAAGAACTGGTCATCAACACCACGTCCCACGAGACGCGGATCGCCTTGTTGGAGAGCGGCCATATTGCCGAGCTCTACATTGAGCGCAACCGGGAGCTCGGCATCGTCGGCAACATCTACCGGGGCCGGGTGATCAGGGTCCTGCCCGGGATGCAGGCGGCATTCGTCGATATCGGCCTGGAAAAGGCTGCATTTCTGTACGTCGCCGACGTCCTCGACGAGATGGAGGCTGTCGAACACTACGTGGAAGTCGGCCACCGCCACGATCAACATGGCGAGGAATCCGGTGAGGAACGCCCGCCGCTGCCGCCGATCGAGGAGTTGCTGCAGGAGGGCCAGGAGATCCTGGTCCAGGTGGCCAAGGAGCCGATCGGCACCAAGGGCGCCCGCATCACCTCGCACATCTCCCTGCCGGGCCGCAACCTGGTCTACATGCCGACCGTTGACCATGTGGGAATTTCGCGACGGATCGAAAACGAGNNATTTCACGACGGATCGAAAACGAGGAAGAACGTGAGCGCCTGAAACACCTTGTGGACGTGATGCGTCCGGCGGGAACCGGCTTCATCGTCCGTACGGCAGCGGAAACTCGCGATGGCGAGGAGCTCAAGGCCGACATGGACTACCTGGTGAACCTCTGGGAGCAGATCAGTGCCCATTGCGACGACAAGAGAGCGCCCAGCCTGATCCATTCGGACCTGGATGTCACCAGCAAGGTTTTGCGCGACATTCTCACCGAGGACGTATCACGTATTGTCGTTGACAGCCCTGTTGAATATCAGAAAATCGTCCGCTTCCTGAACACCTTCATGCCAGGCCACAGCTTTGATGTCGAGCAATATCATGGCAGCGAACCGATCTTCGACACCTTCGGGCTCGAGGTGGAAATCGCCCGGGCGCTGGGCCGCAAGGTCTGGCTGAAAAGCGGCGGCTATATCATTATTGAGCAGACCGAGGCGCTGGCAGCGGTCGACGTCAACACCGGCCGCTTCGTCGGCAAGCACAACCTCGAGGACACCATCCTCAAGACCAACCTCGAGGCGGTCAAGGAGATCGCCTTCCAGCTGCGCCTGCGCAACATCGGCGGCCTGATCATCATCGACTTCATCGACATGGAAAAAGAAGCCCACCGGGAAAAAGTCCATGCTGCACTCGAAGAAGTCCTCAAAAACGACAAGGCGAAAACCAACATCCTCAAGATCTCGGAACTGGGACTGGTGGAGATGACCCGCAAACGGGTCCGCGAAAGCATCGGCCGGACCCTCTGTGAATCCTGCCCCTACTGTGAAGGCAAAGGCTATGTCAAGAGCCGCACGACCACGGCTTACGAGATTTTCCGTGAGCTGCAACGCGAGATGGGGCCGGCGCCAGGCTATCGCATGACCTTGCTGGTACACCCGGACATTGCATCACTGTTGTACGATGAAGAGCGTCACGGCATTGAGGAACTGGAAAAGAAATTCGAGAAGCAGATTACGATTACAGCCCGCCCGGGCTTCCACCTGGAGCAGTTCGAGATAATTGTCGGCTAGAGCAAGCTGTCCGGCAGGACAACAACGATAAGCAGAACGGCCGCCGGAGTTTCCGTGCGGCCGTACTGCGTTGATCAGGCAATTTCACAAGTTTTGCCGTGCATGCCAAGCTGTTCGTCGGCCATCTCGCGCAGCTTGTATTTCTGCACCTTACCGCTTGCCGTCAGGGGAAAGGCATCGACAAAGAAGACGTATTTTGGTTTTTTGTAGGATGCAATCCGTGAGCGGGCAAAATCCTGCACGTCATCTTCGGTGATGTCCGCTCCGTCCTTGCGAATAATGAACGCCCCGACCACTTCGCCGTACTTGTCGTCCGGGATGCCTACCACCTGGGCATCGAGCACCCCCTCCATGGTGTACAGGAACTCCTCGATTTCACGCGGGTAGATATTCTCACCACCACGGATAATCATATCCTTGATGCGGCCGGTAATGCGGTAGTAGCCGTTGTCATCGAATTCGGCCTGATCACCTGAGTGCAGCCAGCCGTCGGCATCGATCGCCTGCGCCGTCTGTTCGGGCATGTTGTAATAGCCCTTCATGACATTGTAGCCGCGGCAGCAGAGTTCACCCGGCTGTCCCGGGCCACAGATTTCCCCGCTCTCCGGATCAACAACCTTGACCTCGATTTGCGGCAATGTCGTCCCCACCGACCCGACCCGGTAATCGATACTGTCATCGGTGCGGGTCTGGGTGATGACCGGGGAGGCCTCGGTCAAGCCGTAGGCGATCGTGATATCCCGGCAATGCATCTTCTCCATCACCTGCTTCATGGTTTCCTTCGGACAGGGCGAACCCGCCATGATCCCGGTCCGCAACGAAGACAGGTCGAACAATTCGAACATCGGGTGATCGAGTTCGGCAATGAACATGGTCGGCACACCGTAGACAGCCGTACACTTCTCTTTCTGAATCGCAGCCAGCACCATCAGCGGATCGAACATTTCGAGAGGGACCAGCGTGGTGCCGTGGCAGAGCGCGGCCATGACGCCAAGGACACAGCCGAAGCAATGAAAGAGCGGGACGGGAAGGCAGAGGCGGTCCTGCTCACCTAACTTCTGTCGCTCACCGATGAAATAGCCGTTATTGAGGATATTGTAATGGCTGAGCATGACCCCCTTGGGGAAGCCGGTCGTCCCGGAGGTGTACTGCATATTGATGACGTCATGAGCCGAGAGTGCCGACTTGACCGCATCAAGCTGACGACTGTCCACCTGGCTGCCAAGAGTCAGCAGCTCGCGGGTATTGTACATGCCCCGGTGCTTCTCCTGGCCGATGTAGATGACGCTCTTCAACTTCGGGAAACGGCTGCTCTGCAAGTGTCCACGCTGGCAGGTCCGCAACTCCGGGACCAGCCCGTAGACCGTTTCGAGGTAGTCGTGATCNNCAGCCCGTAGACCGTTTCGAGGTAGTCGTGATCCCGAAAGCTGTCGATCATCACCAACGCCTTCATATCCGCCTGATCGAGGACATACTCCAGTTCAAAGCTGCGATAGAGGGTGTTGATGGTCACCAGGACCGCGCCGATGCGGGCGGTGGCAAACATGAAGGTCAGCCAGTCCGGGACATTGCGTGCCCAGATGCCAACATGATCACCCTTGCCGATGCCTGTGGCAAGCAGCCCCCGCGCCAGGTTGTCGACCCGTTTGTTGAATTCGGCAAAACTCCAGCGCAGGTTGCGGTCAGGGTAGACAATAAAGTCATGGTCCGGCAGCCTCCTCGTCTGCTCTTCGAGGAGTTGGCCAATCGTCAATTCCGTATAAGGCATTGTCTTATCTCCCCGACTCAGAAAGGAGCGTAAACCACGGCCAGGATACGGGCAGGGCCGGATCCGGCAGAGACGTTATGGGGGACGATGGAGTCGTAATAAAGACTGTCGCCGGCTTCGAGCTGATAAACTTTTTCGCCATAACTGATCCGGACCTCCCCCGAGAGGACATAGATGAACTCCTCTCCCTCGTGCGAAGAAAGCGTTGGCTTCTTATCGGTACAAGGTTCGACATCGATCAGGAAAGGCTCCATGTGACGGTCCTGCTTGCCGGTCCCCATGGCGTTAAACACCAGGTTGCTGCCGGACGCATGGGTCTCCTTGCCGGAGAAGCGGATGACGTTAGGCGAATCCCCCGTCTTGACCAACACAGGTCCTTCATTGGGCTCATCATCAAGCAGGGTACCAAGGCGCACGCCAAGAGCCCTGGCAATATTCATTAACGGAGCGAGCGAAGGCACTTGTTCGCCTGCCTCAACCTGGCGCAGAAGATCAGGATGACACCGGCTCTGATCGGCCAGCTGTTCTATGGTCAACTCACGCATTTCCCGCAATTGACGTACTTTGGCACCGAGTTTGTTGACGACAGACATAATCAGCACTCCTTTGAAATTATGTAATCAGAACAGGGTCTTGCATAGATGCGGCAGGGCCGGCAACGCCCGAGAGGGTAACATAAGATGCGCGCTACGAAAAGTACCTAAACGGCACAGATAAAAACATCCAGAAAGGTTGCAGCGCCTTGCGAACAACAGCTGCGCAGCCAACAGCCGCCAGCGTTGATTATTCAGTAAAAACTGTTATTTTTTCTTGACATACCAACACTCACGGACGTATAAGTACCAGTTCCTGAGCGGACCCAGGTCCGCAATCCAAGGTAAGAAAGCGAGGTGACTGGCGATGTATGCGGTCATTAAAACCGGAGGAAAACAGTACAAAGTTTCCGCAGGCGACCTGCTCAAGGTCGAAAAACTGGATGGTGCAGTCGGTGATACCATCGAACTGAACGAGGTCCTCATGGTTGGCGGAGAAGAGGTTAAAATCGGAACACCTCTCTTGCCGGAAGCGAAAGTTAAAGCGCAGATCGTTGAGCAGGGTAAAGACAAAAAAATCCTGGTCTTCAAATCGAAGCGACGCAAGACCTTTCGCAAGAAAAACGGCCACCGTCAGCCCATAACTCGTTTAAAGATAACTGATATTGAAGCTTAAGGAGTAAACCATGGCTCATAAAAAAGGTGTCGGCAGTTCACGTAACGGCCGTGACAGCGTAGGCAAACGCCTCGGAGTCAAACGTTTCGACGGTCAACTGGTCAGTGCCGGTTCTATTCTGGTTCGCCAGCGAGGCACAACCATCCATCCCGGCAACAACGTCGGGTGCGGCAAAGACTACACCCTCTTTGCCCTGATCGAAGGCAAGGTCAAGTTTGAGCGTCTCGGCAAAGACCGCAAGAAGGTCAGCGTCTACGCCTGAAACGAGACTCCTGCACAAGTTTAAAAACCCGAGGTTCATTATGTGAACTTCGGGTTTTTTCTGTTACAAAGAAAACAACAGGCTAGTTACAGATTATGAAATTTGTCGATGAGGTAAAAATCAACGCCAAGGCCGGTGACGGCGGACGCGGTTGTCTCTCCTTCCGCAGAGAGAAGTTCGTCCCGCTCGGCGGCCCAGACGGCGGCGACGGCGGACGCGGCGGCGACGTCCTGCTCGAAGTGGACACGGCGCTTTCCACCCTGCTCGACCTGCGCTACCGCCAGCACCTGAAAGCCAAAAACGGCATGCCGGGGATGGGCAAGAACATGCACGGCAAAAGTGGTGAAGACCTCGTTATCAAGGTTCCACCTGGCACCCTGGTCTATGATGACGAAACCGGCGAACTGCTTGCAGACCTGACCGAAGCCGACCAGGGTTTCTGCCTGCTCAAGGGCGGCCAGGGCGGCCGTGGCAACGCCCGCTTCCTGACCTCGACCAATCGCGCTCCGCGGCACACTCAACCGGGGCTCCCCGGAGAAGAACGCACCCTGCGACTGCAACTCAAGCTGCTTGCAGACGTCGGCCTCGTAGGGTTGCCCAATGCCGGCAAGTCGACCTTGATCTCCAGTGTCTCAGCGGCCCGGCCGAAAATCGCAGACTATCCTTTCACCACGCTGGTACCGAATCTGGGTGTCGTCAAGCACGGTGACTTCCGCTCTTTTGTCATGGCGGACATTCCCGGCCTCATCGAAGGGGCCAGTGAAGGCCAGGGGCTGGGAACCCGTTTTTTGCGTCATATCGAACGGACCGATCTCTTCCTCCACCTGGTCGACCTCTCCAGCCTCCAGGAAGGCGACCCCCTGGAAAACTTTGACAAGATCAACCGCGAGCTTGAGCGTTACAACAAGGCGCTGAGCGAACGACCGATGCTGGTGATCTTCACCAAGCAGGACATCACCGAAGTTCGCGAGAGAACCGAAGAGCTGCAGCCGCATTTTGCCGAGCGAGGCTACCGAACGCTGGCCATCTCGGCAGTCACGCGGGCAGGATTAACTGAACTCGTGACAATAATTGCGACGGAACTGGACCGTATGCGAAGCAGAGATGAGCTTGACAGCCCGCCTGACCAGCGATAGTATTTTCCAGTTTTTTCAACAGTTTCCAACGACAGACACGGGCTTCTAATGCGCACTATTTTACTTGCACACGTCAAACGGGTTGTCATCAAGATCGGCAGCGGTGTCATCTCCGATCTCAACGGCCTGGACCTCGAACGCATAGCCGTCCTCTGCGAAGATGTTCATGCTCTCCGCCAGCGCGGCTACGAAGTCATTCTTGTCTCTTCCGCCGCGGTGGCCGCCGGCAAAGCCGACCTGGGGATTACCGGCAGCGCGCTGTCACTGCCTCTGCCGCTCAAACAGGCTGCCGCAGCGATCGGGCAAAGCCGCCTGATGCGCGCCTACAAGGACGCCCTGCGCAAGCATGGGTTGACCGCCGCCCAGGTCCTGTTGACCAGGGACGACCTCGCCAACCGACGCCGCTACCTGAATGCGCGCAACACCCTGATGACCCTGCTCGACTACGATGTCGTCCCGATCATCAACGAGAATGACACCGTCGTAATCGATGAAATCCGTTTTGGCGACAACGACAATCTCTCGGCCATGGTTACCAACCTGGTGGAAGCGCAACTGCTTGTTATACTGTCTGATGTGGACGGCCTATACGATTGCGACCCGCGACACAACCCCGACGCCAAATTGATTTCGGAAGTGGAACGCCTGACTCCCGAGATCGAGGCGATGGCCGGCAAAGAGAAGACCATGCTGGGCACCGGCGGCATGACCACCAAGCTCAAGGCGGCCAAGCGCGCCACCTTGTTCGGGGCCGGCACCGCGATCATCAACGGCAGGACACTGCACAACCTGCTGTACCTGTTTGATGGTCATGAGCTGGGGACCTATTTCCTGCCGGCACGCGACCCCATGGCCGCACGCAAACACTGGATCGCCTTTACCAAGAAGCCGAAGGGCAAGCTGATGCTCGACGATGGAGCCCAGAGCGCCGTGGTAGAGCGAGGCAAAAGCCTGCTCCCGTCAGGGATAAAGAAGTTTGAAGGCAGCTTTGAACGTGGCGACGCTGTCCGCCTGTGCAACCTCGATGGCCAGGAATTTGCCAAAGGCGTCACCAATTACACCTCGACGGAACTGGCACGTATCATGGGCAAAAACACCAAGGAAATCGTCACCATTCTCGGCTACCAGTATGGCGACGAGGTCGTCCATCGAGACAATCTGGTGATCAGCACCTGAACAGTCAATCGGGCCTGTCGGAGTGCAGAGGTCCCGGATCAAGGGCGTGAAGAAACAAGGAGTCGAATGATGAGCGTTGCCAAGCAGATGCTTCAGGTTGCACAGGATGCCAAACTGGCATCCCAGACAATGGCCAGGCTTTCATCTGCAGTCAAGAACGAGCTATTGCAGAAAATGGCCCAATCGCTGCTTAATCACACAGAGGAGCTGATCGAGGAAAACGAAAAGGACCTGGCGGCCGCTCGTCAGGCCGGACTTGCCCCGGCCATGGTGGATCGCCTGGCCCTGGATGCTCAACGCATCCGCGGGATGGCAGACGGCCTGAACGAAGTCGCTGAACTTCCTGACCCGGTTGGCGAGATTACCGGCATGTGGCGCCGCCCCAATGACCTGCAGATCGGCCGCATGAGGGTCCCTCTCGGTGTCATTGGCATCGTCTACGAATCCCGTCCCAATGTTACGGCTGATGCTGCCGGGCTGTGTCTGAAAAGCGGCAATGCGGTTATTTTGCGCGGCGGGAAAGAAGCC
>JABAOE010004995.1_pt2 | contig 11429 bp, 9 predicted proteins | sample 7062141 | NCBI WGS metagenome assembly JABAOE01 (sample SAMN14538627, study PRJNA623070) | marine sediment metagenome | biome: marine biome [ENVO:00000428]; feature: marine pelagic biome [ENVO:01000023]; material: deep marine sediment [ENVO:00002113] | place: India: Gulf of Khambhat ...
GTTTGTAACTGCCGAAACAACTGTCGAGAGGGTGACGCCGGGCGTTGATTATCCTCGCCTTGGGCAGGATCAGCTGCAGTAGTCCCACGTGCACGAAGTTGTTCGGATTCTTGTCCGTAAACTGTGGCGCCGAGCCCCGGTGCCGACGGGTGCGCTCGATGTACTGTTCGCCCATTGGCCTGAACTCCTCGGGATCGAGGTCTGCGACCGAGCCCGGGTAGCGGGCGGGCGGCGCCGTCAACTCCGGTTTACTGCGGACGATCCTTCCCAGGTCGGCCAGTTCGTGGGTTCCGTCTACCATGGAGTGGCTGGCGAGGATCTGCTCCAGTAGCGTGGAGCCGGAGCGTGGCAGGCCGACAATGAATATCGGCGACAGGTCAGGGCAACCCCGGTCCGCGTTGTCGGCGAAGAACTGCGGCGTGAACGTCTCTATCGTCAGGTCGGTCCGTTCTTCATTCTCTACGCGGTCGTAGAATTCCGAGTCGCGGCGCAGAATATTGCCGCGGTCGATGAACTCGAACGCTTTATCGTATTCCCTGCGGGCCTCGAACTCGAGACCGAGCGCATTGTTCAGCTGCACCTGGCCCTCTGATGAGACGCGCTCATCGTCAATGAGGGCCAGCATGTTTTCGACTTCCTGCTCCTCGAAACGGAACGTCTTCAGGTTCGCCAGGCTCCAGTAAGCTTCCGCGTGCCGCGGATTCACGTCGATACTGCCCCGATAGGCCGTGATTGCACCGTCCTGGTCGCCGAGCGTGCGAAGCGCATTACCCTTGCCACACATCGCACCGACATGCCTGGGAGCGACCTTCAGCGCCCTGTCATAGGCATGGATCGCGCCAGCGTGATCGCCCGCGGCTGCGGTGCCGGCCGCCAGCCAGATATACCCGTCAGCCGACTTCGGGTTTAGCTTGATCAGCCGCTTTGCACTCTCCACGACGTCAGCGTATTTTTCCTGCTCGAGCTGCGCGCCGCACAGATCGGACCAGGCGCGGCCAAATCCGGGAGCTACCTTGATTGCTTGCCGCAATAGCGCTTCCGCCTCCGGATAGCGTTTTTCCTGGATGCCAAGAAGAGCCCACAGCCGCATTGCCGATACGTTGTCCGGGTGGCGAGTCAGTATCCTGCGATAGATCTTCTCGGCCCCGGCAAAATCCTTCTGCTTCTCGAGTTCGGCAGCCTTTTCGATATCGCGATTATCCTCGTCAACCTGCATGAACTCGGCCTTCAGAGCCTCTGCTTCCTCTACCCGGCCCATGATCATGAGTACCTGGCCGAGCTTCACTCGTGAGTGTTGCCGCTCGGGGTCGAGTTTGATGGCTTGGCGAAACGCCTCGGCCGCATCGTGCAGTTCGCCCTGGGCGAGATACAGCTCACCACGCGCCTCGTAAGGCCGGGCAAACTGCGGATAGATTGCCTGGGCTCGTTCGATGCGGGCACTGGCCTCGTCAAAACGGCCGAGCCTGACGAGCGCGCGAGCAGAGAGACACAGGAAATTCGCGTCGTCGGGATGCCGGTCGAGCAAGTCTGCGCAGAGCGCTTCGGCCGACTCGACCTCGCCGCTTTGCAGGAATCGCTGTGCTTCCTCGAATCGCTGTGCTGTTTCCTGGGAAATCGTGATTCTCCCTCTGCGCAGGTGAGACGTTACCGCACTACAACGAACGCACGCCAGAGGCCTCGATCGCGGCCGGTATCGATTCGAGCTTACCCAATGACAGCAGGTTCGCCCCGGATACCCCAGGAATCCTCGTCATCTCCCGCAGCAGCTCAGCGCAGATCCGGATGCCTTCCTGTTCCGGGTCGCGTGCCCGCTGCAACCGATCGATGATCGCGTCCGGCACCAGCGCGCCTTTCACGTTATCCCGTACCCAGCGCGCAGTGTCGGCGCTGGGCAAGGGCGCTGACGCCATCAGGAAACTGGCCCTGTGGGTAAGTTTCGATGCAACGATGCGGGCCATGTAGCTTCGTGCGACGTCCGGGTCGAAGCAAACCTGCAGCTGCACGAAGTTGGTGCCGGCGTCGCATTTCCGAATCAGGTTCTTGGGCGTCCAGTCGGCATCGGGTTCGAACAGCTCTGCGTGGGCGCCGATCAAGAAGTCGGGCACGATTGGCTGGCCTCCAGCCTGTTTGAGGCCCTGGATATAAGCCATGAATTCCAGCGCCGGCGTATCGTAGACGTTGCGTACGCCGATCTTGTTGCTTTGCGGAATCTTGGCCCCGCGCGTCACCACGACGCTGGTCACGCCGAGCGCGATCGCGCCGATGAGGTCTTTTTGCATGGCGATGCGGTTCCGGTCACGGCAGTTAATGTGAATGATCGGGTCTATTCCCTGCCGGATCAGCAGCGCGGCCGCGGCAATGCCCGACATGTGCGGCTGCTTACTCTCGGTCAGCTGCACGGCATCGACGGCGGGATGCAGGATGTCGCCCTGCCTGATCAGCGTGTCTGAGTCGGGCGCGTCTGCCAGGTTCAACTGGGCCGTCAGGACGAAGTCCTTCGTTTTTAGGGCTTCTCTTAATGTCACGGAGTGCTCATGGATTCCTGTAGTCAGGCATGCCGACTACACGTTGCAACCAGACCTCGTGCGGCGGCAACTTCTCCTGTGCTGTTTGAATCGAGTCGAGAACCTGCTTGTGGACTGCGGGGCGCGGCCGGTTCTTGCCGAACCATACATCGCACTCGTCACGGAGGAAGTCCATGCCGTAGAGAATGGCTTCGTAGCTGTGATGATTCCAGAGTCGGCCCGTGTCGATGGGTCCGCGGCCGTCGCCCGATCCCTCGCCCGGGTCGGCGGCTGGCGATGCCTGTCCGGGGAACGTCTGATCGACGAAATCGGATGCCGACGGCGGTTTGATGCGCCAGAAGTCAAGTTTTGCGCGCAAGCGGTCGTTGATTCGTTCCGGTCGACGGATCTCGCGCCAGAATTGCGTGTCGCTTCGTCGCGTCAGGCAATAATGCATGTTGATGAAATCGAGAATCTCGTAATAGCGGTTCTGCATAATCCGGTTAAATCGAAATGCCAGCGGTTTCATGTCGTTTCCGTGCGGGAAATGCTCTGCCAGCAACTCGGCGGCAATTTCATTCAGGTAAAGCCCAGTCGATTCCAACGGCTCGAGAAAGCCGCCTGCGAGGCCCATTGCGATACAGTTCCTGTGCCAGATTTTCTCGCGCACGCCGACTTTGAAATCGATAAAGCGCGCATCGAGTTTTTTCGCGTGCTTGCCTTCGTAATCGCGGACTTCCTGCTCCGCCTGCTCTTCGCTGATGAATGCGCTCGAATGCACGTAGCCGATACCGCGCCGGTTCTGCAACGGAATATCCCAGATCCAGCCGGCGGATACCGCCGTCGACATTGTGTGCGGCCGGACGCGGCCGGGGTAATGAACGTCATACGGTACCGGCATGATTACGGCGCGATCGCACAGCAACCAGGGCGAGAAGTCGACCCATTTCACGCCGAGGCCCTTCTCGATCAGCATGGCGGCGAAGCCGGTGCAATCGATAAACAGATCCGCCTCGAGGCGCTTGCCGCTCCCGGTCGTCACCGCCGCAATGTCGCCGTTCTCGGCCATCTCTATAGCGCCGACGTGCTCGAGATGATGAGTAACACCGCGGGCCGTGGAGAAGTCCCGCAGATAGTCGGCATACTTGAGCGCGTTGATGTGAAACGCGTAACCCGTTGGAATCCCCAGGTTCACCTGCTCCAACACCCTCGGCGCAAGGCCCATCTCACACAGTATTGGCTGCGCCGACATGGTATTCATGAAGGGCACCGAGCGGTCACTCATGAGCCAGCGCCGGCCGGCATCGTCCCGCAAACCCGCGCCGAAACGGCTGAAAGGATGGTGATAGAACTCGCCTCTGTTATCCAGCCAGTTGACGAAGCGGATCGATGCCTTGAATGTCGCATCGACGCTTTTCATAAATTCCAGTTCGTCGATACCGATCATGGCCAGCGTTCGATTGATGTTCGGCACCGTCGCTTCCCCGACGCCAATGCGGGCCACGTCCGGCGATTCGACGAGGCCGATCTCCGCGACTTTTTGCTCGTCGACGTTCAGCGCGGCATTGAGGTAGGCAGCGGCCGTCCAGCCAGCTGAGCCGCCGCCAACGACCAGGACTTTTTTTGTCTGCATAGCCGCTAGCGAGCGCCAGCCGCGGCTTCAGATTCGGGCGGAACCCTGTACGAGGTGCCGGCCAACTCGACGCTCAGGCTGTCCGGGCGCTGCAGACCCTTGCGCGGCTCATAGGCGAGCGGTCCTGGTGGGACGTAGTCAAAGATGAACGTGACCCGATCCTCGGCGCCCCGGTTCGTAACGCTGTGCTGCAACTGGTTGTTGATTTCGTAGGCGTGGTCGAGCTCGAATTGAAACGGCCGGCCATTGATCGTGAACCATACCTTCGGATTCGTCGTGATCGGTACATGGACGCGATGCGCGCAGTGAAACGATTGATGGATGTCACTGTGCGCCTTGATATTTCCCCCGGCCACGAGCTTGGCCGCGATCGCGCGGATCACCTCGCCGCCTTGCGAATAATGTTTGCTGATTATTTCCTGCATCAACGGCAACGCGACTTCCGCGATTCGCTCCCACCCGGCTCCCCGCGTTGTTGCACCGACAGGCCATTTGTCATCGTCGAGCGAGATCATTACGATCGATTGGGTCTGATCGTGTACATAGAATGACTCCTGGCGGTACTCGTTCTCGTGCCAGGCGATATCGGGTTGGTCAAGAATTGCCTCGCGCAGAGCCGTGGTGTCGATGGCGCCGAGATCGCGCAGGGGTATGTCGATATCCATGATGATGAGCGATCTGAGATAGTCTGGGAGCCTTGCCGGGTCAGAATAAGTTCCGTCTGAATGCAAACGAACATAACCCTTCGGCGCTGCATGACTCACGCTTCGCGCTCGTCGACGGCAGGACGCGGCCCGAATTCATGCTGGTGGGCGGGATGAAATGCGGCAGCACGTCTTTTGCCCGCTACCTGTCGGCTCACCCGCAGGTCGAGCTTCCAGGCCCTAAGGAGCCTCACTACTGGTCCTGGCACCGCTTTCCCGCCAGGTACCAGGACTTTTTTGTCAACGAGTCACCGGTTCTCGAACCCGCCGCGAACCAGCGCATCAGCGGTGATTTCTCGACGTCCTATCTGATTCACCCGCTCGCGCCGCGACGTATCCGCGCATGCTTGCCGGACCTGAAGGTATTCATGCTGCTCAGAAACCCGGTCGATCGCGCATATTCGCATTTCATGATGTCGAAAAGGGCCGGCCTGGAGCAGGATTGCTCGTTCGAGGACATCGTGCGTCGGGAAATTGACGAGGTTCCGGATTTGCTGGCCGCCCATGAACGCTGGTTCGCGTGTGCCAACGGTGATGCGGGATCCTGCTATTCGGCAGTTGACGGCGCAGCGATTCGCGTGGTCAAGCACGAGAGAGGCTGGCCGCCTCGATTACTCCGCGACGACGTTGATCTCAGGGACTTCTATTATCAGAGCTATGTATTTCGGTCGATCTATCACGACCAATTGCATCGCTGGCTGCGTCTATTTCCTCGCCGCCAGCTGATGATCATTCAGTCCGAACTTTTCTTCGCGGACAGTGGAGGCACCATGAATGCGGCAGCGGATTTCCTGGGACTCGAGCCTTTCGATTTCGGCGCAGCGAAGCAGCTCCGGCGCCGCTGGGATGCCGGGGCAGGCAACGCCCGCCAGCTGCCAGAGGACTATACGTCGATGAGCGACGGCACCCGACGATTGCTGAGCGACTTCTTCAGACCTCACAATGAACGGCTGTACCGCCTGACCGGCAGAGACTTCGGCTGGAGATGACCGGATTATGACGATCAAGCTGCCCAAGCTCATAGCGACATCGGTCGTGCGCGGCGAACAGCGGGTCGGAAGTCACGGCGGCGTATTCACGGCCGATTTCGAGAACCGGCAGGTCAAGCAGCTCTTCGACCTAGATGCGAGCGACATCGACTTCAAATTCGGTAGCGGCGACCGGGGGCTGCGCGGCATCGCCCTGAGCGACGATGAAATCCTGGTCGCCGGGAGCGACGTTTTGTTCCGCTGCGACCGCAGCTTCAGGATCAAGACGTTCAGCCGGAGCCGCTACCTGGATGACTGCCACGAGATCTGCCGATACGAAGACAAGGTCTTCCTGACCTCGCCAGGCTTCGACAGCCTGCTGGCGTTCGATCTGGGCAGCAAGGAGTATGTGTGGGGTTTTCACCTGATACGGCAGTATGACAACTGGGCGGGTCACACATTCGATCCCCGTACGGACACCGGGCCGATCCCGGTCAACGACTATCACCTCAATATGGTCTATGTTGATAGCACCGGCATCTATTTCAGTGGCTTGCATACCGACGCGCTGTTGCATCTCGATAACCGTATGCAGGTATCCGCGATCTGCTCGCTGCCTTCCGGCGCACACAACGCCCGGCCGTATCGTGACGGGGTGCTAATGAACGACACCGGGAGCGACTGCCTGCGGTATGCGGGACGAGACGGAAAAGAGCTCGCATTCAAGACTGCGACCTACGACGAGGCCGACATCGAGTTTGCCGATGTCGTTGATCCTGAGATTGCACGCCAAGGTTTCGCGCGCGGTCTCTGTGTCGCGGGTGACCGCTTCGTCGCTGGTGGCTCATCGCCGTCGACTATCAGCCTCTACGATTTCGAGTCCGAGCAGAAAGTCGGATCCGTGAATCTGTCCCTGGACATCCGCAGCGCGATCCATGGCCTTGCGCTCTGGCCATTCGAGGATTGACGCAATTCGCACTGTAGCGGACGTTCTACAAAAAAGAACGACACCTGATTGCGTCATAGACATGCGGAGCGCGTTGCGAGGCCTTGGTAACGGGGAGTCCGTTCTGCTAATAATACCGACTAGACGATGCCCTGAAATACTCCCGAGGCAAGGTTATATATTGTGAAAGATCAAGCGCGAGTGGTCGTCATCGGCGGCGGAATCGTCGGCGCCGCCGTGCTCTACCATCTGACCAAGCTCGGCTGGTCCGATGTCGTCCTGGTCGAACGCAAGCAACTGACCGCCGGTTCGACGTGGCACGCGGCCGGCGGCTTCCATGCCATGAACAGCGACCCCAACGTCGCGAGGCTGCAGGCCTACGGTATTTCCGTCTACCGGGAAGTAGAAGAAATCAGCGGCCAGGACGTCGGCATGCATGTGACCGGCGGCATTCAGGTCGCAGCGACGACCGAACGCTGGGAGAACATCAGGTACGAACACGCGAAACACAGAGTCCTCGGCATCGACAGCCACCTGCTGACGCCGGATGAAATCAAAAAGCTCTGCCCGATCATGGACACGTCCAATGTCATCGGCGGACTTTTCGACGGCAACGAAGGCAACATCGATCCCTACGGCTCTACGCACGCGCTGGCGAAGGCCGCGCGGATGGGTGGCGCCGAGGTCTACGTGAATACGATGGTCGAAGACCTGGTGCACAGGCCTGATAGCAGCTGGACTGTCGTCACCGACAAGGGAAATATCCGCTGCGAACACGTCGTCAACGCCGCCGGTCTCTGGGCACGGGAAGTCGGCGCGCTGGCGGGTGTCCATGTCCCGATTGTGCCGATGGAACATCACTACCTGCTGACCGGGGATCTCGCCGAACTGGCCGAGTGGGAGGGCGAGCTGCCGCTGGTCCTCGATCTCGACGGCGAGATATATCTGCGCCAGGAACACAACGGCGTGTTGCTGGGTGTCTATGAGCAGAACTCGACGCCCTGGTCTGTCGATCGAACGCCTTGGGACTACGGCGAGTCCGATCTGCTGGAACCACGCCTGGACGATGTGGCTGACGCCCTGTCGAAGGGCTTCGAGCGCTTCCCGTCGGTTGCCGACGCCGGCATTCGGCGCGTCGTCAACGGGCCGTTCACGTTCGCACCCGACGGCAATCCGCTCGTCGGTTCCGTGCGCGGTGTGCGGAACTACTGGTCGGCTTGCGGCGTCATGGCGGGCTTCAGCCAGGGCAGCGGCGTCGCACTGGCGTTGTCGCAGTGGATGATCAACGGCGAGCCCGAAGGCGATATTTTTGCGATGGACGTCAATCGTTTCGGCGACTACGCAACACGTGCGTATTCGGTGCAGAAGGCGAAGGAGTTCTACGAGAACCGCTTTTACCTGCTTTGCCCAAACGACGAGTGGCCGGCGGCACGTCCGCACAAGGTCTCGCCATTCTACGATCGTCTCGAGCAGGCGAATGCCGTGTTCGGCGAGTCATACGGACTCGAGGTGCCGCTCTGGTTCGCGCCGGAGGGGGACGAGCCTGCCGAGACGCCGAGCTTCCGTCGCTCGAACTCCCATGATCCGGTCGGCGAGGAATGCCGTGCCGTCAGGAACGGCGTCGGTATTCTGGACGGGTCGTCCTTCGCCAGGTACGAGGTGTCCGGCACCGATGCAGAGGCCTGGATGGACTACCTGTTCGCGAGCCGCCTGCCCGGCATCGGCAGGATACGCATGGGCCCGCTGCTGCTGCCGTCCGGGCGGATGAAGGGCGACCTGACGGTCATGCGCATGGCCGACGATCGATTCATGATTGTCGGCTCCGGCTACCTGCAGGAATTTCACATGAGCTGGTTCGAACAGTATTTGGGCGAGCGCGACGTCCGGGTCAAAAACTGCTCGGCTGAACTGACGACCATTGCAATTGCAGGTCCGCGCTCGCGGGAACTCATGCAGCGGGTCGCGTCTGGCGATCTCGATAACGATGCCATGCCGTTCATGTCAGTGCGGGAGATGGATGTCGGCCTTGCGCGATGCCATGTTGCGAGAATCTCTTTCACGGGTGAACTCGGCTACGAGATTTACGTCCCGGCCAACTGCGCCGGCCCGGTCTACGACGGGCTCTTCGAGGCCGGGAAAAAGTTCGGGGTCAGGTCGTTCGGCACCCGTGCGCTCGTATCCATGGGAATGGAAAAGAGTTTCGGTATCTGGTCACGCGAGTTTACGCCGGATTACACGCCGGTGATGTGCGGCATGGATCGCTGGGTCGACTACGACAAGTCAGATTTCATCGGCCGGGAGGCGGCGTTGCAGGACCGTGAGGCGGAACCCCCGCACAGGCTGGTGGCCCTCGAAATCGATTCGGTGGATGCAGACGCTTGGGGCTACGAGCCTATATGGCACGNNCTGGCTACGTAACTTCGGGTGCCTACGGGCACACGGTCGACAAAAGCCTGGCTTTGGGCTATGTCAAGACGTCGTTCCTCGACGCTGCCAACGACCTGACGGTGCATGTCATCGATCAGCGCAGGCCCGCAAGGATCCTCGCGGAACCGCCGTATGATCCGCGCGCAACGAAGATGCGGAGCTAGAGATACGATGTACGACTCGCCCGAACAGTTCACCGATGTGGCAAGTCTCATCCGCTCCGAGCGCCCGACGGAGCCGGTCTACTGCATCTATCCTCGCGTCTACCAGGAGACCGCAGGGGAGTTCCTGCGCGGCTTTCCGGGTCGCGTGCTGTATGCGATCAAGGCCAATCCCGACCCGACGGTCATGCGCTTGCTCATCGGCTCGGGCGTGCGGCACTTCGATTGTGCATCTTTGCCCGAGATCGAGCTCGCGCATGCTCTGGCACCCGATTCGACCAAGTACTTCATGATTCCGACGCGCCTTCGGGAGGCCGCCAGAACGGCACAGGATAATTACGGAGTGCGGCATTTCCTCGTCGACCACCTGAGCGGGCTCGAGCAGCTCGAAAAGGAGATCGATCCGTCGAGGGCTGTGATTTTTGCGCGTATGGCCGTGCATCACGAGTCGGCCTACGAGAACCTGTCGGGTCGGTTCGGTGCGCCGCCGGAGGAGGTGTCCGGGCTATTACAGGCGATTGCCGACACCGGAGCCGAGCCGGCGTTCGCGTTCAACGTTGGCTCGTCAGTAACCGATCCGGAAGCATACCGGCACGCCATGTCGGTCACGCAGACGGTGCTGGAGCAGCTGCCGTTTCGGCTGCGACTGCTTGACGTCGGCGGTGGCTATCCGAAATCTTACCCGGGCTTCATCGTTCCCGGTCTCGACAAGTACTTCGCCGCGCTGAAGGAGTCTTTTGCCAGGCTGCCGATGGCTGACGATGCCGAAATACTCGGCGAACCGGGACGCGCGCTCGCCGCGCCGGGCATGTCCGCCGTAGTGGAAGTACTGCTGCGCAAGGACAATCGTCTGTTCCTCAACGACGGCATGTTCGGTATCTTCTGGCTGCTCCGGATCGACGGACCCGACCGGTTTCCGGTGCGGGCATTTCGCGACGGCGATGTGCTCGCAGGCGATACCATCGAGTTTCAGCTGCACGGACCGACCTGCGACTCCACCGACACGCTCCCCGGCCTGGTCGAACTGCCTCGCGACATTCGTGCCGGCGATTACCTCGAGTTCGGTAATATCGGGGCCTACAGCATCGGTGGGCGTACGGATTATAACGGCTTCTACAGCGACCGGATCGTGACGATCACGTCGCCGGACGAGCGGCCGCCGCTCGTCGAATCGCGTTAGCGACACGGAAAATCGAAATGGGCGAGAAGAAAGTACTGAACGTCGATGATGCCTATGCCCTCGAGACGCCCGAGGACAGCGTGCGCCTGTATGGCGAATGGGCGCTGACTTACGACACGGAGTTTGTTGACAGGTTTGGGTACGTGCTCTTCAGGCGCGTCGCGGAGCAGCTTGCGAAACTCAAAGATCGCGTGGACGGCCCGGTGCTGGACGTCGGCTGCGGCACGGGTATCGTCGGCGCTTGTCTGCGGGAGGCCGGCATCGAAGCGGTCGACGGCATCGATATCTCCGCGCCGATGCTCGCCGAAGCCGGCCGCAAAAGAACAGCGAACGGTGAGCCGGTCTACAGGAACCTGATCGAGGCGGACCTGACGACAAAGCTTGATATAGCCGATGCCCGGTACGCGGGACTGGTCAGCGCCGGCACGTTCACTCACGGACACCTCGGGCCAGAACCGCTCGACGAGCTTTGGCGGGTCGCGGCGCCGGGCGCACAGTGTGCCGTCAGCGTGCGCTCGACCCACTACGAGTCCGTGGGTTTTGCTGACAAGCTGGCAGAGGATGTTGCGCGAGGCACGATTACCGAACCGAGGCTTGTCGAAGTCGAATTGTATGCGCCTGACACTGCGGATCGGGAGCACGTCAACGACACGGCGTTCGTCGTGGTCTGCCAGGTCTTGAAATGATCGTCACGGATCATTTCGTCTATATCCATGTTTCGAGGACAGGAGGAACGTTCCTCAACAAGCTGATAATGAATCATGTTCCGGGCGCCCGAATGCTCCAGTATCACGGGCACCTTCGCGACCTGCCCGAACGTTTCTCACATTTACCGGTCATCAGTTTCGTACGAAACCCGTGGGACTGGTATGTCTCCATGTATTGTGATTACCGGCGCAAACGACA
>JABAOE010022357.1_pt5 | contig 11429 bp, 13 predicted proteins | sample 7062141 | NCBI WGS metagenome assembly JABAOE01 (sample SAMN14538627, study PRJNA623070) | marine sediment metagenome | biome: marine biome [ENVO:00000428]; feature: marine pelagic biome [ENVO:01000023]; material: deep marine sediment [ENVO:00002113] | place: India: Gulf of Khambhat ...
TCGAATCATTGGGTCTTCATGTAGTCCGGAATGTCAGGAGGACCATCGAAAACAAAACGAGTCTCGAGCGGGTTGCCCGGCCAGACCGCAGGCCCGACAGCTTCCAGCCCAATATCAGCTGCGAGAGCAGGCATAAGGTGCACGGTTTTGCCGCCGATCACGGTCATGAGCACCCTGACATTCGGGATATCGTCGCGCGCAACGCTCAGAAGATCGTCATCCAGTACGACGAAGTCGGCCAGCTTTCCGGCTTCGAGAGAACCGAGCCGGTCCTCGCGCAGCACGTAATAGGCGCCCCAGATCGTTAACGCCTTGAGCTGAGTCATCAGATCGGTTCCTTCCTCCGGTGCGAGGACGAGATCGACGCCCGAGTTGTAGCGCGTCATGCCCACCCACACGTTGTAGAACAGGAAATGANNAAATGAGGTAAGGCACGGTCGACCTCTTGAGTACTCATGATGCCGGCTTTGGTGACACTGGCCCGAGGTACAGCAAGGTGCAGGTACTCGGCGCCATAGTTCCGCAGGCGGTACGAAGCGTCATATCCGGTCCGATTTTCCCAGATCACGGTATTGATCATGCTCACCATCATGCCGAGCTTCTTGATCCGGGGAATCTGGTCCGGCCGCGGGGCGCCCGATGCATGATCGAAAGCATGCCGCCGTTCACGGATTTCGTCGAGGGTCAGGCCAATGGCCGCGCTCTGTTCCTCGATAACATCGAGCAAGTGGTCGATGTCTTTATCGCCGCCAGAGTGCATCGCGGCGATACGACCACCACTGCGGACGATGTCCTCCTTGACTCGCCGTCCGTCGTCGCCCGGTTCGAGGCGGCAGTCCTCCTGCGACTTGACTCGCTCTGATGCTGGTAACGTCGTGCAATTGCCGCCGGAGCGCTCACCATGCGCGCCGATGTTCCAGAGATAATCCGTGCCATTGCCGAGCAGGGCGGAAACGAGTCGGATGGTCTGGTAATGCAGGTCGGGACCGGTATAGCTCCAGGCAAAACGACCAGGCATTTGCCCTTGTTCGTCAAGGATGCGCAGCGCATTCAGGTTGCCAATCGTGTACGGCGACGAGCCGTATACCGTCACGCCATGCGCAGCCCATAACTCCATCTGTGCCCTAAGAAGTGCTGCGTTTAGCTCGACTTTGCCATGCAACATGACGTCGGGCTCTAATTGGCGTCCAGTCGGCCCGCGATTACCGCGACCTTCGACTTTTTGGTCGGGGAATACGCGTGCAGCTTCCTCGAGGGCACGCGTGTTGACGAGACCGTCAACCCAGCTATTCTTGACGCGCACCGGATTGTTGGGCGCAATCTCGTCGAGGCGTTCTCGGCTGATTTGCGGCAGGAAACGGGGGAACAGGTCGGGCATGTACTCGAAATTCCCGCCCCAGTCAGAGCTGAACAGGATCCACTGACCCGGTGACGCTTTTTTCACCGCGGCTTCGAGTCCCTGTTCCCAGTTGGCGANNAGCGTCGCCGTCGAGAAAGTGGATCACCATATGCTCGTTGCCCTCGGGAAAAACGTGCTGCAACGCTGTCGGCTCCGTCCATGCCCAGTCGGTCGGATGCTCATGCGTCAGGATAAAGCCGGGCATGACAGTCCGCCCCCCGAGGTCGATCTTCCGGGTCTCTTGACCGGCCAGAGCCAGTACGTCTCTTGCGGAACCGACGGCGAGAATTTTGTCGTCGCGGATCGCCATTGCTTGGGCTACGGTTCCCGGGCTGGATGAAAACGATGCGTCATCCATCGTCACGATTTTCGCGTTGTGAATGACCAGATCCGGGTAACCGAGGGTCTCGGAAACGGACGATTCCTGCGCCCAGCTCGCGCCGGCTGCCGCAAGTAAAAGGACTAACACACCGTTTTTAAGAAGATTCATGCGATGACTCCCTGCTGATCAGCACTCGTTGATGCCGTCTGGACATTCTGTCGCAGTTCCGAGCGACTCGCCACCCATTCCACCGGCGGATAGGACCGTTCCATTTCATGAGAAATTGTTTCGCAAGGGCCGCAGCTGAATGCCCGTCGGAACAGGGTGCGCGTCATTGCCGACAGAGTTGCGCTGGCCAGCGCAAGTGTATTGCCTCCACGCAGCGCCTACAGGTGGACCCGTGCGACGAGCCGGTTACACTACGTCGCTGCAAAACGCTGGGCGACTTGGCATCCGGGCGTAGCAACGTGAGCTGCGAGTATTTTTACATTTCGGCCGACAATCCGCAGGAGCCAGCACGATGGGTAAGAACTCGCTGGACACCAAAAAGGGCCGATTGGCGACCTTTGGCCTGCTTTACGTCAGCGAGGGCATACCGCTCGGCTTTGCGGCCGTTGCTATAGCGGCTTACATGCGGCGTGAGGGCATGGACGTCGGCCAGATCGGCGTGTTCGTCGCCTCGTTCTATTTACCCTGGGCCTTCAAGTGGGCTTGGGCGCCGGTCGTTGACCTCATTGGGCTCAGGCGTGTAGGCGGGCGTAAAGCATGGATCGTGATCTGTCAGTCCTTGATGATTGCGACGCTGTACGCCGTGGCTCAAATCGATCACGGGCGTTACTTCGACCTGCTAGTGGCGCTCGTTATCGTCCACAATGTCTTTGCCGCGACAAACGACGTGGCCATCGATTCGCTCGCTGTTAACGCCTTGCTCCCCGACGAGCGGGGGCAGGGCAACGGCTTCATGTTCGGTGGGGCCTATCTGGGTCAGGGGCTTGGCGGTGGCGGCGCAATGTTTGTCACCGATCGGTTCGGGTTTGACGTGTCTTTCCTGTACGTCGCGGTATTACTGAGCGGTGTACTGCTGTTCACGGTGTTTTTCGTTCGAGACCCGACCGTCGCTGCGTCCACCGCCGTCCGGACAACTGAAATTTGGCAACGATTCATGGGTGAGGTGGGTACATTCCTGCGCGAGCTTCGTATCGGGTTCTTGCACTCCGGCGTCGGCCCCGTCATCGGGCTTGGCTTCGCCCTTCTGCCTTTCGGCGCGATGGCCCTGTCATCAGGCGTGTCCACCGCATTCCAGGTCGATCTCGGCATGAGCGATACCCATATCGCACAGCTCAACATCGCCTCGACCGTCGTCTCGGCGTTCGGCTGCATCCTCGGTGGTTGGCTGGCCGATAAGCTAGGACGTCGGCGCATGCTTGCGGCGTATTATTCGCTCACGATAGTTCCGACACTGTTCGTGGCGTATTCGGTCGGGGGAGAGGCCGGGCTTGCGGCACTATCGATACCGACCTACTTTGCCGCGGCGCTTTTCTTCTACCTCTTTACCGGCATGCATTATGGAACGAGCGCAGCGATATTCATGGGATTGACGAACCCGGCGGTGGCCGCCACTCAGTTCACGGGATTTATGGCGCTCAGAAACCTGACGATTTCGTATACAAATGCATGGCAGGGGGCGGTCGTCGACCGATGGGATTACAGCGCCATGTTTTACATCGACGCTGCGCTCGCCATCATACCGGTACTGGTTATCCCGTTCCTGCGGGAGCGTGCAGCGCTGAAGAAGCCGCTGCCGAATGCTGCACCACTTCCCGAGGCCAGCTAGTCGTTCAGCAATCCTTGGAGTTGTCTCTCGAGGAAAGACCGATANNCTCGGCCGGTCGCTCGATCATCGGCAGGTGTCCGGTATCCCGCATGATCACGATGCTCGCCGAGGGCAGCAGCGGGCGCATTACCTCGATCGAGCTAACGTGGATGATCCGGTCGTATTCACCCCAGACAATCAGTACGGGCGGCTCGATTTCTGCTAGTCGTGGCTCGAGTCGGGATGCTTCGTCATTCTTGTAGGCGTCGAAGACCAATCTGTTGAACTCTGCATTCGCCACGGCCTGAAGCGCGAACGCCCGCTTGATCGGCCACGGGATGAACGGTTGCCGATGGAAGACATAGGCTAGCAGCGTATCGAAATCGGTCATCGTGTCGACAAGCAGTGGATTTATGCCGACTTCCAGGGCTTTCGACATGTCGCTGGGAATAGGGCTGGCAACGCCGGCAGTGTTGAACATGGTCAGGGAGCGAACCCGGGCGGGATATGCGTGCGCGTACAGCGAGGAGAGGTGTCCACCCATCGAATTCCCGGCGAGGTGAAAATCTGTGAGTCCGAGTGCAGCGACGAATGCATGCAGCCGTTCGCGTTGTGCCGGCAGCCTGTAATCTTGGCCGGGCTGCCGGTGCGACTCGCCGAATCCAGGCAAATCAGGCGCGACAACGCGATACCGTTCGGTCAGGTATCCCGCAAACCGAGTCCAGGTATCTTTGTTGGCGCCAAAGCCGTGCAGCAAGAGAACGGTCTCGCCATCGGCGGGTCCGCCGACGAGGTAGTGCCAGGGTTCACCATCGACTTGGATACGGGCAGGCAGAAGCCCTGTGCGGTAACGCTCGATACTGATGGCGAATTCGGCTGCCGGTCCTGGAAGCGAGAATGTCATTAGCGCGAGGCCAATAACCACAATAGCCAGCGTTAACAGAATGGGTCTGATCATCGGTGTACAGAATTGTGCTGCTCGGCGAGCAGCATGCTCCTGAGAACAGTGACCGCCTTTCCGCTGATTATGACTCGTTCGTCCTCGAGCCGAAGCCAGATTTCGCCGCCTCTCCGGGAGGCCTGGTACGCTCGCATTTCCGGCTTTCCCAGACGTTCGTGCCAGAACGGGGCCAGCGCACAGTGAGCAGATCCAGTAACGGGATCTTCATCGATGCCAACGCGCGGCGCGAAAAAACGTGAAACGAAGTCGAAGCGCGGATCCTCAGCAGCGCTCGTGACGATAATTCCCCGATACGGCAGATCGCGCAAGAGTCGAAAATCGGGATCGATGGTGCGCAATTGTTGCTCCGATTCAACAAGAATAAGTGCGTCAAATTGAGAGCGGCCGCAGTACTGTGGAGTTACGCCAAGTCCCCGGCTCAGCAGGTCGGGAAATTCACTGGGCTCGGCTGGCGTGCTCGGAAAATCGATTTCCAGCAATCCTTCGCGTCTGCCGCAGATTAGCTCGCCGCTTCGCGTCTGGAAGCGTATGTCCTCATTGAGACTCGCGATACCCTCTTCCCACAGAGCATGTGCAGCCGCGAGCGTTGCATGGCCACACAGATCGACCTCCACGAGCGGTGTAAACCAGCGCAACAGAAATCCGCCGTCGGCTGGGCGGACAAAAGCCGTCTCCGATAGGTTCATTTCACGAGCGACGGCCTGCATCCAGGATGTATCGCGCTCCTCCCCGAGAAGACAGACAGCCGCAGGGTTTCCCGCAAAAGGTTTGTCCGAGAAGGCATCGATTGTCAGGCAGCGAATGGCACCCAAATGTCTATCTCGCAGGAAGAAATGGAGTATGGGTATCGGAACGGGGTGTCGGTTTGTGCAAACGATGCGAACACGCAAACACAGGTCCCCGAGCTTTCCGAATCACTGGTCGGCGCGCGGGCAGCGTGAGGCGGCCCGGGCGACAGCCGTCAGGTCTCAGTTGCGGAACTCGAGGGCTCGCAGCAACGAGGTGCTCTTGACCTCCCGAATGTCGGCCCAGTTGCCGCTCTCCTGAGTCATGTTCTCGAGGTTTTTCTGGCGCCACTCCAAGTAGTCCTTCTGCTGCTTGTCGCTCTCCGCTCCCGGAGGCGGGCTTTCCCGCACAACGATCAAATAAATGTCGGGCTCGTCCGCCTGATTGTGCACATTCGAGATGACGATATAGTCCTTGATCCAGCCTTTGGACTTAGCGAACTCCTGGTTTTCCCGCCACTCGTCAGCCAGCCAGTTCGTGTAGGCCCATCCGCCATCGTCCGATATCTCGATCCCTGTGACTTCCCAATAGTCGCCGTCCATGCAAGGCCAATCCTCAGCGGGCGCGTCAGAGTCGAGCAGCGCGAGCATTGCGCCGAAGACGGCGCTTGGAAGACGTCTGTGCAAATTGCGTCTTTTAGGCATTGCTCCCGATCAAAAAAGCACGCGTTCGAAAAAAGTCGGCCGCCGCGCTAGTGAACTTTAGTCTGGCCGCGGAGGTTAACGCGAGTAGCCGGTCAGCTTGTCATTCGGGTGTGGCACGAAGTCGCTGGACGGCATCGAGTGACTTTTGCACGTTTTCGAATGGCGAGATCCCGCCGATCGTCTCGGCTACCTTGCCGTCCGGCGTAACGACAAAAGTCACGCGCTCTGCGAATCCGTGGTCGATTTCGACACCGCGGGTATCGAGTTTTCCTTCGCTTGGTCCGCGCACAGCCAATTCATATGACTTCGCGATTTCCCCAGACGGGTCCGACGCGACGGCGAGTTTCCCAGCGCAATATTCAGGATCGGCGGAAAAATCGTTCAGCCGCTCGATGCTATCGAGGGACACGCCGATCACGCTCGCACCCGCTGCCGTAAAATTGTCCATATTTTCGGCAAACTCGTGCGCCTGGATGTTGCAGCCCCGCGTGTATGCGGACGGGTAAAAGTAAACGACGACGATTCCGTCCTCGAGTGCCTCGGCGAGCGAGTATTCGAACGCTTTGCCTGCGAGAGATGCACGGGTTTCGAACATCGGAGCGTCCTCGCCGGCTTCGAGTGCGGCATCGGCGAAATTGAAAATCAGTGACAGAACAAAGATGGCTGGCAGCGCTCTTAGCATGTTAATCCCCCCTGATCTGGGACGTTATGACATATCGATGCCAGTCTGCACCTCGCTATACGTATGCGCAAGAGATTGAGGCACATTCCGATCCCGGTCGGGATTGAAGTTAGATAAAATGTTAGACCTGTGCCCTAGAATTATGTGCGGTCGAGAATTTATACTCAGCGCTTCGCATCCGGCGCGTTTTGGGCTTTCGTTTTGCCGAGGCGGTACAGGAGTTGCGGCCTGCAGGCTGTTGGCTTTGTGCCCGGCGCCTCGCCTCCGCTTGGAGCTAGCAGATGAAAATACGATTGTTTTTGGTGATTACTGCGTGGCTGTTGATGGCCGCGCAGGTTGCTACCTACGGCCATTGGACGGTTTACGAGCGAACCAGCGAGACAACCGGCACACAGAGCAAAAGTTCGAAGGCCGGTGAATACGTTCGGACTGGCGATGTCTTGGTGCTCGAGAAGTATTTCGGCCTGCGCTGCGATGTTCAGGGACAGAGCAAGACTCTGCTTTTTATATTTGATGCCGGAGAGTCTATTGCCGAGCCGCGTTCTGATGTCACTGTTTCGGCGCGGGTCGACGATAACCCGGCAGTAAGGCTTGCTGCGAGAACTTTCGCGGGCTCATCGGACACGGGCTATGCGCGTTTTGTCGCCCTTGCGCACGCGGACCTGCTAGAGCAGATGAAAGCCGGTACCCGGGCGAGCATTCTCGTAACGGGACCCACTGGCAGATCCGATTATGTCGTCTCATTGATCGGCTTTACTGCTGCGAATGCGCCGATCATCGAGATGTGCGGACGGTGACGGCGGGCCGGAGCGTTGCGGCGAAGCTTCTATCGAGCGCTTGTGGCGTCGCCGGTTCCGAGCTTTGTTGTAAATATTCAGGTCCGTTCTTGCGCAAAACCGGGATTAAAGTTTGACATAGGTCGCAATTTCGGCTGTAAATCGCTCGCTAAGCGGACAATTTGAAGACTTTGCATTAAAATCTCTTGGCTGCTNNCCAAAGAGCGAATCGAGGTTTAAGAATGCTCTGCGACAGTCAAAACTTATTGATATTCGGCACCGACAATTTATTTTCCCGGCTGGGAATGTCGCTTTGTTCTGTCAAGTGGATCGAACTCTTGATGGCCGGTTGCACAATCGCCATTTTCATTTTGTTGATCATTCTGGTTTCCAACAAAATGTCCACCTGGATCGAGTGGCTCTACCTCAAGTTCAGCACGCGCCAGTAGTCGACCAAAACTCCCCGGTTGCCTGTCCATTATTTCCAAGTCGCTAACCCACGGCGTCGAGCGAACCGCTGCAGGCAAAATTTTTCGTTGAGGAAAAGTTCAAGGCCGCCGCCACAGATTCATCCTTGAAGCGTGGCGACGACCTTGTCGGGTGCTTGAGAGGAGGGGAAATCTAGCTGCGCCCGAGTAAGCACTCTAACCGTCAGGCGCGACTCACTCCTAGGACTATTTTGTTTTCTATTAATACAAATTTGCATATTTGCGGTTTGGCTTCGACTTTTTTACGAAAGTTTGTCGTGCAGGCGACATAACGTGGGCTCTGGAACCCGTCTGCTTCTCAGTACTGAGCGTATCTCTCTGGCTGGCCAAGCTGCTAGGTGCGCGTAAAAGAGCCGAGGAACCCTTCGGCTTTGCCGAAGATGTGCTCGCGACGTTCAGCGTTCAGACGGTCAAGTGCCTTCGGCATTAAGGACAGCCGAGGATTCGCGCTGAAAAAGTTACGGTGTTTATGGATGAATCGCCAGTAAAGTCCATCCACAGTATCGCACCATTCACCTCGGGAATAATCGCTCATCTTAAGCAGGTAGTTCGAACCACAAATGTAAGGTTTAGTGGCGAAAATCCCCCCGTCACTGAATAAGGCCATGCCGTAGACATTCGGACCCATCACCCATTCGGACGAGTCGATGAACATTTCCATGAAGTAACGATGTGCACTGCGCGGGTGAATTTCACAGAGTGTCATTAAGTTGCCGAGCACCATCAATCGCGGAATGTGGTGGGTCCAACCGAGACTCTGGGCTGTCCGGATCGTGTCATCGAGAGGCGCAATTCCCGTGTTTCCCGTATACCAATCCGCCGTCATTTCCCGCTGATGGCGCCAGAAATTCCGGTTTTCCTGCTCGTCACTGTACTCGCGGTAAATCCCCCGAATGAATTCCCGCCAACCGATGACTTGACGCACGAATCCTTCGACACTTTGTATAGGTGCGTCCGCCGCCTTTGCGAGTACGGCATCGATCACTTCCGCCGGAGTCAACAAGCCGGTGTTTAGATACGGACTCAGCAAACTGTGGAATACGGTTTCCGAACGCGTGGTTAATGCATCTTCATATGGGCCGAACTCGGCAAGGCGCAAGGACACGAAGTCGTCAAGCCATTCGCGAGCCTGCTTGCGTTTCGTCGGCCATTGAAAGTCAGTGGCCCGACCCGGGTGAGTAGCGAAATTTTGCTCCACGAGGCCGATCACGTCACCGACGTGTTTATCTGATTTGGCCCAAGGTATCGGCGGCGGCCTTACCGACCGAGGCAGCTTTTTTCGGTTCTCGCTGTCGAAAGTCCAGCGACCGCCCACGGGTTCAGAGCCGTCGATGAGGATATCGAGGCGCCGGCGTTGCCAGCGATAGAAATCGCCCATCAGGAGTCTTGGATTGTCGGCAGCAAATGCGCGAAATTCCTCGCGAGAGCAGGTAAACATCGGCGAAGGCAATTCACGTCGAGGCAGGTTCCGCCGGCTCGCGAAGTCGTCGAGCCTTTGTTCCATGGCTTTGTCTTCGATCTCGAAATGCAGCAGCCTGGCGCATCCGGACTTTTTTAATGCATCTTCCAGCTTATCCTCGTAAGTATCTGGTGAATTTAGCTTAAGTTGAGTGTAATAAACCTGATAACCAGCATCTCTCAGTTCATCGGCATAATTTCGCATTGCGGCAAGGAACAGAACGATCTTTTGCTGGTGATGCCTGACATAAGTGCAGAGTCCTACGTCTTCCGCCATGAATACCGGTGTCTCACGGGGTCCCGGAAGTGACTCGAGGGGAAAGAGCTGATTGCCGAGGATAACGAGCATAATGAGCCGGGCGGGTTAGGCCGATCCAAACCAGCCTGCAGTTCGCGAGTCGCAGGGTGCCAGGCGCCGACATGATCGGCGTGATTCGATCCGTCGAGCTATTCTCAGGCGTTTATGGTGTCTATACACTGTCGAAGAAATAGCTGCGCAATAGATAAACGATCGCAAGAAGCTTATCACGCTGACTTGGTACTGGCGGAATTCGGGGAGGGAATCAGTTCATGGCGAAAATCGACAGCGAATACTGGTACGGGATCGGCTCGGTCGCAAAGCTGACAGGTTTGACCGATCACACCATCCGCGTTTGGGAACGCCGCTACAAAGCGATCATCGCCAGGCGAGCGCCAAACGGCCGTCGGCAGTATTCACCGGCGGATGTCGAGAAACTTGGACTGCTCAAACGTTTGACGGACCGTGGGATTGCAATCAGCAAGATTGCGGGCATGAGCACCGATTCGCTTCGTGAGCAAGCTGCAGCGATGCGCGGACTCGAGCTTACCCCGGCAGGACGCCAACTTGAGGTCGCTGTGCTTGGCGAGTTTTTACCCGCTCGCCTGCCTGCGCCAGGCGCTGACCTGGGCGCGTTCAGGCTAATCGTGGTTGACAGCGATCCTGATCGATTCGCCGCCGATCTTGGCCGTCAGCGAGTCGATCTCGTCGTGCTCGAATGCCCGGTACTCGATGACGGGTCCTGCAGAAAACTAGAGGCATTGATGAAGTTGGCTGGAGCCGCGCACGGTATTCTCGTTTATCAGTTCGGTCGCAGGCGGGACATCGAATCGCGAGCAAACAGTAACTTAATGGTGCTGCGTGGCCCACTCGAGCTCGGCGACTTGAGCCTTGCGATTTCTCAGCTATCCATTGCGGATCATGGCGTTGAAGCACCGCTTAGCGGGGGCGTGCGCTCGGGGCAGCGAGATGATGATTGGCATTTTGCTGGTCCCGTTGCCGAGCGGCGATTCAATACATCTCAATTGGCACGCTTGGCTACCGTATCGACAAGCATAGACTGCGAGTGTCCACGTCATCTGGCACAACTGGTCAGTGAGCTGAACGCATTCGAGGTCTATAGCGCGGGCTGTGCGAACCGCGACGACGACGATGCCGCCTTGCACCGCTTTTTGCACGAGACAGTGGCTGCGGCGCGCGCCCTCGTCGAGGACGCGCTAGAGAAAGTCGCAAAAGCCGAAGGGCTCGACTATTGAGGGCAGCTGCCCCGCGTTACACATTGATACATTTTTGTCTAAGAATCTCTTAGACAAAAAATTGACATTCATGCGGCGGTCAGTAGCCTAGAGAGCGNNAAGCAGAGATAGGCTCCCAATCCCCCGCATATCCCTGTCTCTGTCGCCTCGGGCCGCCACCAGGTGGCGGCCCGTTTTTTTGGAGAAAGCTGCTGTCATGCGGGTCGCGGTGTCGAAAGGCACATCGTTGCCCAAGTGCAGCCGCAAGGACAGGAGCGAGCACGATGCAGTTCGCCGACAGGCCGAGCAGGGACGCAGGTCAAGAGAAACTTGAGCACTTCATCAAAGCTGCTGGCCGACGCTACGCGGATTCCCGCAACTTTGATTTTGGCGAGGGGCGTCACGGCAACGTGTCCCTGCTGTCGCCTTACATCCGCCATCGCCTTGTCCTCGAGGAAGATGTCCTCTCGGCAGTTCTCGAGCGGCATACTCTTCCCGCCGCAAGGAAGTTCGTGCAGGAGGTGTTCTGGCGAGCGTACTTCAAGGGCTGGCTCGAGCACCGGCCGA
>JABAOE010020680.1_pt2 | contig 11428 bp, 14 predicted proteins | sample 7062141 | NCBI WGS metagenome assembly JABAOE01 (sample SAMN14538627, study PRJNA623070) | marine sediment metagenome | biome: marine biome [ENVO:00000428]; feature: marine pelagic biome [ENVO:01000023]; material: deep marine sediment [ENVO:00002113] | place: India: Gulf of Khambhat ...
ACAAGTTCGTTCCGGTCGACGTGTATGTGCCCGGATGCCCGCCCACGCCGCAAGCGCTCCTGCACGGGCTGATCAAGGTGCAGGAGAAGATCGACGGGCAGTCGGTGCTGGATGTGCCCTGGTACCGGAGCGCGCCGATCGAGGAAATCCCACAGCCGATCCTGGGCCCGGATCTCGTCGATCCAAGAGATTATCCGGATTTTTCTGAGCGGCTCAAGACCCAAGTCAAGCAGCAAGAGGAGCGGTTATCCGCCGAGGCCGAGTGAACGGCGGTCGCATTTCCCACCCGAATTCGAAGCAAGTCCAAAGATGACAGACGAAGAGACTCCACAAGCCGAGCAAGCTACGCGCGAACAGGAACCCGAAGAGGAAGTTCGCCAACCGGATGCCATGGAGCAGCAATTCCCTGGAGTGCTCGAACTGGATGAGCGCCAGGGCCATGAGGGCTACCTCGTCGCTCCAGACAAGCTGGTGGACTTTGCCAAACAGCTGCGTGACGATCTCGGCTACGACTATCTATCCTCCGTCACCGGCGTAGATTACCTCCCGGACGAGAAGATGGAAGTGGTCTACCACGCCTACCGCACGCAGGGCGGTCCCGCTTTTGTTTTTAAGACCCAGGTCCCGCGCGAGGAAGCCAATGTACCGACTCTGGTCGGCGTGTGGCCTGGCGCAGACTTTCAGGAGCGGGAAGCCTGGGATCTTCTGGGGATTCGTTTTGTTGGNNGCCGGATCCTCATGTGGGATGGTTTTGAAGGCCACCCGCTCCGCAAGGACTGGCGTGAGGTCTACTACGAAGAGGATGCCAAGCCCTTCGACAACCGCTGGCCCGATGGTGGCGTCTACCGCATTGAAGATAAGGTCCCGTTCGGCAAGAACGTGCAATACCCCTCGGAGTTCACTCCCGATGGCTGGATTGCGGAAGGCGATGAGGGGCTGTATGCCGGGCTCGGTCAGGTTTCCCCGGAAAGCAACGGCAGCTCGATCCAGACCGATCAGATCGTAGTCAACCTCGGACCGCAGCACCCTTCGACTCACGGCGTGTTCCGCATGATCGTGACGCTCGATGGGGAAACGGTTACCGATCTCGAGCCGGTGATGGGCTACCTGCACCGCAACCACGAGAAGATCGGTGAGCGCAACACCTACATCATGAACATGCCCTACACCGATCGCCTGGATTACATCGCGGCCATGGGCAATAACTTCGGATACTCGCTGGCGGTTGAAAAGCTGATGGGGATCGAAGTGCCCGAACGGGCAGAGTACATCCGAGTGATGATGGCCGAGCTGACGCGGATCGTCAGTCACCTGTGGGCGATCGGCTTTCTGCTCAATGACCTGGGGGCCTTTTTCACGCCGGCGCTTTACGCCATCAACGAGCGCGAGCTGATCCTGGACGTGTTTGAAGCGGTCACCGGCTCACGCATGATGAACAACTATTTTCGCTTTGGTGGCCTGGCACGAGATCTACCGCCGGGAACGCTCGAAACCATTCGAGAGCTTGCATTCGATCGATTGCCCGGACGGATAGACGAGCTTGACCTGTATTTGACGGGCAACGAAATTGTCCGAACTCGCTGCATCGGTGTGGGAGTGCTTCCCGCGGAGAAGGCCGTGGCGTTCTCCGCGGCCGGTCCCGTTTTACGTGCATCCGGTGTTCCATATGATGTGCGCCGCGCCGATCCGTACGGAATTTACGACCGGTTCGACTTCAATGTGGCGGTGCGCTACGGCGGAGATGTTTACGATCGCTACCTGATCCGAGTGGATGAGATCCGTGAAAGCCTGAAAATCATCCAGCAGGCGGTCGATGAAATCCCGGAAGGGGAGATTCAGACCGGTAAGCCCAAGTACCAGGTGCGGGTGCCCGCGGGCGAGGCCTATGGGCGGGTTGAGAATCCGAAGGGCGAATTGGGTTTCTACGTCGTGTCCGACGGCAAGCCAAACCCGTACCGCTATCACGTGCGCGCGCCATCGTTCATCAACCTGACTTCCCTCGCAGAGATGTGTAAGGGGTATAAAGTGGCGGATGTGGTCGCGATCCTGGGATCGATCGACATCGTCCTGGGGGAGGTCGACCGATAATGTACGGCCTCGGCATTCTCAAAGGGATGGGCGTCACGATCCGGCATTTCTTCGAGACGTATGTCGACGACCTTCGCTGGTTCGGACGGCGCTACTACAATCCGGAGGCGTTCGCGGTTCGTCAGAGCCCCAAGGCTCAGGGCGTTTTCACCGTTCAATATCCGGAAGAGAAACTCATCACTCCTGAGGAATTTCGTTTCCTCCCGTTCCTGATCTACGATGAAAAGGAAGATGGAACCCAACAAGACCGATGTACTTCTTGTGGGATTTGCGCCAAAGTCTGCCCGCCACAGTGCATCTGGATTGTGCGGTCGGATGATCCTGAAACCGGAAGGCCGATTCCCGAGCCGACCGAGTTCTTTATCGATGTCGATATTTGCATGAACTGCGGGCTGTGCTCGGAGTATTGCCCGTTTGAAGCCATTCGGATGGACCATGATTACGAGCTAGCGACCTACGATCGCTTCTCGGAGAATATCTATAACAAAGAGAAGCTGAGTAAGCCTGCTTCATACTACGCCTCCATACGACCTCGAAACGCCGAGATTGACCTNNACGCCTCTATACGACCTCGAAACGCGGAAGTTGACCAGGTGGCTGTCGATGAACGGGAAGCTAAGAAAGCGGCCAAAGAGGCAGCCAAGAAACAGCGCGAAGCAGCGAAAAGCCAGCCGTCCGACGACTAGAATTAATTCCCGCTTTACCGGGGAGGGGTTTGCAGCCCAGCTCAGGCTGGGACGTGCCGGGTTGAAGTTGGGTTTAATGGGGAAGAAAGAAAGCTGATCGATGTACCAGAGCGATACTGAAATCCTGTTTCCGATGCGCGTGGCTCCCCAGCTGCGAGACCTGCGGGGAAATCAATGGCGGACCGCTGTCGACCGCGCATGTGGTTCACCCGATGCCTCGATAGACCAGCTGGCCCTATCGCTGGCGATGATACGGCTGGCGGGATGCCTGACCTGTCATTCCGATTCTTTCCGGGCGATTCGCGGGTGCACCACCTGCTCGAAGACCGCGATCCAGCGTTTTCGGGGTAGCGACCACGAGCTGAACGAGCTCATTGAGCTAGCGAAGACAGAGATTCTCGCGTTCGAAGCGAGGAAGGGTCAAATCCACAGTGACAACTGAAAAGGCGATTCTGGAAGCGCTCTCTAAAGTTCAGGAACCTGAGCTGGGGAGCGATCTTGTATCCCTGGGGATGGTCAAGGACATATCGATTCAGGGATCTGAGGTTGCCTTCACGGTCGAGCTCACGACTCCCGCATGTCCGCTGCGCGATCAGATCGAAAGGGAAACGCGGGAGGCGGCTGAATCGGTCGAAGGAATCGAGCGCGCCAATGTGACCTTCACTGCCAACGTTCCCTCAGACGGGCGCTCGCGCGGGTTGATCGATCGTCCGATCAAGAACGCCATTGCAGTCGGCTCGGGCAAGGGCGGAGTGGGTAAGTCCACGGTCGCCGTGAACCTGGCGGTCGCACTGGCCCAGGCGGGCGCAAAGGTCGGTTTGCTGGATGGCGACATCTACGGGCCGAATGTGCCCACGATGATGGGTGTGGAAGCGATGCCTCCACCTAGAGACAACAAGATGATCCCGGCTGAGGCGTTCGGTGTGAAGTTCGTATCGATCGCTTTCATGGTGGAGCCCGGCAAACCCCTGATCTGGCGCGGCCCGATGCTGCACTCTGCGATTCGCCAGTTTATCGCCGACGTCGATTGGGGAGATCTGGATTACCTGATCATCGACCTGCCGCCCGGCACAGGCGATGCTCCTTTGAGCCTGTCTCAATCCATGCCGCTGACCGGAGCAGTGATCGTAACGATGCCTCAGCAGGTATCGCTCGACGATGCGCAGCGTGCGCTCGAAATGTTCCGCACGATGGAGGTCCCTATCCTTGGCGTGGTCGAGAACATGAGCTTCCTGAAGCTCGAGGGTGGCGAGGTGATGGATTTGTTCGGGACCGGCGGCGGAGCCAACCTGGCGGAAGCCTCAGGAGCGCCGTTTCTCGGTACGATCCCCATCGACCCGCGCGTGAGGGAGGGGGGCGACAAAGGCATGCCGGTGGTGATCTCGCATCCGGATCTTGAGGTGAGCCGCGCGCTGACATCCGTTGCGGAGCAGGTTGCGGCAAAAGTAAGCGTCGCAGATTACCAGAAGTCGAACGTCATTCCCATCGAACTGATCGACTGAACCTGACCAATTGACTGCGCTTGATCCTGCCGTGAGTGCTATACTCGACCGACTATGAGCAGTATCTCTAACGTTATCGCCATCCGCTTTCAGCCGCTTGGAAAGCTCTATCACTTCGACAGCGCCGGCGTGGAGGACATCCAGCCCGGCGATTTCGTGCTGGTTTCCACGCGACGCGGGCGCGAGATGGGCGAGGTCGTTTCATTTGTTGAATCATCGAAGCGCCGAGGCAAACTGAAGCCCATCGAGCGCCGGGCAAGCGCACAGGAGCTGGTGCTGCGCCGGATGTGGCAGCGCAAAGAGCTTGAGACCATGATCGATTGCCGAGCGAAGGCTTCGGAAATCGGTTTGGAAGGGGTCAAGATTGCCAAAGCCGAATACTCTTACGATGGCTCACGCGTGACCTTTCTCTACAACTACGAAGGCGAAGACAAGCTGGACCTCAACAAGCTGCGCAGCGAGATGCAGCGCAGGCTCAAGGATTCCCGGGTGGACTTCCGCCAGATCGGCCCGCGCGATGTTGCCAAGATCATTGGCGGAATGGGCGCCTGCGGGCTCGAGACCCGATGCTGTTCCATGTTCCTCAGCGAATTCAGCCCCATCTCCATCAAGATGGCCAAGGCACAGGGCATCTCGCTGAATCCGCAGGAGATCACCGGCATGTGCGGCCGGCTGCGGTGCTGCCTGGTGTACGAATACGAGCAGTACGTCGAGGCGCGCAAACAGCTGCCCAAGGTTAAAAAACGAGTTGTCACGCCGCTGGGCGAGGGCAAGGTGGTTGAAGTCAACCCGCTGCGCCAGGCCGTGACCGTGTTGCTGGCAGATGAAAATCGCAGGGTTGAGTTCCTCAAGCACGAAATTGAACCCTATGATGAGCTAAAGGCTCTCGAAAACAAGGCCGATAAGCCTTGCGAGCGGCACGAGAACGGCGGCTGCAACTGCGGCAGGAACGATTAATCCCCCTTTCCCCACGCCGTAATCAGCCCCAAATCCTATTGACTTCACCCCAGGGGCGGAAAATACTCAAGCGATGCATCCCGCTTGTACGGTTTTTGCCTGGCATTTGCAAATCCCGTTTGCACCGTTTTCACACGCTCGCTGAAAGGTCGCCCACATATGGTCTTACAGGACAAACAAATGAGCCTGCTTGATTCTGAAGGTGTGCTCTCAGCCTTTGACACCGCACCGCCTTCCCGCATTGTGAGCCTGGTGCCCTCCATGACGGAGAGCCTCTTCGATCTCGACGTTGGAGAAAACGTAGTAGGTGTCACCGATGCATGCACCCCGCCAGAGGGGGAGCTGCTGCGCTTGCAGCGGGTAGGGGGAACCAAGAAGCCAAATCTGGAGGCTATTCGCATCCTGCGACCGGACCTTGTGATCGCCAATCAAGAAGAAAATTCCGAGGAATCCGTGCGTGCACTGGATGAAGCAGGGCTTAGCATTTGGCTTACGTTTCCCAGGAGCACGCTGGAGGCGCTGGATCTGCTCTGGACCATNNGCTTGGCGGTGATCAAGCCTCCAGGGTTGAGACGCTCGCGCGCACGCTGGATTGGACTGAAAAAGCTACGACCGCGCGCCTTTCAGTCCCAACATTTGTACCGATCTGGCAAGGTGAAAAAGAAGGCATCGGGCCCTGGTTGATGACCTTCAACTACCAGACTTATTCCAACGATGTCCTGGCGAAGGTTGGCGGCATGAACGTCTTTGCCGGGCGCCAGCGCAAATATCCGTTGGAAGCCGACCTGGGATCAGCAGAGGCCGAGGAACCGGGCGATCGCGACACTCGCTACCCTCGGGTGACCCTCGATGAAATCATCGAGGCCCAGCCGGAGGTGATCCTGCTGCCAAGCGAGCCCTATGCCTTTGATGAGAGCCACAAGACGCAGATCGAGGAGTGGCTCTCTGAGACACCGGCAGTTGAAAGCGGGAGAGTCTTTTTGATCGACGGCAGCCTGCTGACCTGGCACGGCACACGATTGGCCCGGGCCGTCTCTGAACTCCCCAGCTACCTGCGGGAACCAGCGCCCGATTAGGCGCAAACGCAGCGACAATTCCTGCGCTGTTTCCCCAACTGATCTCCCCATCCTGGCTTGAACCGCGGATCTCCTGAATCTCGAATCGCTCAATGTCCCTTGACGATCGGTACGAGCCTACCTAAAATCTACCTATCCTGGCCAAAGGACCTGAGCATGCTGAACGGAATTCGAACTATTCTTTTGAGCGTTGTCGCCACCGCTGTAGTTGGGTCGATCCTGGGGACGTTGATAGGCGTTCTAGTCGGTGCACCCATCATCGGAGGAGTAGCCGGGGCATTCCTGGGAGCCAATTTTGGGCTCATTCTCGGATATGGATTTCTCCCGGATGCACCTGCTGATCAGCCCCTGGAAACTGAGAGCGAGGCTTAGTCCTTCGTTAACCGGGTCCTGAATATCAAAGCATTGAGTCTGGAAGGATGGTTATCTACCCATCCCGCTTTTTTGAGATTGGCCTAGCGATCAGTTTCAGGGATCAGGTGCAGAGCATCGGGCGGAATTTCAAGCACGCGCAATTGACCAGCGGTCAGATCCAGGGCAATGAACTCCGGGTGTGTCACACGCACGTCGAGAACCCCCCCGTGGACCTGAAATTGCAGCCCATGGTCGGCCCCCTGGGGCGTGTCTTTTACCAGCTGCGCTTCAAATCGATTTTCGAGTCCGGATTGGGATCCGTTTGGGACCACCCGAATTTCCTCGGGTCGAATGCCGAGGGTTAGCTCCGCACCTTCCGCGTACACTGCCGGCCCGGGCATATCGAGCTGAAATCCTTGCCACTCGATCCGGAGTCCGGAGTCTGAGACACCCAGCAGCCGCGCGTGCAGGATGTTGGTCATCCCCATTAGGTTTGCTACCGCGGGCGTGCTTGGTCGTCGGAACACTTCATCTCTATCGCCGGTCTGAATGACTTTTCCTTCACTGAGAACGATCAATCGCTGTGCGAGTGCGTAGGCTTCTGCTCTGCTGTGGGTCACAAGCAGCACAGAAATCGCGAATTCGCTTTGAACGCGCAGAAGCTCTTCGCGCAGGTGAGAGCGCAGATCCTCTTCCACAGCCGCGAAGGGTTCGTCCATGAGCAGCAGATCCGGGCGCCGGGCCAGGGCCCGTGCGAGGGCCGTACGCTGCTGCTGGCCGCCTGAAATTTCTCCCGGCTTTCGATCGGCCAGACTTTCCAACTGCATCTTGGCCAGCAGCTCTGCGACTCTAGAATCGCGCTCGCTCTTCGGCACATCATGCAGTCCAAAAGCGATGTTCTTTGCGACCGATTGATGCGGGAAGAGCGCGTAATGCTGCGGAACGTACCCAATTCCGCGCTCCTGCGGGGGCAGGTCGATCCCCTGCTCGCTATCAAACAGCAAATGGCCGTTGAGCTGGATCCGACCGCGATCTGGCCTGACCAGTCCAGCAAGCGTTCTGAGGGTCATGGACTTGCCTGCCCCCGATGCTCCGAAAAGCACAGCCATTTCCGAACCGAGCTCAAACGCGGGAGCGAGATTGAAATCTGGCAGGTGGAGCTGGAAGGAAGCGTGGAATTCAGGTCCGCTCACGAGTACCTCGGCCCGCAAGCGCGCTTCCCAGATAGCGGATACCGACCAGAAGCATGACTGCGACAACGGTCAGCAAAAAAGCCTGGCGATTTGCAGAGGCCAGATCACCAGCCTGCACCGAATCATAGATGGCGATCGGAAGGGTTTGTGTTTGCCCGGGAATGTTCCCCGCCACCATCAACGTGGCTCCGAATTCACCCAGCGCGCGTGCGAAGGCCAGCATGCCTCCGGCCAGCAAACCGCGCCAGGCGAGTGGAAGCAAGACGGTAAGGAAAATCGCAGTGTTCGACCGGCCAAGGGTGCGCGCCACATCACGCAGATCCGGATCAACCGATTCGAGGGCGGCCCTGGTTGAACCGACGACCAGGGGAAGCGCGACGATGGTCGCCGCCACCACCGCGCCCTGCCAGGTGAAGACGAGCTCGATGCCGATGCTTTCAAGCCACGCGCCCAGTGGCGACTGAGCCCCAAGCAATACCAGCAGGTAGTAGCCCAATACCGTGGGCGGGAGCACCAGCGGCAGGTTGACCGCAGCATCGGTTACGTTGGCTAACAGACTGTGGCGTCGAGCAAGAACGGCGGCCAGGGCGATCCCCAATACCACTGAGAAAAGCGTTGCCAGACCGGCCACGCGCAGGGAAAGCACCAGCGGTGAGACCATGGCTTCAGCGCTCTGATCCAATCAAGCCGGAGCTCTCATAGATCACCCGCGCTCCGGGGCTGGCCAGGAGCTCGAGAAACAGCTCCGCTTGCTCCCGCAGGGACGTATCCGTAGCGATGGCAGCCACATGCTGGATCGGGTCGTAGAGCTCCGGCGACACTTCCTGGCCGTCCAGCTGCATGCTTTCAGCAATCGTTTTGGCGATCAATCCGGCATCCGTATTCCCGGACTGTACCAGCTGGCCCGCGTGGCGCACGCTCTCCCCGTAGATTAGCTTTGGCAGCACGATGATCTCTACGCCGGTCTCCCGCAGCGATTGGGCAGCTGCGATTCCATAGGGGGCATGGGTTGGATTGGCAACCGCAACGTCGCGGATGACCGGATCGGCCAGATCGGTGATCGATTCCAGCGAGAGCTCCAGTTCCGGTGCCCCAACAAGGACCAGCACTCCTTCCGCAAACCCGATGCGCGATTCCCGATCCAGATGACCCTCAGCGATCAATTCGTCCACACGATGCGCGTCTGCAGACACAAAGAGGTCGAATGGAGCGCCATTACGGATCTGCTGGGCAAGGTTTCCGGTCGCTCCGTATGAAAAAACGACTTCGTAACCGGTCTGATTCTGATAGATTTCGCCCAATTCATCCATGATCGGGGCCAGGCTTGCGGCAGCGGCAACAGTCAGCGGCTCAGTTCGCGGCGTTGGCGAACAGGCGGCCGTAAATACGAGGATGAGGAGTGAAAAGTTCCGAAGTTTCACAGCGTGAGGGAATCTAACACAATTGACATTGCTGGAAACGGCGACTTACAATCCCTGAGTCTGTGGAGCCACTTCATGGCTGTTCCGAAAACAGGACGGGAGGTCAGGCTGACGGCTATGTCCTCCTGCGCAGGTTGAGCGTCTAAGCTACCTGCGGAAACGCTGGCGCAGGTCCTGCAGCCAGTTCAGGAAGTATTCGAAGGCAGTCAATCTGCCGACATGCTGGTAGGTCTGGATGCTCCAGATGATGCAGCAGTCTGGCGGGTGGACGAGTCGCGGCTGTTGGTTGTGACCACCGATTTCTTTACCCCGGTGGTGGACGACCCCTACAGCTTCGGAGCGATCGCGGCTGCGAATTCGCTGTCGGATATTTACGCGATGGGGGCACAACCCTTCCTGGCCCTGAATGTGGCGGCGATGCCTGTAGATCTGGATCGCGAGGTCATAAAGCAGATCTTCAGGGGTGGGGCGGAGAAAGTGAAGGAAGCGGGCGCGGTCATTGGAGGAGGGCACTCGGTCCAGGACAAGGAACCCAAGTACGGATTGGTGGCGTTGGGAATGGTGGACGAGAGCGCGCTGCTCACCAAGAGAGGCGCGCAACCAGGCGATGTGCTGGTGCTGACCAAGCCCCTTGGAACAGGGGTTACGACAACCGCGTTGATGCGCGATAGGGGCACACCAGAACACGAAGAAGAGGCCGTGAAATGGATGACATTGCTCAACAGCGGCGCAAGCAGTCTTGCGAGTATGGTAGGCGTGCGCGCGGCCACGGATATCACCGGATTCGGCCTCATTGGCCATGGTCTTGAGCTCGCAGATGCTTCGGGAATGGGCCTGGCGATCGAGTTTGAGCAGGTCCCGCTGCTGAGCGGCGCGTCCGGATATGCAGCGCTGGGGACCTTTCCGGGTGGGACGCTCGACAACCGGAAATTCTTCTCAGATCGGGTTGAGTTCTCGGCTGAGCTATCCGAAGCGGAGCGCCTGCTGCTCTTTGACGCGCAGACTTCAGGCGGGCTGCTAATGGCCATCCCTGAGGCAGCCTACGAGCAATTCTCAGGGCTTGCGAAGGAGAAGGACGTAGCTTTCTGGCGGATTGGAGCGGTGCACGGTGGATCGGGCATCGCAGTAACGAGGAACTAGCGGAGGATATTGGAGGAAATATGGCTAAAGTCACAATTATTGGAGCCGGGCATACCGGCGCGACCACCGCACACTGGTTGGCTGAGCGAGAAATTGCCGACCTGGTGTTGGTGGATATTGTCGAAGGTATGCCGCAGGGCAAAGCGCTGGACCTGGCGCAGGCGATGCCCGTGGTCGGTTCGGATGTCTCAGTCGTTGGCAGCAACGATTACAAGGAGACCGGTGGATCGGATATCGTAGTGATCACCGCCGGGCTTCCCCGGAAACCAGGGATGAGTCGGGATGACCTCCTGGAGGCGAATACCAACATCATTCGAGCTTCGGTGGAAAACTCGCTTGAGGAATCTCCAGATGCGATCCTGATCGTGCTGACGAATCCGCTCGACGTGATGTGCCAGGCCGCTATGATGATCAGCGGGCTGCCTCGCGAACGTGTCATCGGACAGGCCGGGATCCTGGATTCGGCCAGGATGCGAGCATTTGTGGCTATGGAGCTCGACATCAGCGTTCAAAACATCCACTGCTATGTACTGGGCGGACACGGAGACTCCATGGTTCCGCTCACACGGCATTCCAATGTGGCCGGGGTTCCGCTGAACGTGATCCTCAGCCCGGATCGGCTGGAGGCGATCGTGGAGCGCACCCGCAAAGGCGGAGGCGAGATCGTGGGCTTGCTGAAGACCGGGAGCGCGTACTATGCCCCGTCCGCAGCCCTTGCCCAGATGATTGACGCGATCCTCACCGACCGCCATCTGGTAGTGCCGGCATCGGTCTACCTGGACGGCGAGTACGGGCAATCCGGGATCTTTTTCGGTGTCCCCGCCCAGCTCGGCGCGATCGGACTGGAGAAGGTTATCGAGTACGAACTGGATGAGAGCGAACAGGCTGCTTTGGAAGCGTCGGCCAAGCACGTCGCAGAGACGATCGAGGAATTGAAGGAGAGGCTGCAGGTCAAAGCGTAGCTGACAACACCGTTTGAATCGCCAGAGGGCGCTTGTCCCGATTGTGGGG
>JABAOE010023732.1_pt1 | contig 11421 bp, 7 predicted proteins | sample 7062141 | NCBI WGS metagenome assembly JABAOE01 (sample SAMN14538627, study PRJNA623070) | marine sediment metagenome | biome: marine biome [ENVO:00000428]; feature: marine pelagic biome [ENVO:01000023]; material: deep marine sediment [ENVO:00002113] | place: India: Gulf of Khambhat ...
TTTCCCAAAGTATTATCCGGTCCCCCTTGTGGATCATGGTGGGTATCTTGATGTTTGAACATACCCTTGCCAGTGAAGAGGACATCATTCAAATGTTACAGCAGGAAAGTCCGTACCATTCTGTCACGGAATCCCAATTCGAGATTTTGGGCTGGGACCTGCCCGACGGGGGAGACACGGTCAAGACAGTAGGCGATGCAGCAGAGGAATCGGCATTCGATCCCCGGCACCTGGGAGAATTACCGGCTGACAAACTGGGATATAGCGCCATATGGCATGAATACCGCTATGAAGTCTATGGACTGGACTGGGACATCGGCGGTCTGCACCTGATCCCCAATGAACCCATGCCTGGGATGCCTACTCTGGTGATCATCAATGGTGGTGCGTCCAACTGGTATGAGTTTTATGTGGATTCACTCAATCGCCCGGGTATTGGCCAATATCTCGCGCAGAAAATTCCGGTAATGTTAATCACCATACCGGGTAACTATCGGCATGGCGGCTGGGACGAAAACGATTACACCAAAAGGGTACCGGCCTATGTCCTGGATAGGGAGATCGGGGAGGACGAGCTGGCGGTGAGAAACGCCGTGTATACCTTCAAGGTGGTGACCGAGGGGGTAAGAGGTCTGCTCGAGGCGGAGACCAGTGGACCGGTAAGCATCATTGGACATTCCACAGGGGGTGAGGTCCAGTTCATCCTCCACGACTCGAGTCTCGGGGACAGACTGTCTGGCCTGTCCATAGGCTGGGGTACCGGCGGGCCGGCGGGCCTTGCGGTGATGCAGGAATTCAGACGGACCATTGGAGAGGGTGAATACCCCCATGTCTCACAGATCCGTCCCAGGCNNCCGCTCAATCCCTTCTGGGACGAGGACAAGACCCGTCTTGAAATGGCGGAACACTGGCAGGGCCTGGAGCAGCAACGCAAACCCCAGTTCAAACAACCCCTGCAGGATTATGAACACTCCAGTGCAGGATATCTGAAGGATTATATCGCTGATCAGATCCGAGAGACTCTCGCTGATAATGAATTCGGCGTGGATGCCGAGGAGGTCATTGCGGACCTCTTTACCACCATGCGCGCACCCCATACCGGCTATCAGCGCATGATCTGGACCACATCGAGACTGGATACGGGTCACTGGAATACTGATATCGAAAACGCAAGGGAACTGCTCATCGCCAATGAATTCAGACAAAAGAATCCTCAGGCCCAGATCCGGGTGTTACTGTTTGACCTGCCCATGACCCACTACGGTCATATCGAAAAACCCAGACAACTGGCAGGTGGGATCCTCGCCGCATTGAGGTGGTTATATCAGAAATAATATGGCTAAAGCCATCTCACCCCAATTTCTGTTGTAAATAGGCAACTTATCGTGAATTGATGTAGAAAAACGAATTTTTCTCTTCTACACTTTAATTACTTTCAGTTCTAATCATTTCTTTCTATAGGGGGAGGCTATGCTACAGAAATATCTCTGCTTTTATTTTTCCCGTTGTTTTATGTTACTCGCATTTCCTGCGCTGCTCTTTCCGATCACACTTTATGCCCAGGCCTTAGAGGAGATCGTGGTGACCGCGCAGCGGCGTGAGCAGTCCCTGCAGGAGGTCCCGGTCTCACTGGAGGCCTACACGGGCGATATCCTCAACCGCGAGGGTCTGCGCAGTCTCGATGACCTGTCCAACTTCTCGCCCAGCGTCGAGATCGATATTCGCATCCAGGACCAGGACATCTCCATCCGCGGCATGGGCACCACGGGAAATAATCTCGGTCTGGAACAGGCGGTGCCTATTTTCCAGGATGGGGTACATTTCGGGCGCACCTCCATGGTCAAGGGGGCCTTCCTGGACCTGGAGCGGATCGAAGTACTACGTGGCCCGCAGCCTATTGCCTTCGGCCAGAACGCTACCGCCGGGGCCTTTAGCCTGGTGACCCGCAAACCCACCCCGGAATGGGAGGGTGACGCCACCGCCGAATACGGCAACTGGGGCCGGGCTAGCATCGAGGGCGGTATCGGCGGTCCCATCACCGATACCCTGGGTATCCGTGTCGCCGGCCAGTATGACCGGCTGGACGGTTATATCACGGACGTTGTCACCGGCAACTCGTTCCCTCTGACCGAAGAATCTGCGGCGCGCATGACCTTGCAGTGGACCCCGATGGAGAACTTGCAGGCCACATTTAAGGCTGAATGGGCCGGTCGACGAAACCAGGGTGACGGCAACGCCGTCTGCCGCAAAGATGAGTCCATCGGACAGGAAAGGCTCACAGAACGCGCGGTGACCATCAAAGGTCTGACCGACTTCGATCAAATCGTCGATGTCATCAATTTCCCTGAGGACTGTGACACGGGTTTGAAGCGCATCGGCATACAGGAAGGCAAAAAACCCTTCTTCAAACCCATTGACGGGATTGACCAAGAGGACGGCCGCGGCGGGATCGTGGACATCACAACCATCTCAGAGGGGCTGATGGCTAAAAACGAGACCCACGATAACATGGATGCCTACAACTACCGGCTGGGCCTGAACTACGAGTTTGGCAACGGTATTTCCCTCGATTCCAACACCGCCTACGTGGATTACCAGCGTAGCACCGTATACGATAATTCCAGCTCGCCCATCGTTACCAACCTGCAACACCGCGGTGAGATCTTCGACATGTTCAGCCAGGAATTGCGTGCCTTCTCGCCCCGCGGTGGCATGCTCGAGTGGGAAGCGGGGGTATTCTACCAGAACGAGGACCTGGACCTGGGGAATATCGGTCACCCCAAATACCAGACGGTGACTATCCGCGCTAATATCCGCCGTCCGTACCGGACCCAGGACAACTGGCAGGATACCGAGTGGATGAGTGCCTTCGGGTCCGTCACTCTCAACTTCCTGGATGACAGGGCTTCGCTGGACGTCGGCGCCCGTTACACGGATATCAGTAAACAATCCAACATCCTGGCCTTCGGCGCCACCTGGATCTGGGACATCGACCCTGATTCCGCGGACGCGACCCCGGGAGACGGTATCATTACCGGGACCCGGCATGACAGGAATGACGATCAACGGGACGTCACCGGTTCCATCATCGATTGTGCCACCGGGCACCCGCAGTGCGGGACTTTCGGGGCCGGGTTCTGGACCCACGAGTGGCGGGAACGCACGGTGCCGGATTCCTGGGACACCCGGTCCCCGGCGGCCCTTGGACCGGTCCTGAACGGTATCAGGAGGGATACCTCAAACATGCGCTGGTTCCGCGACTACAACGATGACAGCCTGGACCCGCAGGTGACCCTGCGATACCGGCCCACTGATGATATCTCCCTGTATGCGAAGTGGGCCCAAGCCTTCAAGGGCGGCGGTGCCGACATCTCCAGCGGGACCCCACCGAGCAACGAAGAGCAATTCCTGATCGGGCCTGAAAAATCCGAAACCTTCGAGCTGGGCGCCAAGGGCAACTTTGCGGGGGGGTCCGGTTTTTATAACCTCACCCTGTTCCACATCGTCATCGACGATCTGCAGATTGCCACCAACACGCCTACCGAACTGGGAGGCGGCAGCTTCTCTACCAACGCCGGTAAACAGCGTACGCGGGGTGTGGAGTTCGACAGTCGCTGGGCCGTAACTGACCAGCTGACCCTGGGGCTAGCCGGGGCCATTATGGACGGCAAGATGTTGAAATATGAAGGTGCCGGCTGTACGGATTTCGAGTTCGCGAATGCCGATACCGGCCCGTGTCTCAGTGAACAGGAGTCCATCGACCAGTTCGGGACCGATGATTTTGAGGGACTGATAGATCGCAGCGGCGCCGATGCCCCACGGACACCGGACTGGAAGTTCGTGGCCGATCTGGAATGGTGGTATCCGATCACCGACCGCCTGAAGTATGAATTTTCCACAAAAGTAACCTACACTGACGGCTTCATTAATAACGTCGAGGATTTCGACGAGGTCCTCAAGTACCCTACCCGGCTCATCGCCAACTTGAATGCGGGTATCAGCGGCATTGATGATACCTGGTATGTCGGGTTCTGGGTGCGCAACCTGTTCGATGAGGGTATCCAGTATTTTCCCGAGTTTGACTTCAGGGATGACAGGGGCAGGGTCGACTGGAGTGTCAGTCCGAGAAACTGGACGAGTTACGGCATGCAGCTTCGGTACAACTACAACTAGTTGAAACACAAACTTTAATGCCATAGTAAAAAAAGGCCCCGTTATCGGGGCCTTTTTTTATCAAACAATAATCGTTGAGGTATGATTGACGACATTATATGTAAACCGGACTTACCCAATAAAAACCTTCTAAACCATGTAATTACAGCGGTTGTCTACAAGTTTAATTAAACTAACCGTCCCCATCTTTTATCCCAATTTGCTCTATTTATATAGATAAATTTATATTTACTTCAGATATTATTCATGGAATGATTTCATGAGTTAAACAGGCAATTTTTTCAAACAACTATAAAAAAAGGGGGGTGTTTGATGAAACCTAGCAATTCTTATCTTTACCTTGGACTCGGGTTGCTTGTATTACCCGCATTCTTGTTTCCCGTCTCACTGCATGCCCAGGCCCTGGAGGAGATAGTGGTCACGGCCCAGCGGCGTGAACAGTCGTTGCAGGAGGTGCCTATATCATTGGAAGCATATTCGGGTGATATTCTCAATGAAGAAGGTTTCAGATCCATCGAGGACATTTCCAACTTTTCACCCAGTGTGGAGATCGATGTCCGGATTCAGGACCAGGATATCTCCATCCGCGGCATGGGGACTACGGGTAACAACCTCAGCCTGGAACAGGCGGTACCCATATTCAATGACGGTATCCATTTTGGCCGAACCTCCATGGTCACCAGTGCCTTTCTTGACCTTGAAAGGGTGGAAGTCCTACGTGGACCGCAGCCCATCGGCTTTGGTCAGAATGCCACCGCCGGCGCCTTCAGCCTAGTCACCAAGAAACCCACTCCTGAATGGGAAGGAGACCTCACCGCTGAATACGGTAACTGGGGCCGGGCCAGCGTGGAAGGTGGTGTGGGTGGCCCCATCACCGATACCTGGGGAATCCGGGTTGCCGGTCAATACGATACCTATGATGGCTATATGACAGACATCATTACCGGTACCACATACCCCTTCAGTGAAGAATATGCCGCCCGTATTACCCTGGCCTGGAATCCCACTGATAACTTTGAGGCACAATTTAAGATCGGCTATACCGGCAGGGGCAGAAAAGGTGATGGCAATTCGGTGTGTCGCACCCTGCCCGACGAGGATTATGTTCAGGGTATCCGCCAGACCGAACGGGCGGTGACCATTCCTGGCTTAACACTGTTTGATGATATCGTGGATGTCCTGCCATTACCCAGAAATTGTGATACCGGCTTCAAACGCATCGGCGTACAGGAAGGTCGCCAACCCTTCTTCAAACCTGTGCATGGGATAGATCAGGAAGATACCCGGGGTGGTATCGTCGACATTACCGCGGTCTCCGATACCATTATGGGGGAAAATGACACCCATGATGATGTTGACGCCTATAACTACCGGCTGGGTCTCACCTATGAATTCGACAATGGCATCATCATCAATGCCAACACCGGCTCCGTGGAATATCGGCGAAGTTCTATGTATGACAACTCAAGCTCTCCCGTCGTCACCAACCTCCAGCATCGCGGTGAGGTGTTTGACATGCTCAGCCAGGAGATCCGGATCCTGTCACCACGCGGTGGGCAGATCGAATGGGAGTTCGGTGGCCACTTCCAGGATGAAGACCTGGACCTGGGGAACCGGGGTCATCCCAAGTACTCGTCCACCTCCATCCGCGCTAATATCCGAAGACCCCTGCGTACAACGGATACCTGGCAAGACACCCGTTGGTTGAGTGCCTTTGGCTCGTTCACCTTTAACTTCTTTGATGACAGGGCCTCACTGGACGTGGGGGCACGGTTTACTGACATCGATAAACAGTCTTTTATCCGGGGTTATGGCGCGACCTACATCTATGACATCGATCCCGACGGACCTGGTGATCCGGTACCGGGAGACGGTATTGTCCAGGGCACTCAACATGACAATACCGATGGCGCTGGNNATTAGGGATGTCGCAGACCTGAATGCCGGCGATACGGATGTCTTCAACTGTGCCGATGCATCCATTCCAGAACTGACCATACAATGTGGTTCTTTTGAAGGGGACGCCAATTACTGGACCCATGAATGGCGGGTCAGGACGGTACCAGATGCCTGGGACACCGTGGCCCCGGTGTCAGCAGGTCCATGGATATGGCCGCTCCGCAATAGAAGTGGTCCGTTCTTTCGTGATTACAACGACACCAGTTTTGATCCGCAGGTGACCCTGCGTTACCGTCCCAGTGATAATCTCTCCCTGTACGCCAAATGGGCTCAGGCCTTCAAGGGTGGCGGGGCGGATCTCTCCACTGGATCTTTACCGAATAACGAAGATGAATTCCCTATCGATGCGGAGAACGCGGAAGCCTTTGAGGTCGGCGCCAAGGGAACAGCCCTGGATGGAGCGGCACAATTTAATATCACTGCCTTCAACATAGTCATCGAGGATCTACAGATCGCCACTACCACCCCTTCTGACCTGGGTGGCGGTAGCTTTTCCACCAATGCCGGTAAGCAACGTACCCGTGGTGTCGAGTTCGACAGTCGTTGGGCTGCCACTGACCGCCTGACCCTGGGCCTGGCCGGGGCCATTATGGATGGCGTGATGGTGTCCTATGAAGGGGCCGGCTGTAACAACCTGGAATTCGAACTACGTGATACCGGACCCTGTATCAGTGAAGATGAGTCTATTGAACTGGTGGGTGACGATTCACTAGAAGGGACCATCGACCGTTCCGGCCAGAAGGCTCCAAGGACACCGGACTGGAAGTTCATCATGGATGTAGACTGGTGGTATCCCATTAGTAATCAGTTGAAGTACGTTTTTTCAGCCAAGATGACCTATACCGACGGTTATGTGGTCAACGTTGAGGACTTTGACGACATCATCAAATACGATACCCGTTTCATTGCCAACTTTAATGCGGGCATCGCTGACGTAGACGATAGATGGAATATCAAGTTCTGGTTACGCAACGCGCTTTCCCAGGGTATTAAGTACTTTCCAGAGTTTGACCCGGTCCCTGCAGGCAGACGGGACACCAGCCTCAGTCCAAGGAACTGGCGCAGCTACGGGGTGCAAGTGCAATATAACTATAATTAACCTAAGGCCAAGACATAACATATTCTGTTAAGGCTTGGAAATCATCAGATAAAGGCCCTGGCAACAGGGCCTTTTCTTTTATTATCAATGAGTTATAAGGCAATCAATGTAACTGGTGGCAGACCCTTATCAAGGACCGAGGGGGCAGGATTGTTGTAAAAATGTTAGAATTGTATTCTAAATAATAAATATATTATTATGTCTCTGTTTTACAGGGGGTATTCACTTTCTTATCCCTATTTTCACTACATACTTAATAACAAAATTTTGGGGGAAGTCTAATGATTAAAGACTCCATTAATAGACATCTATTTACTAGATATCTATCGATATTCATCTTTGCTGGCGGTTCCCTGCTACCCTTTCTGCTCCAGGCTCAGGCTCTGGAAGAGATCTTGGTAACTGCACAGCGTCGCGAACAGTCACTGCAGGAGGTCCCGATATCACTCGAGGCCTATACCGGTGACATTCTTAATAAGCAAGGCTTCCGTACCATGGAAGACCTGTCCAACTTCTCACCCAGTGTAGAGATCGATGTGCGTACCCAGGACCAGGACATCGCGGTCCGCGGTATGGGGACCATCGGTAACAACCTGGGNNGGTACTATCGGTAACAACCTGGGGCTGGAAGGTGCTGTGCCTATCTTCGTAGACGGCGTGCATTTCTCCAGGACATCCATGATCATGGGGGCCTTTCTGGACCTGGAACGCGTCGAGGTCCTGCGCGGACCGCAGCCCATCGCCTTTGGTCAGAACGCCACCGCAGGTGCCTTCAGCCTCACCACCAAAAAGCCAACGGCAGAGTGGGAAGGTGACATCACCGCTGAATACGGTAACTACGAACGATTCAGCTTAGAGGGTGGGGTTGGTGGTCCCATCTCAGATAACTGGGGTATACGTATTGCGGGTCAGTATGACAGGACAGGTGGCTACATCACTGACGTCATCACCGGTGACAAGTTCCCCTCTGGAGAAGAGACTGCAGGGCGGCTCACCCTGGCGTGGACCCCCATGGACAATCTTACCGCCATGTTCAAGGCCGGTATCGCCATACGCCGTAATGAGGCGGAAGGTAACTCCGTGTGCCGCACAAAGGGATGGGAGGAACTGACGGAACGTGCCTACACCATACCGAGACAGACAGATTTTCCTATTACGGCCCTGCATTTCCCAAGAGATTGTGATACCAATGGCTTCGGGAGACTTGGAATTAAAGAGGGCAGTGTCCCCTTGGCATCGCCTGTTGACGGTGTTAACCAGGAAGATACCCGAGGCGGTATCGTGGATATTACGACTGTTTCGCGCACGGTCATGAACGACCTGGATGCTCATGATGATTTGAATTTCTATAATTACCGGCTGGGTGTGGATTACGAGTTCGCCAACGGCATCACCGTGAATTCAATTACCGGTTATGAGGATTACCAGCGTTCATCCGCCCACGACAACTCCAGTTCACCGGTGATCACCAACGTACAGCACCGTGGTGAGATCTTTGACCTGTTCAGCCAGGAAATCCGGTTTACTTCACCCCGGGGCGGTATGATCGAATGGGAGGCCGGTGGTTTTTACCAGGAAGAGGACATAGACATTGGTAATCTGGGGCATCCCAAATACATGACCATCACCCTTCGTGCCAATACCCGCAGACCTGCCCGTTCCCAGGATTCCTGGCAGGACACCCGCTGGTTGAGTGCCTTTGGTTCATTCACCTTTAATTTCATGAATGACCAGGCATCCCTGGACGTCGGTGCCCGTTTTACTGATATCAACAAGCACTCTCATATCCAGGGCTATGCCCATACCTGGATCTTTGACATTGATCCGGACAGTGTGGCAGTACCGATTGATCCTCGTAATGGGAACCCTACCGGTGATGTTGTAGGAGACGGTATCGTCTGGGGGATTGACCATGAACACAATTGCGTAGGTGTCCCCGACGGCGAGGTGTTTCAGCTTGCCGACTGTCAAGACAGGGCTAGAGAAGTCGGTGGAATCGGTATCGATGCTTCAGGTAATGCATTTGTCGGTCCAGGGAGTGGTTTGCTTTCCATCATTGATTGTGGCAATTTGGCCGATCCGAGAGTGTCCGAGCCACATCGTAACCAGTGTGGTGAGTTTGCGGGACAAGCAGGGTTTTGGACCCATGCTTATGACCCCTCTGGCCCAAATGCCATAGCCGATGGCCGCAATATCCGGACCGTCCCTCAGGCCTGGGATACCCAGTCACCCGTCGCCTTGAGCCCGCCCATTCATAACATCCGGAGACAACCCGGAAATAACTTGGTTTATGACAGGATCTATAACGATACCAGTTTTGATCCGCAGGTCACTCTGCGTTACCGTCCCACGGATAATATTTCCCTGTATGCCAAGTGGGCCAGGGCCTTCAAGGGCGGCGGCGCAGATATCTCAACGGCTTCCCTGCCAGAAGATTTTGATGCCTTTCCGCTGCTGCCAGAGAAAGCCCAGAACTGGGAGTTGGGTGCCAAGGGAACTCTGCTGGACGGGAGAGCCAACTTCAATATCACGGCCTTTCAGATCAGCATCAAGGACCTGCAGCTGGCGACGTCTGTGCCACAGGGACTTGAGACCCAGAGCAGTATCACCACCAATGCCGGTAAACAGCGGACCCGGGGTGTTGAATTTGACAGCCGTTGGGCCGCCACAGAGCAGTTGACGCTGGGGTTGGCGGGCGCCTTCATGGATGGGACGATGGTGAGCTACCCGGGAGCAGGCTGTACCGATGAGGAATTTGAAACCGCCGACACCGGGCCCTGTATCAGTGTGGCCGAAGCGGCTGCGAATCCTGAAGGATTTCCTGCCGGTACCNNCGTACGGGCTCCGAGGCACCGCGTACACCGAAGTATAAGATCATTGCCGACATGGACTGGTGGTATCCCATTACGGATGATCTGAAATACACCTTCAATGCACGGACCAGCTTTATTGACGGTTTTATTTATGAAGTAGAGGAATTCTCTGAAACCGTCAAATATCCTGACAGGACTGTTNNCCTTGCCGATATGGATGACCGGTGGAACGTGAGCTTGTGGGGACGAAACCTGTTAGATGCAGGCTTCAAGTACTTCCCGGACTTTGATGTACTTGCGGACGGTCGTGAGGACAAAGAAGTCAGCCAACGCCACTGGTTCAGTTATGGCCTGCAGTTCCAGTATTTCTATAATTAATCCCGATGCTGCGTAGCAGTTAAGGACTTCAATAAAGGCCCCGGCAACGGGGCCTTTTTTTTTGGCTCGTTGCTCGTTGCTCGTTGCTCGTTGCGTCGGTGGTCGGTGGTCGGTGGTCGGTGGTCGCCAATGGCTTATAGCAAATAACCAGCACCCCGTCATTCCCGCGAAAGCGGGAATCCAGTGAAAAAATAACCGCCCGAAAGGCGGTACCCGCACTTGTAACTTGTGACTTATAACTTGTGACAATCTGGCCGTCAGACTAGTGAATGCCAGCATCCAGATCTATTAACACTTCATAAATAATGAATAATTGTTTGACTGGATTCCCGCCTACGCGGGAATGACGCTCTATTTCTATCGCCGAAGGCCAACATCCTATCTAATAATTCACGGCTAAAGTTCATACCCCAAATCTTTTACTTTTTAACTTTAACCTTTTCACTTTTAACTTAGGGAGACAATTCTCTTTTAACTTTTTACTTTCAACTTTTACCTTTTAACTGAATACTCGTTGCTCGCTAATATCTGTTATTATGAAATGTTGTAATAACGTAAAAAATGATGGGGGTGAGGTGTGTTGTTAATTAATAATGATGATGTCAAAAAAGTCTTGACCATGGGGGATACCATCGATGCACTGGAGGATGCGTACACACAACATGTAAAACGCGAGTCGGTATGCCGGCCGCGTATCGATATCCATATACCGACTACAGATCCCAACAAGGTTTATCGTTGGGGCACCATGGAAGGTGGCTCGATGAATGGTTATTTCGCCATTCGCATCAAGTCCGACATCCTTTATGAGACTGAATATCAGGGGGCCATTACCCAGGAGAAATATTGCCGGGAACCGGGGACATTCTGTGGTTTCATTATTCTAATGAGTGTAGATACCGGTGAGCCCCTGGCCATCATCAATGACGGCGAGCTGCAGCATATGCGTGTGGGTGCGGACGGAGGCCTGGGAGTCAAATATGCCGCGCGCCAGAATAG
>JABAOE010000693.1_pt1 | contig 11416 bp, 9 predicted proteins | sample 7062141 | NCBI WGS metagenome assembly JABAOE01 (sample SAMN14538627, study PRJNA623070) | marine sediment metagenome | biome: marine biome [ENVO:00000428]; feature: marine pelagic biome [ENVO:01000023]; material: deep marine sediment [ENVO:00002113] | place: India: Gulf of Khambhat ...
ATATGTCGTGGACCCACGTGTGATCCCATGGCGGTGCGGTGTCACGTCAATCTTTACGTCATTCATCGCCATGATGTCCGCGGCTTTCAGCACGTCTGTCCATTCATCCAAGTAGAATGCGCAATGGTGGAGTCCCATGCGCGCCCCGCCGACCAGCGCGATGTCGTGCGGGGTCGATGTGCGAAACAACCAGGTTGCCGCCTGAATATTGCTCTCGGGTCCGACCACCACCTGTTCGGCCAGATGGAAATCCATCGTATCCTGTAGAAAGCGCGTTGTTTCCGCGACCATGTTGATGCCGGCTTCCGGATTCAACTCGCACATCAGCAGAGCATGATCCAGCCAGTGCACTCCGGCGCCTTTCAGATCCTGAGGCCAGGGATGGGGATTGACCGTGCCGACGGATTTGCCGACGCGATTCTTCTCCGCGTACAGATACATTTCGTGGCCGCTGGGCATGTTGAAGCGAATGGCCCGACCACAGTTATGTAGACTACCGGCGGGCACCTCCTCGACCGCAGCACCCCAGTCGGCAATGCGGCGCTTCAGGACATCCAGGTCCGCGTCGTTTTCCACTTTGAAGGCGATATGGTTCATGCCGGCGCGATCGGACTCCGACAGCATGATGGAGTACTGATCCCATTCGTCCCACCCCTTCAGATATACGTTGCCAGAGCTGTCGCGATCTGTCTGGATCAGTCCCAGCACGTTCTCGTAGTGGTTCAATGTCGCCTGCATTTCGAGTACGCGCAGATTGACATGGCCGATTCGTAGCACTCCCATGGTGGTATCTCCTCTGTCTTTCTGGTTATACGAAACCGTACCGTTGGCAGGTGAGGGCCTTGGACATCTCGCCCGGCACCCTCAGGTTGATGCCAGTACGTGGATAGATTCTGCACGCGAACACAATGCCGTCTTTTGCATCTTGTTAGGAAATTGTGTTCATGGCGCATTGCTGCAGTGCAGAAACGACCTGCCAGCAGATTGAACTTGCAGACGATATCCCCGCCGAACAATGGATTCACAGGAATCTATGAGAACACTTTTTAAAATCGTTTGTCAATACTAATATCGATATTTGCTGATTTCAACGATATCGCGTTATAGTGTGCCTTCGGCGCATCGTGCGCGGCTATCAGTAAGCGATCGGGAACTATGAACCTGCCTCTACACAGATCGGGCACCGGCACGCACGACAACCCCCCGAGTGCCAAGACTGCAATCGAGTCGGTATACGCGGCGGTGCGCGAGGATATCCTGTCTGGGCGCCTAAAGCCGGGCAGTCGACTCCCGATAGAGCACCTGCGTAGTCACTACGATGTTGGCTCGAGTACCGTCCGCGAGGCGCTTTCGCGACTGGTGTCCGATACCTTGGTTACGACCGAGGGACAGCGAGGTTTCCGGGTGGCGCCGATTTCGCTCGACGATTTTCGGGAAATTGTCGCCATGCGCAAGCTGCTCGAAGCGCAGGCCCTCGGCGAGGCGATAGCGAGAGGGGATGACGATTGGGAGGCTGGCATTGTGGCCGCCTTCCATCGTCTGAGTAAGGTCGAGGAGCAACTACCGACCAATGCAGTCCGACTCGCGGCCGACTGGGAACAACGAAACCAGGCCTTTCACGATGCCTTGGTAGCCGCGTGTGGCAATCGCTGGTTGATGCATTTCCGGGCAATCTTGTTTGCCCAATCGAGCCGCTATCTGCGCATATCGTTGACCAAAAGAACCGTACCGCGCGACGTACATGCCGAACACGAAGCATTGTTCCAGGCCACACTGGCGCGCGACACCGAGCTTGCGTGTCGAATTTCCGATCAGCATATCGAGCTTACGGTCGAGGTCATCGCCGCACGGATGGCGCAGCACGGTACTGACGACATCTAGTGCATCAACGTCTTCAACCAAACCGATAACAGGAGCAGATAAGGGGCGATGCCGTTAAGGCATCGGCACTGCCGACCCCAAGCAGTAGTGCGCATTCTGTATCTCCGGAAGAGAAGTCCCCTGTAGGACAAAGTCGACAATTGGCGCTTCCGCGGAAGCGCTGATCGGGGTGAGAGGATTTGAACCTCCGACCCCTGCCTCCCGAAGGCAGTTGGGCATTTCTAAGTTGCTGTTTCAAAACAGCTAACTGGAGGCGCCCGTGGACGTAAGTGCATGACCGGGCACAACGGGGCTGGACTGGTTCCGGCAAAATTCCGGCACGGTACGAGATGGAGCGCACAGGGTTGCAATCCATTTCGGCGATACAGGCAGGCCAACAGAAAGATCACCTTTCGGCCAGAGCAGTCATTCGGCTCTACCTGAGCAATGTCGGCTCATTGGTCTCGATATGATGTCCTTCATGTACATCCCGCGCTGCATTGCGGGTGTTAACGGTAGCAATCGCCCGCACCGTCGTGTTCGAGCTAGCGGGTCCGGTGCTGGCGCGTGTCGGGCTGGCGCGCTGTGACGAAGGCCCGGCGCGTCATGCCGACGCGCCTATCGGCTTCTTCGCCACGATGAAGGCGGCCTTGTCGGGCGCCGGCCGCCATTGGTAAGCGATGTCGAACCCGGCGTTGGTAAGGGCTGCGACAAGCGCATCGAGGGTGAAGACTTTTACCACCGCGGGCATGAGGCCCAGACGCCTGCCTAGCGGCCCGAGCAGCGCCATCACCGCCACGTATTTCCACGCATCCCGCAGGCACGCTGTGCTGGTAACGAACACGCCGCCCGGCTTCAGTATCCGGTGCACCTTGGCGATGACGGCCTTCTCGTCTTCGAGCAGGTGCAGAATGCTGAGCGCGAGAACCGCGTCCTGGGTGCCGTCGGGCACCTGCAGGTCTTCGATGCTTGATACCTCGAAGTCAACGTTCGAGACCGCGGCCGCCTCGGCCTTCGCGCGAGCAATCTCGATCATTTTGGGCGAAATATCGGTGGCTCTGATGTGCGCGACGTGGGGCGCGTGCGCGATTGCGGTCGACCCGGTTCCACAACCGATCTCGAGCACCTCCATGGTCGGCGCAAAGTACTCGCGGGTCTTCGCGAGTTTTTTCTGGTAAGACGCCTCGTCGGCGACCGGGCGCTTCGAGTAGCGTTCCGCGATCCGGTCCCAGAATTTCACTAAGCGGTCTATTTCGACTCCCGACCGAGCGGCAGAGCGGTCGTCAGCGGCCCAATTGCGGTGCGACGCGTCGTTCGGCTCTCGGGACACTGTATCGACAATTCGTGTCATGAGCATGTTCTCCATCATCGTTTCAAAGAAGCTTCATCCCGGCGCAGGCAATGCTCATGCGCCGGAAGAACCCGGTGCGGTCGGTAGACAGGCAACTCGGATCCTGCACGCCGACTTGCTCGAGCCAGGCCTCGGCCTGCGCCCGAGCAGGAACTCGTAGGCGCTTGGGTAGTCGAGCCGTGCGATCGTGCGCTCCCAGGTCGGCGCGACACGGTCATAGCTCCGCGCCAGCTCGGCGGCGCTCAACGTCCGGCGGTAAACGGATACGCGCCACGGCCCGAGCCAATGCGCGAAAACGGGAATCGCGTCGCCGTCGTCGAGGGTGATGCGTAGCGCGTCGGTCTGGGGCGTGGCGTGCATGGTTGCCCTCCATTAAATGGGTGCGCAGAGACTAACCATGCATTCATCAATAGTAAATTGACAAAATATGCATTTTCAATATACATATTCGCATGAACTGGCAGAACGTCTCCTTCGACTGGAATCAGGCCAAGGCCTTTCTCGCGACGGCCGAGGAGGGATCGCTGTCCGCCGCGGCGCGTGCGCTGCGCCTGACTCAGCCCACCGTCGGCCGGCAGATCGCTGCATTGGAGGAAGCTCTCGGCGTGGCCCTCTTCGATCGCGTTGGGCGATCGTTGTCGTTGACGCCCTCCGGGCTGGAGCTGCTCGACCACGTCCGCGCAATGGGCGAGGCCGCCGGGCTCGTCTCCATTTCCGCCTCGGGCCGGTCGCAGTCGATCGAAGGTCAGGTCTGCATCACCGCGACCTATGTGATGTCGAGCTACTATCTGCCGGCGATAATCGCGCGATTGCGGGAGATGGCGCCTGAAATCGAAGTCGAAATTCTCGCGTCGAATGCAATCCAGGATCTCCGACGACGAGAGGCGGACATCGCGATCCGGCACGTGCGCCCTGAGCAACCGGATCTCATTGCGCGGCTAATCCGGGAAACCACCGGACACCTCTACGCGTCAACGGCCTACCTCGACCGGCACGGCCGTCCCGAGAACGCGGCGGATCTTGCCGATGCAACTTTCATCGGCTTTGACAACCCCGAGCGCGCGATAACATACCTGAACGCCTGCGGGCTTTCGCTCACACGCCGCAACTTCCGCATCATCACCAACAACAGTATTGCGGGCTGGGAGATGGTAAAGCTCGGGCTCGGTATCGGAGCAATGGCAAAAGAGCTCGCGGACGTCACCCCGGACGTCGAGGCTGTAATTCCGGAACAGGTGTCGATCCCGATCCCAATCTGGCTAACCACACACCGCGAGCTGCACGTCAGCCGTCGGATAAGGCTGGTGTTCGATTTGTTGGCCGAGGCGTTGTCGGCGGGTACGCCCATGCAGTGACCAACATTCGGTCGATAATCGACACGAGTTCCGCTTGTGTCCAGATTCGACACTCGTTGTAGGACAAAGTCGACTATCGGCGCTTTTCCGGAAGCGCTAGTCACAACAGTACGATTGTTGTAGGGAACGACTGGTCGGGGTGAGAGGATTTGAACCTCCGACCCCTGCCTCCCGAAGGCAGTTGGGCATTTCTAAGTAGCTGTATTTACTAAGCTATCTGGAGGCGCCCGTGGACGTAAGTGCATGACCGGGCATAACGAGGCTGGACAGATTCCGGCAAATCTCCGGCAACACAGCGGAGGGGCACACAGCGCTGTAGCTGCTGAAAGGTCTCGATTCTGGCGACTACAGGGGGGACGTGCTAGTTTTCGTTCTCGACGCTGACGAGGCGATCTGATGAGGTTGGAAGGGCATTACCGCAATCTCATTTGCACGCTGGTGATGGCCTTGCCGGTCCTCGCGGCAGCGCAGTCGCCAGAAACACGGGCACCACGGATCGGGTTCCTCGCATGGTCTTCTTGCGAGTGGAGCTTGCGTGCGGAGTCAGGGTTCTTACGGGGGCTCCGCGACCTTGGATACATTCCGGGTGAGACCATCGCGATCGAGTGCCGGAGCGCTGGCAAAAATTACGACGGCATTGCGTCAGCGGCAGCCGAGCTGGTTGACCTCAGGGTGGATGTGATCGTGGGCACGTCGCACCCGGTCGCAAATATTGCCCGTAAAACCACCGATACAATTCCAATCGTGTCAATTCTGAGCGGGGATCCAGTGGCCACGGGTCTCGCTCGCAGCCTCGCGGGTCCGGGCGGCAACGTCACCGGCGTGAGCTACTATGCGACAGAGTTGACTGGCAAGCGCCTGGACCTCTTGATAGAGGCGGTGCCGGAGCTCACGACGGTCGACGTGCTGGCCAACCCGAGACTCTCCTACCTCCACTTTGAAGAGGACACAATGAAGGCAGCCGCCCGGCTTGGTGTCGCCGCGAGAATCCGCAACGTCAGCGAGCCTGCCGACCTCGTGAGCGCATTTGCGGCGATGAAAGCCGAGAATGCCCAGGCAGTCTTCGTGCTCCCCGACCTGATGCTCGGCAGTGAGGCGTCACGCATCGCCGCGCTCTCGCTCGAGCACCGCCTACCGACGATGACCTGGGGTACCTGGTTTGCGAACGCCGGCTGTCTTCTCGCCTATTCGGCGCCGTATACTGATCTCAGCTATCGACTCGCCAGTTATGTCGACCGCATCCTCAAAGGTGCAAAGCCGGGCGACTTGCCGATTGAGCAACCGATAAACTTCAGTCTCAGGGTCAATCTGAAGACGGCCAAAGTGCTAAATCTCGAGCTGCCGCGAACTCTCCTGCTGCGTGCCGACGATTTCATTGAATGAGCATTTCAGATAGTTTCGACTCGAGCGGCTGAATCAAGCCGTTAGCAGCGCCATGAGCGAGTCGGAAAACCCTGAGAATTCTGCTCACAAAATGAAGGGAGGCGCCGGCGGTGGCCGTCTTGTCCGGCGAACCTTCGTAATCGCCCTCGTCCTCGTGACTTCCGGACTCCTCGCCAGCGGAGCGGTCGAGCTCTTCCTGAGGTACCAAGAGAGCGTCGAAAGTATCAGGGTGCTGCAACGGGAGATGGCCAAAGGAGCTGCATTCAAGATTCATCAGTTTGTTCGGGAAATCGAGAGGACGATGCGAGCGTCCACACAGACGGTGGATATCGCCAGCGCCGGTCTAACGGACTCCTTCGAGCTCGAGCTTATCAAGCTGTTGAAAGTCGCTCCTGCGATCACGAGTGCGGCCGTGTTGGATCCGGACGGTCGTGAACGGTTCAAAATCTCTCGCGTCCAGATGATTCGACCAGACGATCTGATGGACCGAGCGACAGATCAGGCATTTCTTGAAGCCCGAAAAGACAAATCGTTCTTCGGCCCCGTCTACTTTGTACATGGGTCTGAACCTTATGCGCGAATTGCGGTACCCATCAAAAGGTTCACCAAGCTGGCCGGTGTCCTGGTCGCTCAAGTCAACCTGAAACATATCTGGAACGTAGTCTCACAGATTCGGGTAGGCGAAGCGGGGTATGCTTACGTCATCTCCGATTCAGGAGACCTGATCGCCCATCCTGATATCGGTTTGGTCCTCAAGGGGTTAAATCTTCAGGATCTTACCCAGGTACAGGCGGCCTTAGCTCGCTCGCCAGAGCCGTTCGCTGCTCATCGGAACTACGCTGACCAGAATGTCTTTGGCGCCTACGCGGTTATACCCGATCTGGAGTGGATAGTTTTCGTCGAGCGCCCTGCAGCCGAGGCACTGGCGCCACTATACTCTTCCCTTTTCCGCACCGGTGCTCTGTTACTCATTGGGCTGGCTATCGCAGTGCTGGCCAGTCTCCTGATCGGGTTACGGGTAGTGCGACCGATCCAAGCACTTCGGCAAGGAGCGGCTCGGGTTGGCGCGGGTGAGTTGGACCATCACATTGACATTAAGACTGGAGATGAACTGGAAGGCCTTGCCGACGAATTCAATCAAATGACTACTAAGCTTCGGGAGTCGTACGCCAGCATCGAACGCGTAAGTCAGTTGAAGCGATTTTTCTCTCCGCAGCTCGCCGAGCACATTGTCGCCTCTGGAGAAGGGAGTCTTACCGAGAGCCACCGACAAGAAATCACCGTGGTTTTCTGCGATCTTCGTAACTTCACGGAGTTTTCATCGGTCGCCGAGCCTGAAGAGGCGATGTTAGTACTTCAGGAGTACTACAAAGCGATAGGCTCTCTAATACAGCGCTTCGAGGCCACTATCGAGCACTTCGCTGGAGACGGTCTCATGGCGTTCTTCAACGATCCGTTGCCCTGCCCGGATCCGGAGGCGCGCGCCGTTCGTATGGCAATTATGATGCAGCAGGACGTCGGTCGGCTCATCGAAGCGTGGAGCAAGCGAGGCATAAAACTGGGATTTGGGGTTGGAATCTCCTCTGGATACGCCACCCTGGGGCACATCGGCTCCGAAGAGCAGTTCCACTACGCGGCTATCGGTTCTGTTGCGAATCTGGCATCGCGCCTTTGCGATGAGGCTCGAAGTGGGCAGATCCTGATTTCCGAAGTGGTTTACGCGAAGGTGGAAGAGGTCGCAGAAGTCGAGCCGATTGGGGAACTCACGTTAAAGGGCTTCCCCAAACCGGTCCCCGTTCTTCAAGTGCTCGGACTCAAGTCAGATTCTGCTGATGTGCCAAGTTCAATCTCCGGGTAGTACTGTCGACCCCAGGCAGTGCTCGAGCATCCAGTGTGTCTAGAAGGGAAGTCCGCTGTAGGACCAGGTCGACAATTGGCGCTTCCGCGGAAGCGCTGGTCGGGGTGAGAGGATTTGAACCTCCGACCCCTGCCTCCCGAAGGCATGGCACGCACATCGGATTCAGTGGATATTCAGTGCCTTGTGGGGTGAATTCCACCGATTCCGCGAGCAGGGTTCTGCGGGGGTGTTCCTGCGCTCCGGCAGATGGAGAATCTCGTGCTCCTTCCTACCACTTACGGCCGGTACCGGAGTTCGTCGTCTATCCAGGCGTTGGTCGAGATTACGATTTCGTATAGTCCTCAAGACCGCCTCGTAGTCAACCATCCTGATACTGAGAGCTGGGGCAGTACAAGAATTCAGGACATTGGACTCGCCCCGCCCGCGGCATGGAGCGCTGGTGGTCCAAGTCCTGATTACAGGCTGGAGCGGGTCCCGGTGGAAGCGTCACTGCAATTGGATCACGTCCTGACGGACCCAATCTGACGGCACCGCGGACCCGAGCACAGCTGGAGATTCCCTCTACCCGCCCATGCCGGGGAATCTTCGGCAATCTCCGCTCTCTCCGGAACTAAAGCCGTCGGCACAATGGCCGATATATCTGAATATTCGGCCAACAGGCGGACTACCGAAACGGGATTAGTATTTAACTTGCGGGGTGCGGCTCCCGCTAGTATATTGCGCGCGCCGCCGGATGCGGCTGACAGATTTCTGGCTACGCAACAAAGTTACCGGTTGATTTATTCGTGAACTGCAACGCTATGACACGGCTGTTGGCGCGTCTTTTGATCGTTGTTCCCATGCTGTGGGTCGTCAGTCCCTGGCACGTCATGAATCATCAGACGACCCGGTCCGATACGGGAAGTTCACAGGTTCACGAAGCGGAAAGCGGGCTCGTGAAATCGGGTCAGCTCATCGCCGATGGCAGCGGGACGGAATTTGACGAGCCTGATTTCGCCGAAGGTGCCCCCCATTGCGACAGCGGCCCGTGTGCTGCATCTGTCGACATGGGGGACAAATTTGTCGGAATGAAGCTCGCGAGCCGCTACGCAGCTTCTCACGAACAGGGATCTGGAGTTCCGGAACCACCGCTCACACGCCCTCCCAGGCTCTCTCCGGCGGCCGGATAGGCGCCGACACCCGCCTGTTCCCGGCAACCGCCACCAGGCAATCGATTCCGTGAGTTCGCAGCGATACCCGTGCGGCGTGCACACCGTACGCGCGCGTGGTCGCACGATTGGAATCGTACGCAACCGAGTTCGAGTTAAACACATCATCAACTATCGACCGAAGTAACTAAGGGAATGAACATGTTCAATAGGAAGCCTTTCTATCTCACCATCCTGTTAATGGTATCGGGCGGCGCGGTGGCCGACGCAGGTCACAGCCATGACGCGAAGATCGGAGCCGTCGCCAGTGCCGGTGACGCCACACGCACCATCGAAATCGAGATGACCGACAATCGCTACAACTACAGGCACATCGATGTGCGCGAGAACGAGACCGTGCGCTTCGTGATTCACAATCAGGGGCAACTCGTCCACGAGTTCAATATCGCAACTCGAAAAATGCACGCGGCGCATCAAGGTGAAATGTTGGCGATGATGCAGTCCGGTCAAATGACACCTACCACCGTAATGCACGGACATGGGGGGATGAAGGGGCACGACGACCCGAACTCGGTCTTGCTGAATCCCGGTGAATCGAAAGAGCTCGTATGGAAGTTCGGTGCGGCTGGAAGTGAGCTCGAGTTTGCCTGTAACGTGCCCGGTCACTACCAGGCGGGCATGACGGGACAGTTTCGCTTCAAGGCAGACTGAGCGGTGAGGCGACGAAGGCGCAGGCAGTATCTGCCTGCGCCTTCCAACGAGACGAATATCACCGAGTCCCGAGCCAATGGGTAAGCGCAAACGCAGGGCAAAGGTTTCGCCTCGGGCCGAAGCCCAGGTCGTGCGGGCACGGCAGCGCTCCCCGGCGAAGAAACGGAAACTCGCTATCTCTGGTGCACTCGCCGCACTCGCGATCGCCGCTACCGCCGTGTTCATATTGTTCGGCGGTGGCTCGGGAGGGTCTTCTCGGCTGGCTGTCGAGGTCCCGGAGCTGACTGCCCTTGCCCAGCGGGGCGCCCGGGGATTCGAAACAAAGTGCGCGCAATGCCACGGCACCAACGCCGCAGGCAGCAGCAACGGGCCACCGCTGATACACCGCATCTACGAACCTTCGCACCACGGGGATGCGGCCATCCGGCGCGCGGCCCGATTTGGTGTCCGGCCGCATCACTGGAATTTCGGCGCAATGCCGAGGGTCGATGTCTCGGATCGCGAGCTGGGCGCGATCATTGCGTACATCAGAGAGCTGCAACGCGCCAACGGGATCCGCTGACGGCAGGAACCGGATTCCGAAAAGCGCCGTATCTGCGACCGGGTAGACCCGGCAATGTGCGCCGGATCCTAGTGCGCGTTTGACTTCCGCGCCTGAATGCCGGAACCTGATGCCAACGTCGTTCGGCCGAGGGCATACCGCCACCGCGCACCCTCATCCGAATCGACGAGGTGTCACGCAAATGGCGGACCTGCACGCAACGAGTGTGTCTTCGCAGGTGACTGCGGGACGACGATTCGGCATCGTACCGGACGACGCCGATCTCGGTCGGCCGCTCGCCGAAATCCAGGGCGCAGCGCTCCCGCCTCTGCCGAAATCCGGTGCGGTTCAGCGCTTTGCGGCGGCGATGGGGATAGTCCTCGCAGTAGCGCTCGCACCAGCCGGCGAATCAATCGCTTCGACGCACGAGAGCAGCCACGACGTCGCGAAGTGGCCGCGCGCCTCCGCGAGTCTTCGACAATCCGGTTTGCCGGTCGCCGAGATCGTGCATGCCGCGAGACAGGATCTCGCGGAACGGGGCGCCGACCCCGCAGCTTCATCGCTCGAGTTCGCCCGCTGGTTGCAGGCGACGATGTCTGAACCGGAGATCGACCTGGAGGCAGAACGCGGTGTGGAGATCCTTCGGACCTTCATGTCACAGCCGGACCGCAATGTGACCGACTTCTGGTCCGAGTTCTCGCTGGCGGCCTTCCAGCAGATTGCCGGCGACAATCTGGCAGTCGCCGATACACTCGGGCGTGCGCTGGAACTCGCGGCTTCCGAGGACGTGCCTTCGGAGATAGTCGCCAGGACCAGGGGCATAATGGGCCACGCCCAACAGGCAGGCGGCAGGCTGGAGCAGGCGAGGCAGACCTTCGAGTTCCTCGAGGGCAATCCTGCCGAGCGGGTCCACGCCACGGTGCATCTGGGTGAGATCGCGTTGTTCACCGGTGGCATCGGCGCGAGTCTCGATATCTGGTTGAATCATCCCGACGGTATGGCGGCAGGCGTGGCCGTGGTTGCCGACGAGGCCGACGCACTGTGGCGGCCGAATCCCGGGCGCTCCTACCGGCTCGTCGTCGAGGCGCTCGCACGCATCGACCGGCGGCCCGCTACGGCACCCAGCGCGGAGCTGGAAACGGCCATCGCCAGACTCAAGGCACGCACCCGCGAGAACGCCATTCTCCCCTGAATGCCACCGGTGCTCTC
>JABAOE010002666.1_pt1 | contig 11414 bp, 10 predicted proteins | sample 7062141 | NCBI WGS metagenome assembly JABAOE01 (sample SAMN14538627, study PRJNA623070) | marine sediment metagenome | biome: marine biome [ENVO:00000428]; feature: marine pelagic biome [ENVO:01000023]; material: deep marine sediment [ENVO:00002113] | place: India: Gulf of Khambhat ...
AGGCGAGAGCGGCGGCACCGAAGCCAAGGTGAAATAACCGATGCTGGGACGAACACCCCTGAAGGAGAACGGACCTATGAAGCGCTTATCCGCAATGCTCGGCGCCTCGCTCTTGATCGCCGGGCTGCCCCTGAGCACGTTTGCGACGAACATCAGCGACGATGTTCAGGTGTTTCAAGACTACTTCAAAAAGCAGTTTCCGGACGTAGCGCTGGAAGATTACCAGGACGGCGTCAACGTGCTGCCCAGCTACGGTGAGCGGCGGGCGAACTGGGAACTCTTGATGGAATTTCCGCCTTACGAGCCCGACATGGAGGTGGGACGCGAGATGTGGGCCGAGCCGTTCAAGAACGGCAAGACCTTCGCCGACTGCTTCGCCGACAAGCCTCCCGCGACCCAGTACCCCTACTACGATGCGGCGGCAGACACCATTCGCACTATCGAGCTGGACATCAACGCGTGTCTCGAGGCCAATGGCGAGGAACCGATCAAGAATCTCAAGACCGGCGACATCGCGCTGCTCGTGGCGGCGTTTCGCGAACAGTTCAACGGTCAGCCGATGGCGGTCGACACGAGCGACCCGGGGGCCGTGAAGTGGTTCGAGAAGGGCCGCAACTTCTACTGGACCAAGCGTGGCCAGCTCAATTTCTCGTGCGCCAACTGCCACGTCCACAGCGCCGGTAAGCAGCTGCGGGGCGACGTGCTGAGCGCGGGCCTGGGCCACACCACGGGCTTTCCCGTGTATCGCACGAAGTGGGCGGTGGCCGGCAGGCCGTGGGGCACGGTGCATCGACGCTATGCAGGCTGCAACGAACAGGTGCGGGCCAAGGCATTGCCTCCGCAAAGCGACGAGTACAAGGCGCTCGAGTTCTACGAAGCGGTGATGAACAAAGGCGTGCCCGTGAAGGCGCCGAGCCAGCGCCAGTAGCCGCCGAGCGGGGCAGCGTTTGCCCTGCCGACGTACTCGGCTGCTGCCGAAGCACTGCCCGACCCGAAGCCAGGGTCGGGCTTTTTTTTGAGCTGCGTCAGAGCGCCGGCATCGCGACAGCCGCAACATTCTCCCTCTGAGCGGCTGGACGCAGGCACCACAACGCACACAGGAGCATCATGAGCATTTCACGGCGAGAATTTCTGCAAGTCATGGCCGCTGCAACGGCCGCTGGTTTCGACCTGCCGGCCCTGGCGCAGAGCGACTCACCCGGCAGCGATCCCTATGAGCTCCCGCCCTTCGGCAACGTCTCGCTGCTGCACTTCGCCGATTGCCACGCGCAGCTCCTGCCGATCTATTTCCGCGAGCCGAGCATCAACATCGGCGTCGGCACGGCGATCGGCAAGTCGCCCCATATCGTCGGCGAGAATCTGCTCAAGCATTATTCGATACCTGCCGGCGGCCTGGAAGCGCATGCCTACACCTATCTCGACTTCGAGGAGGCCGCACGGCGCTTCGGCAAGGTCGGCGGTTTCGCCCATCTCGCTACGCTCGTCAAACGCCTGCGCGCGCAGCGCCCCAATTCGCTGCTGCTCGACAGCGGCGACACGTGGCAGGGCTCAGCGACAGCCCTGTGGACCTCGGGACAGGACATGGTGGACGCCTGCAAGCTTCTCGGTGTCGATATCATGACCGGTCACTGGGAGTTCACCTACGGCAAGGAGCGTGTGCTGGAAATCGTCGAGAACGAGCTCGCGGGCCACATCGAGTTCGTCGCACAGAACGTCTTCGACATCAGCTTCGGCGAAGAAGCGGTCTTTCCGCCCTACACGATCCGCGACATGAACGGTATCGCCGTGGCGGTCATCGGCCAGGCGTTTCCCTACACGCCTATCGCCAACCCCCGTTACCTGGTGGAGGACTGGAGCTTCGGCATCCGCGACGAGCGCGTCCAGCAGCTTGCAGAAGAGACCCGGGCCAAGGGTGCACAGGTGGTCGTCGTGCTGTCCCACAACGGCATGGACACGGATCTCAAGATGGCGAGTCGCGTCAGCGGCGTCGACGTCATTCTCGGCGGTCACACTCACGACGGCATGCCCCGGCCGAGCATCATCAGCAACCCCGGCGGCAAGACCCTGGTTGTGAACTCGGGCTCCAACGGCAAATTTCTCTCGGTCATGGATCTGCAGGTGACGGGAGGCAAGGTGGTCGACTACCGCTTCAAGATGCTGCCCGTTTTCTCCAACCTGCTCGAACCCGATGCACAGATGAGCGCGCATATCGACGCCGTGAGGGCACCCTACCTCGATAGACTCGAGGAGGTGCTGGCCACGACGCAGACGACTCTTTACCGGCGCGGAAACTTCAGCGGCACCTTCGATCAGATCATCTGCGACGCTCTGATCGCAGTGCAGAACGCCGACATCGCCTTTTCCCCCGGCTTCCGCTGGGGCACCAGCCTGCTGCCCGGTGACGCGATCACCATGGAGCGACTGATGGACCAGACCGGTATCACCTACGCCACCGCCACACTGACGCAGATGAGCGGTGAGCAGATCAAGCTGATCATGGAAGATGTCGCGGACAACCTGTTCAACCCCGACCCCTACTATCAGATGGGCGGGGACATGGTTCGCGTCGGCGGCCTGCGCTACGCCATCGACCCGACCCGAAAGATCGGACAGCGCATCTCGGGGCTCGAACTGGGCGGCAAACCCCTTGATCCGGGCAAGAACTATCTCGTGGCGGGATGGGCGAGCGTCAATCCGCAGCCGGAGGGAAAACAGGTGTGGGATGTGGTCGCGGAATACCTGCGCGATATCAAAGTCGTGCAGGACGTGCGCGCCAACGTCCCCGTAATCAAGGGCGTATCCAACAATCCGGGGCTCGCGCCGGGCTGAACGCGCATTAGCCGTTCGCTTTAGGGCGCGCACAGGCCCGCGGGTCGGAACCACGGGCGTCGTGAGGCACGTAACGGGCGGCATCTAATGATCGCCGATCAGCCAATCCCTGCAGACGGCTTCCTCGATCGGGAGATCGCTGCACGCCACCGCGCCGATGAAACGGCAATCGTCGAGGAACTCATTGAGCTCGCCGAGCTGCCCGTCGAGCGTCTCGATCGCATCGCCGAGTACGCGCGCCGACTGGTGGTCGAGGTGCGCAAACGCCGTCTCGGTAGCGGCGGGCTGGATGCGTTCCTTCACGAGTACGAACTGTCCAGCGAGGAAGGCGTTGTGCTCATGTGCCTCGCCGAGGCGCTGCTGCGCATTCCCGATGCGGACACGGCGGACCGACTGATCCGGGACAAGCTCGGCCCCGCGGACTGGGAACGCCACCTCGGCCACAGCGAGTCACTCTTCGTCAACGCCTCGACGTGGGCCCTGATGCTCACCGGACGCGTCGTCTCCCTGCAGGGGTTCACGGGCGAGAGCCTGAAGTCGCTGCTGGGGCGGCTGGTCGGGCGGCTCGGCGAGCCTGTCATACGCCAGTCGGTGACCCAGGCCATGCGCATCCTCGGCCGCCAGTTCGTGATGGGGCGCACCATCGAGGAAGCCATGGCGCGCGCGCGCGAAGACGAGCGCCGCGGCTACCGCTACTCCTACGACATGCTCGGCGAAGCGGCACGCACCCGGCGTGACGCCCAACGCTATTTCGAGGCATACGGCAAGGCCATCGATGCGATCGGTGCTGCATCGCCCGGACGCGGCTGCATCGACGGCCCCGGCATATCGGTGAAGCTCTCGGCGCTGCACCCGCGCTACGAGTTCGCCCAACGCGAGCGGGTGCTGGCGGAGCTCGCTCCGCGGCTCGGGGAACTGGCCGTGCGGGCGCGGGCGGCCGACATCGGCATGACGATCGACGCCGAGGAGGCGGATCGCCTGGAGCTCTCGCTCGAGCTCGTACAGACGCTGTCCGGCGATTCCCGTCTCGTGAGCTGGGACGGCCTCGGCGTCGCCGTGCAGGCCTACCAGAAACGCGCGTTGCCGGTGATCGACTGGCTGGCGGCGATGGCGCGCGGTCATGGCCGTCGCTTGATGCTGCGACTGATGAAAGGCGCGTACTGGGACAGTGAGATCAAGCATGCTCAGGAGCGCGGGCTGAACGGCTACCCCGTGTTCACCCGCAAAGTCTCGACCGACGTCTCTTTCCTCGCCTGTGCGCAACGGGTGCTCCAGCACGGCAACGCCTTCTATCCTCAGTTCGCCACGCACAACGCGCACTCCCTGGCCGCGGTTATGGAATTGGCGAGTCCAGAGGCCGAGTACGAGTTTCAGCGCCTGCACGGCATGGGCGAGGTGCTCTACGAGCAGGTTGTTGACGACCCCGTCCGGCCGCGGCCGTGCCGTATCTATGCTCCCGTGGGCAGTCATGAGGATCTGCTTGCCTACCTGGTGCGCAGGCTGCTGGAGAACGGAGCCAACACGTCTTTCGTCAACCGCATCATCGACGAGTGCACACCCCTGGCGGACATCATCGCGGATCCGGTCGCCCGCGCGCGGCGGCTCGCGACGAAGCCCCACCCGCGGATACCGCTGCCACGGGACATTTACCGTCCCGACCGCCGCAACTCCGGCGGCATCGATCTCAGTGATCCCGCCGAGCTGGCGCCGCTGCAGGCAAGCATGACGAAAGTTGCCGCGCAGACGTGGCACGGCGCTCCCATCGTGGGCGGCGCCGTGCAGCCGGGGCCGTCACAGCCGGTGACGGACCCCAGCGATCGGCGGCGCACGCTGGGCGAGGCGGTTCAGGCTGAGCCGCAGCACATCGAGCAGGCGCTCGCGCGCGCCGCTCGGGCGGCGTCGTCCTGGGACGGCACTCCCGCCGAGGAGCGTGCCCGCTGCCTCGAGCGCACCGCGGAGCTGATGGAGCGGGACCGGGATCTGCTCATGACCATCGCCGTGCGCGAAGCGGGCAAGACCGTGCCCGACGCCGTCGCCGAGGTCCGCGAGGCCGTCGATTTCTGCCGCTACTACGCCGCGCGCTGCCGCGAGGACTTTGCACGACCCGTCGATCTGCCGGGACCCACGGGCGAGGACAACAGGCTGTCGCTGCACGGGCGCGGCACGTTCGTATGCATCAGTCCCTGGAATTTCCCGCTCGCCATCTTCTGCGGCCAGGTCGCCGCCGCCCTCGGCGCCGGAAATGCCGTGCTCGCCAAACCGGCGGAGCAGACGCCGCTGATCGCGACCCAGGCCGTGCGCCTGTTTCACGAGGCCGGCGTGGCCCCTGACGTCCTTCACCTGCTTCCCGGCGAAGGCGCGCGGGTCGGCGCCGCCCTCGTCGCCGACCCGCGCGTCGCCGGTGTCGCCTTCACGGGCTCGACGCAGACCGCGCGTGCCATTTACCGCGTGCTCGCCGGGAAGGACGGGCCCATCGTGCCCTTCATCGCGGAGACCGGCGGCCAGAATGCGATGATCGTCGACTCGAGCGCTCTGCCCGAGCAGGTCGTGACCGATGTGCTCTCATCTGCGTTCCAGAGCGCCGGACAGCGGTGCTCGGCGCTCAGGGTGCTGTTCGTGCAGCGGGACATTGCCGAAAAGCTGCTCGATATGCTTCGCGGTGCCATGGCGGAGCTGTCCATCGGCGATCCGGCGCTGCTGCGCACCGATGTCGGCCCGGTCATAGACGAACCCGCACGCAGCATGCTCGAGACCCACGCGGCACGGATGGAGCGCGAGGGCAAGCTGCTGTATCGCTGCGAGCTGCCGCCGGAATGCGCCCACGGAACCTTCTTCGCGCCGTGCGCCTTCGAGATCGATGGGATCACGCGCCTCGAGGGTGAGGTGTTCGGCCCCATTCTGCACGTCGTTCGCTATCCGGCGAACGCGCTCGACGCCGTCGTCGACACCGTCAATGCGACCGGCTACGGTCTTACGCTCGGCATTCACAGTCGCATCGACGAGACGGTCGCTCGCATCCATGCTCGCCTTAAAGTCGGCAATACCTACGTCAATCGCAACCAGATCGGCGCCGTGGTCGGGGTGCAGCCGTTCGGCGGTGAAGGACTCTCGGGAACGGGCCCGAAGGCGGGCGGCCCGCGCTACCTGCACCGCTTCGCCACCGAACGCTCCCTCAGCGTCAACACCACCGCCCAGGGAGGGAATGCGGCGCTGCTGTCCCTGCAGGACGACGAGAGGCCCTGAGCGTGGGTCGCGCTCGCTCGTCCAACCTGCGTCGCCGGCGCTTGAAAAGCGAGGGCTCCATGCCCATATCCCCGGCGTGTGGCCGCGACACCGGGGTAGGGCCGGGACTGAGGCGCTAGCGCATACGACGGAGCCGACATGAAGCACATCGATGCTAGATCCTTGCTGCCACTGCTGGCGCTCGCGCTGCTGGCACTCACCGTGCCACCACCGGCGCAAGCCAACATTCCCCTGGCCCTCAACGACAGCGGTCTGCCGACACTGGCGCCCATGCTGCGCTCGGTCACGCCAGCGGTCGTGAACATCGCCGTGGAATCGCGCGCGCCGGAACTCGACAACCCCTTGCTGCGCGATCCGTTCTTCCGCCGCTTCTTCGATCTGCCGGAACGACCCGAGCCGCGCATGAGCGCGGGTTCCGGCGTCATCGTCGACGCCGCCAAAGGCTACGTGCTGACCAATCATCACGTTGTCGAAGATGCTCAGGAGATCCGCGTCACGCTGACCGACCGCCGCACCTTCGATGCCGAACGGATCGGCAGCGACGAGGGCACGGACGTGGCCCTGCTGAAGATCAAGCCTGACAATCTGCACGCGCTGGAGTTCGGCGACTCCGAGGCTCTCGAGGTAGGTGATTTCGTCATCGCCATCGGCAACCCGTTCGGCCTCGGGCAGACCGTGACCTCGGGCATCGTCAGCGCCCTGGGACGCAGCGGCCTCAACATCAAGGGCTACGAGGACTTCATCCAGACGGATGCCTCCATCAATCCCGGCAACTCCGGCGGCGCGCTGGTAACGCTCGACGGCAAGCTCGTGGGCGTCAACACCGCCATCATCGGACCGACGGGCGGCAACGTCGGCATCGGTTTTGCCGTGCCGAGCAACATGGTGCGAACGGTGATGGATCAGCTGCTGCGCTTCGGGGAGGTGCGCCGCGGCCGTCTGGGCGTGGTCATTCAGGACGTGACCCCCGACCTCGCCGAGGCGCTCGGCATGGAACGCACGCAGGGCGCCCTGGTGACGCAGGTGGAGCCCGGCTCGGCCGCAGAGCGCGCCGGTATCAAGCCGGGGGACGTGGTCGTCGACGTCGATGGCAACACGATCGAGGATTCTTCGGATCTGCGCAACTACGTGGGCCTCGTGCCGATCGGTCAGGAACTCAAGATCACGCTGCGTCGTGACGGCGAGACCTTCACCGCAGCGGCTACGGTCAGCGGCGCCGGTGACAAGACGGCAGGCGCGGCGCCGCGCACGGTGGAGCAACTGGCGGGGGCGGTGTTCGAGGATATCGCGCCGGGCATGCCGATGTACGGCACGATCGAAGGCGTGCTCGTTGCGAGCCTGGAGAGCGGCAGCGCTGCCTGGCGCAGCGGCTTGCGTCAGGGCGACGTCATCACCGGTGTCAACCGACAGACGGTGAAGAGCGTCGAGCAGCTGGTCGCAGCCATCAAACAGGCACAGCGAGCGATCGCGCTGCGTGTCGTGCGCGAAGGGGTGGCGCTGTTCATCATCATCCGCTGAAACGATTCCGGTGGCCGGGCGGCACTCGATCGCGCGCCGGACACCGAAGAAATCTTCATTGACGGGGAGCCAGAACCATGCCAGGTAATTTCGAGGAAACCATGCGAGCGCTGTCGGCACTGCAGTCGAAGGTGGACGAGGCCTTCTCCACCGACTGGTTCGCAGGACGCACGGCGAGCCGCGGCGCCAATCCACCCATCAACGTCTTCGAGAAAGACCACGAAATAGTGGTGCTAGCTGAGGTTCCGGGGATGGAGAAAAGCGACTTCACCATTCAGGTCGAGCGCAACGTCCTGCGTCTCGCGGGAAAGCGCTCTACGTCGCGGGCCCCCGGGACCAGCGCTCACAGACTGGAACGCAAACCTTTCGAATTCGATCGCGCCTTGACGCTTCCGTTCGACATTGCCGTCGACGGCATCAAGGCCGAGTATCGCGACGGCATTCTCGCTATTCTTTTGCCTCGGGCCGAGGCACACCGAGCGCAGAGCATTTCCGTCGACTGACGCGCGAGCACGAGGTAGGAACAATGACCCAGCGCAATGAACCCAATGCCAACGAAGTCCACGTCAAGCAGGAGGCGACGCCGTCGCTTGAGCGGACGCTCGCGGGGCGATTTTATTCTCCCAGGACCGATATCCAGGAAACCGATGACGCCCTGATCATGACCCTGGACATGCCGGGGGTAAGCAGGGAACGCGTACAGATACGCCTGGAAAAGGACACTCTCTCGATCGAAGGTTACATCGATGCCGAGGCCTATCGAGGCATGCGCCCCGTGTACTCGGAGTATCCGCTCGGGCACTATTCACGGCACTTCGCACTGTCCAGCGAGATCGACCAGAGCGGCATTTCCGCCGCCATGAAGGACGGTACGCTGACGCTGACGCTGCCCAAGATCAAGCCGGCGAAGCCGCGTCGCATCGTCGTCGCCTGACGGTCCGGTTCGGCGCTTGACACGGATGCGATAGAGCGCCTACAAAGGCGCATCGCATCCGGAATCTGCCCATGAGCCCTCGAATCGCCGTGCGCCGTGTCGAGCACAGTCGACTAACCGACGTCGACTTCGACGCGCTGGGCTTCGGCGACGTTTTCTGCGACCACATGTTCCGTCAGGTGTTCACGCACGGGGCATGGACCGCGCCGCAGATCGTTCCTTACGGCCCGATTTCCGTCGAGCCCGGGACGGCGAGCCTGCATTACGGCCAGACCGTCTTCGAGGGATTGAAGGCCTTTCGCGGTGTGGACGGCGCCTTCCGCGTATTCCGTCCAGACATGAACGCCCGTCGCCTGAGGGCGTCGTGCGAGCGATTGTGCATTCCGCCCATCGACGACACCGTTTTCATGGAGGCCTTGCGCGAACTCGTACGCATCGATCACGCGTGGATCCCCCGCAAACGCGGGCATGCTTTTTACATACGCCCACTGATATTCGGCACCGAAAGCCACCTTGACGTGCGGCCGTCGAAGGAGATGATCTTCCTCATCATGACTTCCCCGGTGCGCCAGTATTTCGATCCGCACGCGCCGGCGGTCTTCCTGAAGGTCGAGGAGCAGTACACGCGCTCGGCGCCGGGCGGCACGGGATTCGCCAAAACCGCCGGCAACTACGCGGCCAGCCTGCTGCCGGGCGAGCAGAGCCGCCGGGAAGGTTATGACCAGGTGCTGTGGCTCGACGGTCGTGAGCACCGTTACGTCGAAGAAGTCGGCCAGATGAACATCTTCTTCAAGATCGCCGGAAGCGTCGTCACGCCTCCGCTTCTCGGCACTATCCTGCCCGGAGTCACGCGGGACAGCGTAATCACTCTGCTGCGGGACAAGGGCATCGAATGCGAGGAACGCCGGATTGCCATCGACGAGGTCATCGCGGCAATACGCAGTGGCGACATGGAGGAGATTTTCGGCGCCGGCACCGCCTCCGTCATCTCCCCGGTGGGCCGTATTGCTTACCGCGGCGAGGTCTTCGAGGTCAACGACAAAGAGCCCGGCCCGCTCAGCCGTGAGCTCTACGACCAGATACTCGCCATTCAGCACGGCGAGATCGCGGACCCTCACGGCTGGAACATGACCATATCGGTGTGAACCCGCCGACCCGGCGCGCCTTCACTTCCCGATTGTGTCAGTACCAGAGGCCGTGCACGTGCCAGCGTGGCGGGCGTCTTACCTCGGGAAGGAAATCGATGTCGATGGCCTGCGCCGCCGGCAGCACCGGCGCCGCCCGTGTGCCGCTCAGCGCGCGCAGTCGCCGCACCCGTTCCTCAGTGGGCGGATGCGTCCTCAACAGCGAGGGTTCGGGTACCCTTCGCCCCGGCATGAGAATCTGCTCGAAGATGCCGCCCTGGCGACGCTCCATCTTCCTGAGCGCCCGGGCCAGCCCCTCCGGGTCTCCGGTGAGCGCCACCGCCCCCGCATCGGCGTCGTACTCCCTTGCGCGGGAAAGCGCGAGCTGCATCAGTCCGCTGACCCCGGGAGCGAAAACCAATACCAGTATGGCCTTCCAGCTCAGAGCCATGTCCGAGAACAGCAGCAGCGGAATGTTCAGCACCAAGAGCAGCTGGCCGAGTGTCGAGAGATTGCCGGTCAAACGGCTGAACACGTCGGCGAGCCCCATGACGAAGGTGTCGTTGTGGGCAATGTGGCTCATCTCGTGGGCCAGCACCCCGATGAACTCCCGCGCATCCAGCTGCCGCAGCATGCCATCGGTGACAGCGATGGCGGCATTGCTCTGCGACCCGATGGTGAAGGCGTTGCTCATGGCGCTGGGAATGCGGTAAAGCCTCGGCACCGCCGGCAGCGCCGCTCTCTCGGCGAGTACGCAGACCACCGCCTCGAGCTGCGGAATTTGCAGCGACCGCGCGCGGTAGAGACCGAGAATCAGTCGCGGCGACGCCTTCGGTGTCAGAACCGCCACCAAGGCGCCGGCGACGAGAGCCCAGAGCATCCCCGTGACGCCCGCGATTGCCCACCCGAGCGCCGCGAGCAGCGCCGCCATCGCCGCCAGCAGCAACAACGACTGCAACGAATTCCGGAACCGATGTTTGCGCAGCCTTTCGTTGTCCATCAGAAATTTCACTCTACCGCCGTCGCATCCTGACGACAACCGCTGACGGCGTGACGAGACCCTGGTGGAGCAAGTCGCGCCGAGAGCATCGCCCCGCGCGCGCACGAAGCGACGAATCCACCGCCATGCACAAGCAGAACGTCACCGCAGACGACGTCGCTCAATGGTCCAGTCGCGCCGCGATGCGCCGCAGTCGGGCGATCTCGTCCAGGAGGTCGAGTGCCAACGCCGCACCGGCGAGATTCACCCCGAGATCAGATTGCAGGCGCAACGCCGTGTGCGCCCTGCGCAAGGCTTCGTGGCCGAAGCACCACTCCTGCTCGCTGGCGCCCTCGGGGATCAGGATGCCTTCGCTCACCATCTCGGCGATCAGCTCCGCACCGACGCCGCAGCTGCGGCAAATCTCGTGGAGCGTGAAGCTCACGGCGTCGTCGAGCACGGTGGCGGTGCAGTAAGTGAGCCGCTTTCCCGCCATGGTTCAGACCCCCAGCGCCGCGCGTGGATTCATCGGCAGCTCGCGTGCCATCTTCTCGTAGAGAGCCTTCGCGGCCGGCGTGGTGGCCTGTGGAATCACGACCCTGAGCACCACGTACTGGTCGCCGGCGGGTGTGCCCGGCAGCCCGCGACCCTTCAGGCGCAGCTTCTGCCCCGACTGGGCCCCCGCCGGAATCTTGACCTCCACCTTGCCCCCGAGCGTCGGCACCGCGCACGTCGTTCCGAGCGCCGCCTCCCAGGGAGCCACCGGGAGGTCAAGGTAGATGTCGCG
>JABAOE010017991.1_pt1 | contig 11414 bp, 9 predicted proteins | sample 7062141 | NCBI WGS metagenome assembly JABAOE01 (sample SAMN14538627, study PRJNA623070) | marine sediment metagenome | biome: marine biome [ENVO:00000428]; feature: marine pelagic biome [ENVO:01000023]; material: deep marine sediment [ENVO:00002113] | place: India: Gulf of Khambhat ...
AGATCCGGTGGTCAGGGCCCGCGATGAAACGGACGGCATGCGGGACCACGAGCCCGACGAAGCCGATGACCCCGACGAACGCCACTCCGGCCGCCGCCACCGCCGAGGCCGCCCCATACGCCAATCGCTTGACTCGCTCTACGTCGGCCCCGAGGTAGGCCGCGGTCTCCTCTCCGACGGCCATCAGGTTCAGCGGCCGAGCGAGAGAAAGCAGGAGGATCGTGAGCGGGACGGTGTACGCTCCGACGATTGCCAGCGTCCTCCAGCTTGCGCCCGAAAGGCTGCCCATCATCCAGATCACGGCGGAGCGGACCGTCGGAGCTTCTGCGACCGCGAGGATCAGGGCGATGCAGGCTGAGAAGAACGCACCCACGACCACCCCGGCGAGTAGGAGCACCCTCACGTCCATGCGTCGACCCGCCGACAGCGCGACGCCAAAGACGAGCAGGATCGCCGAGGCCGCTCCGGCGACCGCCGCTAGTGGCAGCGCGAAGGAGATGGCCGATACCCAGCCGGCTGCCAGCACGAGGACCGCACCCACGGCTGCCCCCCCCGAGATCCCGAGAATGTAGGGCTCCGCGAGGGGGTTCCTGAGGAGCGCCTGAAAGGCGGCTCCGGCGATCGCGAGTCCGCCACCGATCATCGTGGCCATGAGCGCGCGGGGCGCGCGCAGCTCCATCAATATGAAGCGGTTCGCCTCCGTTCCCGAGCCGGTGAGAGCCGTCCGGAACTCGCCCGCGGTGAGTCCCACGGCGCCGAAGCGGACAGCGAGGAAGAGAACCAGGCCCAGGATCGCCCCAAGAACCAGGAAAGCCGAGGGCCACCTGAGCTTGCGGGAGCTGGTCACTGGAACCGGTCGGGGTGGAGAATGCCACCGACGACTCGAGCGGAGCGCCCCACCCGAAGTCCCGGGCTCAGCACCTCGAGCGAAACGCGGTACAGTGGGATGCCCGCGAGCGCTGAAGGAATCGGAGTCCCCTCCGGAGCAAGGATCGCCTCTACGTCGCGGGTCAGAAGCTCCTCCAGGCTGATCGGAGCGTACAGCTCGCCAATGTCGCCGAAGGCATTCTCGCCACCAGCGATCTCGACCAGCTCGTGCAGGAAGGTGCCCGGCCCTGCAACGGACGGTGGATTGCCGCCGAGGAAGGCGACCCTCGGACGGCGAGCGTCGGCGACGCGTCCAGCGACCTCCTCGAGGTCGGCATCCATGTCCGCAGTCAGCGAGACCGCCCGCTCCGGCTCACCGACCAGTTCACCCAGCAAGCCGATGATTCTTCGGATGTCGGCGATCCGATCCGGGCGTATGGCCAGATGTGCCAAGCCTGCCGCGTCGAGCTGCCGGGGAGTCTCGGGGTCCGATTCGGCACGAAAGCGGATCACGACATCCGGTTCGAGCGAGACGATGCGCTCCATGGAAGGCCGCAGTCCCCCTCCCACGGACGGCAGGTGCCGAATCTCGGAAGCGAGGTCGTAGTCGGTTCGGCCGACCAGCCTGCCGCCCTGCCCGAGGGCGAGAAGGATCTCGGTCGCGGAGGGAACCAGCGAAACGATGCGCGAAGGCGGTCGCTCGAGAAGCACCTCGTGGCCAGCATCGTCCACGAGCCGAAGGGTGTCGCCCGCTACACGGTTGGACCGCTCCGTAGTGCAGGCGATCTGGCCCGCCAAGAGGAGGCAAGCCAGCACGAGGGGCGCGCCACTTCGCAGGCTCAAGGGAAGGTCCGAATCGCCCCTCGAGACGCAGGCTCTCCACAGGAATCGANNGAGATATAGGACCGACCACTCCTCGCCGTCGACCCCTAGAATCCCGAACCACCGGGACGTCTCGCCGAACACCTCGATGACGGCGTCGGGTGAGCCCACACCCCTCGTGTCGTGGGCTGCGATGAAGCGGGGGAAAGCCTTGCCCGCCGCGGCCTCCTGGTGCCACGTCACGATCGGCTCGTATCGGTCGCCTCCGTCGTCGACGACGGCCAGCATGAAGAGGGCGTACGCTCGAGGGCCGGATCGGCCCACTCGGAGCCGATCGCCGTACACGTACGATACGGCGAGGGCCGAGCCGTCGGCTTTCCCCAAGCTGAACCGCTGCAAGTCCCTGCGAACCTCGGGGATCGAAGGGGGCCACAGCACGTCCAGCACGGGGATCATGCGTTGCGCAAGATTGAGGGACCCCGACTGGAGGTCGGGATCCTGTCCGATGCGCGGGATCGATGTCCAGGGCTCCCGTGGTGACTGACCCTCCACCGGCAGAGCCAGAAACCAATCGGATTCGGTGGCCTCGGGCCGGACTTCGAGATGGCCGCTGCCGCGCGGCTTCGATTGACAGGTGGAGTTGTCCGTCTGCGTCGTTCCATCGGCGACGAACGTCCCGACCCGGCTGCCGTGCGCGAGCAAGGCGAACTCAGCACCCGTGTCCCAACGGCCCAACGAGAACCGGTCGATGAGGTCGGGAATGTCCTCGATGTCAGGAAGCGGTTCGTATTCGTCTTCCGAAAGTTGGGCGATGGGCAGGATCGTGGCCCGAGCGCCGATCCTCCTCTGGACCACGTAGACGATCGGATCGAGCTCGACCGGCAGGAGCGGCTCGGGACCGGCCTCCACCTCAGCGACGACGTCGGACTCGGCTGCTAGCTGCGGCTCTTCGGGAGGCCGAAGCTCGATCTGAACGCCTCCGAAAGCGACGTTGTCGCATGCGGTGACCCCGGTTATGATCACGAGCGAGAGGGGCGAGAATCGCTTGAAACGCTTGAATTTTCGGGGCTCGCGGCGATCCAGATCCAATGGCTTCCTCGGGTCGATTTCGAGCGGCGGGGTCCGTCGATCGAAAGCTATCCGAGCCGCATCACGAGCGCAAAGCCCAAAGGCCTCTCGCAGCTGCGAACCGAGAGGGAAGACGTGCAGAACAACGAGATGTTCAAGGAGGTCATGTCGCGATTCCCTACCGGGGTGACGATCGTGACCGGCGAGAGGGAGGGGGGGGCTCCGGTCGGCTTCACCGCGAACGCCGTAGCCTCAGTCTCCCTGGAGCCGCAACTCATGTTGGTATGCGCCGATCGCGACTCGGCGTCTCTACCGGTCCTCCTGAATCGGCGCACCTTCGGGGTGTCCGTGCTTCGGGCAGAGGACGAGGCCATTGCCTACCGGTTCTCGCGGGAGAATCCAGATGAGCGGTTTCGTAACATCCAGCTCAGGCCCACGAGCGTCGGTCCTCCCGTCCTTCAGAGAGCCCTGGCCTGGCTGGGGTGTCGAGTCTGGAAGCACTTGGAGGCCGGCGATCACGTCATCCTGATCGGCGAGGTGGTCGATGCGGGGGTGGGCTCAGAGGGCCCGCCGCTCGTTTTCTTCAGACGCGGCTACGGCACTTTCTCCGGCGCGCCGGAGGGGTAGCTCCTTGCGCCTTGTTCACCTCTCCGACCTGCATCTCGGCTTTCGAGCCTATGGACAGACCGAGCGCGGCTGGAACCAGCGCGAGCGGGATGTGGCCGCTGCGTTCCGATGGGCACTGCAGGAGACCGTTCGCTTGGAGCCGGATCTGGTGCTGATCACTGGAGACCTATTCGATCATCCCAGCCCTCCCAGCACCGCCTTTCTGACGATCCATCGCGGCGTAACACAACTTCGGGCGCACCTTCCCGCGGTCCCGATCCTCATCATCGCGGGTGAGCGTGACACCCCACGAAACCCCGCTGATCCAGGCCCGATTGCCGTCCTCGACGCGTTGCCGGGCGTCGAAGCCGCTGCGGGTGCCCCCCGGGCCGTCCGCTTTCGGGGCAGCGGATTGCATGCCCTCCTCCTTCCCTTTCGGGCCGTCGCTCGCCCCCCACACCCGGAGGTGCGACCGGATCCCGGGGCCCGGTGGAATCTTCTACTGATTCGGGCTCGTCCAACGGATACGGCGTCGGGCGTCCCCGTGGATCCTGAGGACTGGAGCTACGTAGCGGTGGGTGGGCCCCACCGCCATCAGGCGTGGGCGCCCAACGTCCGAGCCTCGGGGGCGCTGGAAAGGCCCGCCTCGTGTCCGTGGCGCGAAGCCACCGAGGAGAAGGGGTTCCTGAGTGTGGATTTGGAGGAGGGGTCGGCCGAATTCCATCCGGTTCCGGGGCGTCCCGTGGTGGACTTGGCTCCCGTGCGTGTATCCGGCGACGATCTGGAGTCGGGCACCCGTCGGATCCGAGAGTTGCTGCAGGGCGTGCCCGGCGGAATCGAGGGCAAGATCTTGCGCATGCGGCTTCGGGGCGACGTGATCGTGCCAAACGAGGGCGTGTCACAGGGGCTGCTCGACGCCGTGCGGCGACGATCCGCATATCTCGAAGCGCATGTCGACAACGAAGACGCCGCGCCTGTGGAGCCCGGCAGCGGAGCGTGGACGGCACGGGAGCTCAGTTTGCCGGGATCACCGACCATCTCGCTCCGCCCGGGTCAAGCGGGATCGGGAATCACGCTGATCACGTCCGCCCTCGAAGCCGACCGAATTGCGATGGTCGAGGCGCTCCGGGGCGATCGCGCGGAGGCCCGGGGGGGTCNNCGAGCTTCGTCCGCACATTCCCGACGACCCGGTAACCATCGGCCTGTGGGCGGGTGGCGAAGATCCAGGCGCCCTCCTTCAAACGCTCGTGCCCAGGCTCATCGATTCGGACGGGAGCCCAGGGGGAAGCGCCGGCCCAACGCCGACCTCATCCGATGGTGCTCGTTCGGACGCCTCACTGGCGGGGCTGGAGCTCGAAGGAAGGAGCCGAGACATCGGTTCGATGGAAGCGGCGCTCACGAATAAGCGCGCGGATTGGGTCGAAGCGACCGGTGATCTGGAAGCGGCTACGCTTCAATGGGCTCAGGAGCGCCAGGACGCCGACTCGAAGCTGCAGGCGTATCGGGACCGGGCGGGCGAGCTCCGGACCCGGATCCGCATGCTCGAGTCCGAGCGTGAGGAGGCGAGTTGTCCGACCTGCGGCAGGAGACTGGGGGCCGAGTACGAGGGCCTCCTCGACACGCTCCAGGGCGAGTGGGAGAACGTCGTGCAGGACGGTCGTTGGTGGAAGCGCCGCCGCGAACAGTTGGACGACAAGCCGGAGGACCTGCAGCNNGCGCTCCGGCTGCAGGTCCAGGTCGAGGAGGCGGCCGAGGCGTTGGAGCGCGCTCGCGCAGGCGGATCCCCTCGCTCGCTGGATCGGTCCAGCGGAGAGCCGAGCCTGAGCGGCATAGGGGGATCCGAGCCCCTGCAGCTCGTGAGCGCCGAACCGGAGCTGCGTGCGGTGGCGAGGCTCGCCGGGAACTACCTGAGTCGGATCACGGAGGGGAGGGTCGTCGGAGTGAGCCTGGAGGCTCCACTGGGGATCGTGACGGCCGAGGGGGTTCATCGGCCACCGGCCGGAGCAGAGCGAGCCGCCTTCCGACTGGCCATACATCTGGCGCTCTGGGCGCGCGGGGGCCTGGTGACCAGGCCCGGATCGCTGCTGATCTGGGAGCTGCACGAGTCCGGCTCGGAGGTTCTGATTCGAGGCACGCTCGAGCTTCTCTCGGATCTGGAGCTCTTTCGTGTTCCGATCCTCTTCGTCGCACCCCCCTCCGCACTCGACAGCCCTCCCGAGCCGTTCGTGCAGGTCGTGGAGCTCTCCGTGAATGAGGAGGGCAGGCGTGAGCTTCGATCGTCCGAGCTCCAGTCACCGCGGATGATTCTTCGTACGGGCGCGCCCGCCACCGAGGTCGGTCGGACAGGGCGTCGGGACGAGGTGTCAGGAGGGCTGCGCCCGGGATATTAGGAGAATCCCCCACCGATCACAGTCCACCTTCCATCCCGGAGGACACCAGGTCGTGCCACTGTACTCCACGATGATCGCCGGTCCGAAGAGGGTCGACCCGGGTCTCACCTCGGCCCGCGGGACGATCCGTGCCTCCACCGTCCGCCCGTGCACGAGCACCTCGGTCGGAGCCCAGGAGCTTCGATCGCCCTCGACCGCCGAGGGGATCTCGCGAATCCGGATCTGCTCTCCCGGTGCCTCCACCCGTACGCGAAGCGTCACGGCCTCGACGGGGGTGGACCGGCGGTAACCGTATCGGCGCTCGTGGGCCCGTTGAAACAACTCTACCCACCCGGCGGCCGGGACGGTCAGCTCGAAGCTCTGACCACGGTAACGGGCGTCTACCCAGCGCTCCACGGTACGTAGATCCCCGTCGACACCGTCGTCGGACATCTCGGCGCGAGCCTCCTGCTCCAACTCGTCCAGATGGCCCTCGATCCGGGCTTCGCTACTTTCATCGCCGGGCAGCAACACGGTTCGAGACCGATCCCGAACCACCGGAGCGACGAGCATCCCGAAGGCCGACAAGACTCCCGGATTCGGGGGGATCAGGGCGCCCTGCAATCCAAGCCTGCCCACGAGTTCGGCGGCGTGCAGTCCTGCGGCGCCTCCGAACGCAACCAGATGATGATCCGAAGGGTCCACGCCCCGCTCGACCGAGATGACGCGAAGGGCTCGCTCCATTGCAGCGTTCGCGATCTCGATGATCCCTTCGGCCAACTCGCCCGGCGTTATCTGCGCCTCGCCGGCCAATGCCTCGATATGAGGTCGGATGGCCTCCCGGTCGAGCGGCTCCGCGCCCCCGAGCAGGCCCTGAGTCGGAAGCCTCCCAAGCCACACGTGGGCGTCGGTCACCGTCATTCGCGCACCACCCCGCCCGTAGGCGATCGGACCGGGGNNGTCGAGCACGACGTCGAGCGCCGCCTCGGCCGGCGCCCGATCGATGGGAATTTCGAAGTGCCCGGGGTCGAGCTTGCCGACGAGGAGGTTCACGTCGGTGATGGTGAGCGGACCGCCCGCGCCGTAACACGCGGGACCGGGGTCCGCCCCGGCGCTCTCGGGCCCTACACGAAGCACTCGTCCCGCGTCGAGGCGAGCGATCGAGCCTCCCCCGGCACCCACGGTGTGTATGTCCAGGAGGGGGAGGGCGATCGGGACTCCTGCGACGGCACCCTCCCTCGTCTTGGCCAGGCCCCCCGAAACGAGGCTGACGTCGGTTGACGTGCCACCCATGTCGAAAGACAGGACGCGTTGAACTCCCCTTCGGCGGGCCCAGTCCATGGCTCCGACGACGCCCCCGGCCGGACCCGACAGGACAGTGTGGACCGGCTCCGCCACCGAGCGCTCCAGAGAGAGGGCGCCGCCGTTCGAGCCCATCACCCGGATCCTCTCGGCGCCACATTCCTGCTCGATGCGCTTGAGGTAGAGTTGCACACGTGGCCCGACGTAGGCGTTGGCCACGGTCGTAGAGGTACGCTCGAACTCCCTGAACTCGGGGAGGACCCTTGAGGACAGAGACACGGGAGTCGACGATCCCTCCAGGGCAGACATGACTGCGAGCTCGTGCGCCGGGCTCGCATAGCTGTGCAGGAGCGCCACGGCGACGGCCTCGGCACCCCGGAGCCGGCTCGGCAGCCCCGCCAACTCGGCGGGGTCCAGTGGCTCGAGCTCATCGCCCACGTAGTCGAGCCGCCCCGCGATACCGATGCGATCCTCTCGGTGGACGAGGGGCGGTGGGCGGTGACCCGTCAATGCGTAGAGCTGAGGCCGGTCTTGCCGGCCGATCTCGATGACGTCTTCAAACCCAGCGTTCGTGATCAGCAGTACCCTCGATCCGTCTCGCTCCAGGAGCGTGTTCGTGGCAACGGTGAATCCGAGGATCAGCCGATACCGCTCGGGGATTTGTCCGTCAAAGATCCGAGCGATGCCCTGGAGCACGGCCGCACCCGGATCGGAAGGGGTCGAGGCTACCTTGAGCACCTTCAAAGCCCCATCCCGGAGCAGCAGGAGATCGGTGAAGGTCCCTCCCGTGTCCACGGCCAGAACCGGCGTTGACTTTCCACGATCACGCCTGGACATTCTGGCCCTCCGGGTCCGCGTTCACCGCTCCCAGCCCGTGCTCTCCAGGGNNGAGGCGTTCGCCGAGGCGGCCCGTGAGGCCCGGATCGTTCCCGTCCGGGGTGAGTTCCTATTCGATACCGAGACGGCCGTCACGGCCTACGGAAAGCTCGTGCGTCCACCCTTCGGCTTCCTGCTCGAGTCCGTCGTCGGGGGAGAAAAGTGGGCCCGATACACGTTTCTGGGAACAGAGCCCAGCTCGGCCTGGCGCCTGTCCGGGCGGGAGGTGTCGGTCTGGACACCCGAAGAGGAGTGGACTCCTCTGCAAGTCGATGATCCGCTCGACGACCTCGACCGACGGCTTCGCGATCGGGCCCCCGCCCTCATCGAGGGCCTTCCTCGGTTCTGGGGAGGAGCCGTCGGATACTTCGGATACGATCTGGTCCGTCGTATCGAGCGGCTTCCGGAGCTGGCGGAGCGCGATCTTGAGCTTCCCGACGTGCTGGTCGTCTTCACCGACGTGGTGCTGGCGATCGACAACCTGCTGGGAAGGGCCATGGCGATCCGAGCGGTCCCGGTCGAGCCGGGACTCTCCACGGAGGAGCTTCGGGCTCGATATGATGCGGCGGCCGAAAGGATCGAGCGGCTGGTCCAGCGGCTCGGATCGGCGCCCAGCCCCCGCCCGCTCGCGCTCCGCGCGGAGCCACCGGCGGATCCACCCTTCGACAGCACGATGAGCCGGGAGGAGTACGAGGCGGCGGTCGAGCGCATCAAGGAGTACATCCTGGCCGGGGACGCCTTCCAGGTGGTGCTCAGTCAGCGCTTGGCGATGTCGCTGGAGGGCTCGCCCTTCGAGATGTACAGGGCGCTTCGATCTCTTAATCCGTCGCCCTATCTGTACTTCATGGAGCTCGACGGGGTGACTCTGGTGGGGTCCTCTCCGGAGGTCCTCGCGCGTGTCGAAGACGGCACAATCACGGTGCGCCCCATCGCTGGCACGCGGCCTCGGGGTGTCGATACGGCGGAGGACCGGGCCCTGGAGGCCGACCTTTTGGCGGATGAGAAGGAGCTCGCAGAGCATCGAATGCTCGTCGACCTGGGGCGAAACGACGTAGGCCGCGTGGCCCGCTACGGAAGCGTGCACGTGCCGGAGCTGATGGCGGTGGAACGGTACTCCCACGTCATGCACCTATGCTCCCAGGTGGAGGGGGACCTTCGCGACGGACTCGGGGCGATCGACGTGCTGCGGGCCTGTTTTCCCGCCGGAACCGTCTCGGGCGCGCCGAAGATTCGCGCGATGGAGATCATCGACGAGCTCGAGNNTGGGATACCTGGGCTACGGCGGGATGTCGATGGACACTGCGATCGCGATCCGAACCATGGTTGTCCATGGAGGCCGAGCCTTCGTTCAGGCGGGTGCCGGAATCGTCGCGGACTCGAGTCCGGCGCGAGAGTACGAGGAAACGCTCAACAAGGCCCGAGCGCTCCTGCGCGCCGGGGTGATGGTGGGTGGCTCCGCCGAGTGATCGACGTCCGCGCCACAGCGGGCGCGGCTCCGGGGGCCGTCGACCGTCGGGGGGCTCGAATCAGGCCCCGATCTCCTCGAGTTCCTCGTAGTAACGGATCAGCGTCTCGATGCCCTTTTCGATGTGCGCGTCGGGAAACCATTCGTCCGGCGCGTGGAAGTTCGCGCCCGGCAGAGCGAAGCCCATGAGCACGGCGCGTGCGCCGAGGATTCGCTCCAGATCCGTGACTATGGGAATGGACCCACCCTCGCCGGCGAGGACCGGCTCGACGCCGAAGGCGTGACGAAGCGCGCTGCGAGCCGCCTCGAAGAAGGGGCCCTCGAGATCAGCGCGCCACGGAAGCCCGCCGGACAACTCCACGATCTCGACGCGCACTTCCGGCGGCGCGACGCGTTCGACGTGGGTCCTGAATAGCCGGCCCGCCGTGACCGGATCCTGATCGGGCACGAGGCGAAAGCTCACCTTCGCCATGGCCGTCGCCGGTAGCACGGTCTTCGCGCCCTCCCCGATGTATCCCGAGACGATGCCGTTCACGTCGCATGCGGGGCGCATCCAGAGTCGTTCGAGAGTGGTGTAGCCGGCTTCTCCCGCCAGATCCGAAGCGCCTGACTCCTCCAGGAAGCGGCTCTCCCGAAACGGGAGCCCCTGGATCTTTGCTCGGGTCTTGTCGTCCCACGCAACGACGTCCTCATAGAAGCCGGGGATCGCGATCCGGCGCTCATCGTCGTGGAGGGTGGCCAAGATTTGCGCGAGGGCGGCGGCGGCGTTCGGAACCGCTCCTCCGTAGCTGCCGGAATGGAGATCGCGCTCCGTTCCGGTGACGCGGAGCTCGAAGTACGCCATGCCCCTGAGCGAGAAGAGTAGAGAGGGGAGCCCCGGAGCGAACATGGCCGAGTCCGAGATGAGTACCGCGTCCGCGGAGAGCCGGTCGCGATTCGCTTCGAGGAACGGCAGCAGATTCGGGGATGCGATCTCCTCCTCGCCCTCCGCCAGCAACACGACGTTGACCGGGAGGCGACCGCGCGAGGCGATCAGTGTCTCCAATGCCTTGAAGTGGAGGAAGAGCTGACCCTTGTCGTCGGCCGCTCCCCGTGCGTAGATGCGACCGTCCCTCACCTCCGGCTGAAACGGAGGGGAGGTCCAGAGCTCCAGCGGCTCCGGGGGCTGGACGTCGTAGTGTCCGTAGATGAGAAGTGTCGGCGAGCCTTCGCCCGCGCCACGCCACTCTCCCAGGGCGACGGGGTGACCCGCCGTCTCCATCAGCTCCGCATCGAGGCCCGCGCGCTCGAGCGCTCCTACCACCCATTCAGCCGCCGCACGGGTATCGGTCGCGTGCTCCGANNCGCAGAAACTCGAAGAGCTCGCGGCGAAGTGACAGCGGATCCATCGGTCGATCAGACGATGGACTTACTTCCCCAACGGTACGTCCAGGTCAGCAGAACGCTCAGGAAAAGGGCGCCGATCATTCCGCCGACGCTGAGCGCTCTGGGGTCTTGGAACTGGAAGATGCCAACACCGAGCATCCCTCCCACCACGGCGGCGAATGCGCCGAGGATGAGAAGGACCGCGGTATGCCCAGGCTGCGCCTCGGGCAGCTTCACGATGGCCTTCATCACCAGGCCCACGATCGCCCCGAGAACGATCCAGACTCCGATCCCGATCCAATTCTCCATGCCTCACTCGCCCATGCTCAGCGCGGCGCCGAATGCTCCGGCGGCCAACTGGTTCCGCTTCTTCCGGCTGTCGGACGGGGAATCTATCGGCGGAGCCGCGCCTTTACTACCCCGGGCCGGCGCGCGGTCAACTCTCCTTCATCCTGCGTTTGAGCGCTTCCAGCCGCTCGTCGAGATCGTCGTCGGACAACCCCTCCGGCTTCTCGCCCGAGAGCTCGCCGAACGATTCGTTCATCTCCCTGGCGGCCTGCGCGCGGGCCTCGAGGTCCCCGATCCTTTCCGCCACGCGGTCCATCTCATCGAAGAGGCCGCGGGCCTCTTCCATTCGATCCCTCGCCTCGGACCGCCCCGCAGTGGCCGCGAGT
>JABAOE010010737.1_pt1 | contig 11413 bp, 10 predicted proteins | sample 7062141 | NCBI WGS metagenome assembly JABAOE01 (sample SAMN14538627, study PRJNA623070) | marine sediment metagenome | biome: marine biome [ENVO:00000428]; feature: marine pelagic biome [ENVO:01000023]; material: deep marine sediment [ENVO:00002113] | place: India: Gulf of Khambhat ...
TGTTGGTCAAGCCAAGAATGAAGGCTACGCTGACTACGAAGAGTTCGTTGCGGGCTCCTCAGATGCTAGGCCCGACGCGCAGGTCAGCGAGAAGGATACGTGGTTTCAGATTTACACTTCAGGAACTACAGGCGTTCCCAAGGGTGTTGTCCGTTCTCACCTGTCTTACATGGCTTTCTATTTGATTAACGCTGTTGAGTTTGGTTTCGCGGAAGATGATTGTGGAATGATTGTAATGCCGTTGTACCATGTGAACTCGACGTTTTATGGTCCGTTGTTTCTGTATATCGGTGCATCGCTTTTTGTCGGCCGGGATAGGGGTTTTGATCCTGTTGAGTTTCTGCGTGTGATAGACAGGGAGAAAATAACTTTCACATCGTTGATACCGACGCACTATCATCTGATTCTGAACGTTCCTGAGGAGGTTCGGAGGAAGTTCGACTTGAGTTCAATGCGGAGTTGTCTGTGTTCCTCGGCCCCTGTCCGAAGCAAGATAAAGAAGGGGATTTTGAAGTGTTTTCCCGATGTTAAGTTGTTTGAGGCTTATGGATCTACAGAGGCTGGTTTGGTTACAATTTTAAGGCCTGAGGATCAGCTGAGAAAGTTGGGATCCATGGGGCGCGAGTGCCTTGGAACCGACTCGATTAGACTTCTAGATGAGAGCGGCAATGAGGTACCGGATGGTGAAGTGGGGGAGTTATATTCTCGGGGACCGATGATGTTTGACAAGTATTACAAGATGCCAGAGAAAACGAAGGCATCGTTTAGCGGCGATCTGTTTACGGCTCGTGACCTGGTCAAGCGGGATGAGGAAGGCTACTACTACATTGTGGATAGGAAAGACAACATGATCATAACAGGCGGAGAACACGTCTACCCCTCTGAAGTTGAAGAAGTCATTTCTGGGCATCCGAAGGTTTTCGACGTTGCCGTCATTGGTGTGCCTGATGAGAAGTGGGGCGAAGCTGTTCAGGCAGTTGTGATCCTGAAGAAGGGCGAGAGCGCTGGTGAAGAAGAGATTATGGAATGGTGTCGAGGAAAGATGGCTGGATACAAGAAACCGAAATCCATCATTTTCATCACAGCATCAGAAATGCCACGAACCACAACGGGAAAAATCCTGCACAGGAAACTACGGGAAAAATACGCTGAACAAGACATAGACCTAAATTGAATGCGCAACGGAGACAACACCTTTTTCGAGGTTCATGGGCTTGATTCCTACCACCTCNNACACCTCTTTTCGAGGTTCACGAGTTCGATTCCTACCACCTCGACGCTTTTCAACGAGTGCTTCGCTGTTCGCTGTATATTCAGCTCTTTTATGGATCTTAGAGTTAGTGTATGAGTTTGGCTTCCGGAACCCCTCTGTTTTTGCGCGGGTGATATTACTGGTCACTCTGACCGCAAATCCGTTATCGCAGTGTGCGCATCGCCGTCACGTGACGGCTGAGTTCTTAAGTGATAGCTTTTGCCTGATGTAGAATGGAAGGTCTTGTCATGGGCGCAAAACTGCTAGTTGTAATTGCAACCGGTGACAAAAGAAAGGCTTTGGCGGGTCTGATGTATGCTCGCAACGTTTTAAAGCACAAATGGCTAGACGCCGTCAAGGTTGTGTTTTTTGGTCCATCGGAAAGATTGGCGGCTCACGATGATGAAGTGGCTTGGTTCATCAAAGAGATCACTGAGGAGAATCAGTGCTTTGCCTGTAAAGCTATATCTGATCAGGACGGTGTATCAGAGAAATTGGCGGAAACCGGAGTGAACGTGGAATATGTTGGAACGATCGTGTCGAACGCAATAAAAGAAGGCTACGTGCCCATGGTTTGGTGAGTGTGAGCCCATTGATGGAAAAAGAGTTTCGACAATATCTTCAGGAGCGCAAGTTGAACGCAGAGGAGACAGACTTCGCCGTGGAAGCCGTTAAAGAGTTCGAAGAATATCTCACGAACGTAAGTGCATCTTTCGAGTCCGCAAGTTTAGACGAGCTGAAAGAGTTCATCGTAATTCTGATGAGTGAAGGCAAGAACTCAATGGACAGACTCCTCGCCCTTGCTCGTTACTGCAAGCTTGCCAGGAAAAACGATTTCTATGTCTATTTCACGTCGATCCTGGGCAGTCGGAATGTGCTGCCTGATCTCGGCGAAAGGCTGGCAACTATTGTCGGAGAGGAAACTCGACGCAAAGTCTTTCGCGGATTCGAGTTGCCCCCACTAGGCTCGCCGCCGGAAGACAACGTGAAGCTCACTCATATGATCATGGATCGCATGGAAGCTGAATTGCCCAGAGAAACGTGCAGAAAGATCCTTACGTGGAACTATCACAGAGTGCCAGTTGAGGCGTTTAAAGAGAAGAAGAAACGATTTGAGCAAGCCGACAGCATCGACGAGTACTTGAAAGACGAGCACGCGAGATTTGTGGAGGAACTGAGAGGGTTTATGGAAGAAGAGCGGATATGGTACGAGCAGGAGATAACTCCGGAAGTTCTGGAATTCGTGAGAGGCAATCAAGAGATCTGCACTGGCGTCAAACGTGGTGACCGAATTTACGTGACCAAGATACCGTTTGCGCCGAAGCAGTACCTCAAAGAGAACGACCCCACTTTGAAGAGGTACTACGCCTGTCACTGCCCGCTCGCAAGGTCAGCTATACGAGACGGGAAACCCAAGATCTCACCGACGTTCTGTTACTGCAGCGGCGGCTATGAAAAGCTGCACTTCGACGTGATATTCGGCGAACCTGTTGAAGTAGAGCTGCTTGAGAGTGTCCTCAACGGAGACATGCGCTGCCGCTTCGCCAACAAAATCCCAAGAGACAAAATGAAATAATGCACAAATGTTGTGCGTGACATGAAAGTTTCGTTGCTCCCGCGTGAAGGATTATCACCTCTTCAATTGCTGAATCGGAAAAGAGAAATGCAGCTGATTGTAAGGTCAGTCGTGGTCGTATCAACCGTCAGCCGAGAATGCAAACATACATGCATGCGCGCGTAATGTGTGCTCTACATAATTCTGAGAAGATGACTACTCAGTGCCTGAATTGTGTGCTTTTTTATTCTCTTTGGTTTTTTTCGCTGAGTATTTGGAGGAAAACTTCTACGTTTCTCTTGACTTGAGTCTCGTTGTAGCTTCTCCAATCCGTAGAATCCACGTCCAGTATGAGACTCGGCACACCAAGCTTCTGTTGAATTACATCCTTCACTATCGTTTCACCTATGGACATCATTCTGCAGCCCCAATTCGTTGGCAAGACAATACCATCCGCTTTGAAATCCTTCGCAAGGTTCTCTATCAAATCAATCTTTCTATCTACGCCACAGTTTGCAAAGTTGGGCAGATACTTCCTAGCTAGGCTTTCCAATGGTTTAGATGGATCGAGTCTTCCCATCCAAACGTGAGAGAATGTTTCCGCGACAACAACCGCGCCTAGATCGTTGAGGTATCTGAAGAAGTTCAGATCAAACCAGAGAGGCAGGTTGTCCCAAATCAGCCTGTATTCCTCATCAGCAACTGCGCCAAATCGGTTTTCTGTTCGTATCTTGAGTTCGTCACGTAGCTTCTCATAGAAGTTAACCGCCATCGGTGTGCCTGGAACGCTGAGCATGAAGAACACCGCTGAGAAAGCGTCGCGGGCATCCATTGGTGCGGGAATGGTTCTTCGATAGTTTTGGATTTCCATCCATAGCTGGCTTGTGCGATCGGAGAGAGCTTCAGTCTCGCGCAGTTTCTTGATGTTCAGTTTGGCCTCAGTTTGCCTCTCTAAGAACTCGATTAACTCTTCCAGCCGGGAAACATAAAATTCCACGTGTGACGTTTCAAGCTGCTCCGAGTCTGCACCGCTTATGTTGTACGGTACGTCTAAGAGAAACAGCGGAGCATTGAAGTGTCGACTAATAAACTCGAACCATTTAAAATGAGTATCACACGCACCTGTTGACGCAACAAGGAAATCCGGCTGAGGCAAGCCGCCTTCTGGCAGATCGGCTTCCTTTGCAAACAGCGACCCAATCACACATCTTGCATAGGAGCAGAGGTCCTTGGAAAATCCCTTGCTCTCAGCAATTTCACAAAGTTTTACTGAAACTTGTCTAGCCGCACAGAGCGAAGCGTAATTCTCAGGCCAAACCGGAAAAACATTGGCAGCAAGCAACATTTCAACTGGAAACGTTGAAGCCACCCACGCAACTGGTTTCCTCTCAATCTTGGCTTTGTGGGCATCTTCGTAGAACCGCTTCACATAATTTCGGTAGAAACCTTTGGTCGTCTGCAGCCTTCTCTCCAATCCGGTTACTGCCATGATTTATTGCACTCCGCCGACCATTTCGATGAAGGCCTCGATCCTCGTCTTCAGCTGAGCTAAACCGCTCAAAGAATGCTCCCATTCCAAGTAGAGCACAGGCAGCCCTATGGTCTTCAACTCCTCCGTGAGCTGAGGTGCATCAAAGATATGAGTGTCACAAAACTTCAAAACAAAAACGATAGCTGCCTCAGCATCAAACCGCTTCGCCATGTCGATAGCGTGTGCAAACCTGTCTTCCTGGTTTAGCATAAAAGACGACGGAATCTTATCCAAATATCTTCTAGCCAGCGCACGCAACGGATCACCGCCAGTTGAAACAGGATCCCAAAAATACCTTGACCCTGTACACCAATCATCAGCAACAACACTGCCGCCCACGGACTCGACAATCTTGAGCAATTCAGTGTTGTCCATGACGCTTCCGGACATAAGCAACCTCACGCCGCCTCCAGGCGGATCAGAACGACCCGAAATCTCGGTGAGCAGATGGCTCAGCAACTTGTTGTGCTCCTCCTTCAGCGACACCATACTTGAAAGAACGATCTCTAACGCTTCAACTCCAGAAATCAACGGCGGATTCTTCCTTCTCAAATCATAAACATCTTTCAAGAGGTGTCTGTTCGCATTGTAGACCTGAATTGCCTTCTTCAGTGCAGCGTCAGAAATCGTGTCTCCAAAAGCCTTTTCGAGCGAAGCCTGAAACCTCTTGACCTCCCTGTAGAAGAATTCGTGCGCCGTTTCGACTCTTGTATGCGGAGTGTTAATGAAATGCACGTACGGAATCTCTATATGGTATCTCCACATATCGAAAATCTTGTCACGATTGTCGCAGCTACCTGACACGGCAAGTCCGTCCAGATAGTTGTAGTCTCCTTTCAAGGCAGCGTTGAAACAGCTACGCGCAAAAGAGCATGCATTGACCGGCAGATGGATGTCGGCCAGCTTGGTGGTTTCGACATCACCAAAAACCATGACTGGTAGGATGTTTGCCGCGTAGATGAGTTCTTCCGGCGTGTACGAGCAACTCCAGCCAATTACACGCTTACCTTTGGTCTTCCAACGTTTCGCTGCGTCATGCCTTGTCAGAATTGAATCCCCAAAGGGTTCTAGAATGTCCATGGCGAAACTCCTTCAGGTAGGTGACGTTTCTCATAGGTTCAAGGAGAAGAGTGAAGACGACCTTCATATTTTAAGGATTTGGGTTTGGCCACTGTCTTGAGTTCTTGCTGTTTAGACGCTCAGGGACTCATTTCGCAAGATTTTGGCTCGCATGACGAGATTTGCATGTTCTAGCAGTTTGCAGTGGGCTCTACGAGGAGGAGGAATTGCATGCACTTGAATCCAGCGTCTTTGGGCAATCTGTCACTGAGTTCTTCACAATTGCGCGCGCGGTAGGCCGTCAAGCTCGGCAGTCTGCGTATTTCTGAAGTTCTGACAGGCTCATTACCCATGCCTTGTCAAACCATTGTCTAGCTTCTTCCCATTCAGGCGTATCTCTCCATCCAGTATGCAAGATGTGGACTTCAGTGTGTTCTTGACAAGGGATGAAAAATGCGACCACATTTGTGAGAGGCCGGACTTCATTCATGAAGTGTTTGAACTGTTTTGGTCCTTTCCACTCAAAAGAAAGGAATCTGTTTTGATGAACGGCTAATATTTTGCACCCTACAGTACTATCGTTCTCTCTGTCTTGCGGATTCCAAAACAGCTCGTACTTTCCGCCAACTCTTGGTTCCACGTCAGCCTTTTCCGTCAACCATTTCTCAAGATGTTTGTTCAAGGTGAACATCTCAAATGCTTTCTGCGTATCGCACTTCAGACTAGCTGAACGATAGATAATCTTGTCCACTCTGTCTCCTCCTCTATCACTACTTCCAAAGCTCCATTAATAGTTTGAGTTCAGACCCAAACCCAAATGTCAACGAATTCCTTATGTGGAGTCTAGGATCTCAGAGCATTGGTTCGCATACTCGTCGCTTCTCACGACAATCTCAAGATCAGAGTTGTTTCCTTGACAATTTATACCAAGATGCGATGAGGTTCACAAAAAAGATGTGGATAAAAAAAGATCGTGTACTAAGAACAGATGTTAGCCTGTGAGCCTNNCTTCTGGGTGGTCTTCTTTTCGCGTAACATTCTCGGCAATACACGGGTCTGCTTTGGTCTGGTTTGAAAGGGACTTGACATTTTTGTCCACATTCGGCGCAGACTGCATCGTGCATTTCTCTTGATTCTCTATAAGACATTCATGTTGCACCTCCTATTCACTGAAAGAACTAGCTTTCGCCCATGATACTAATTCCAGAGGATGCTTATCATAGAGTTGCTTATAAACTTGTGTGCTCATTCGGAGCATTTCTCCTGAAATTATCATGGATGGGAAAAAACCAGTATTAATAAACGGAAGAATGCGTGCGCCTTTGTATGCGCGTGCGGTAAAGAGCGAAGAGTTTCTGTTGAAATCAGAGCTTGTCAAACACTTTTCCGAATAGCCGTTTTCCATCTGGAGTGGAGAAATCCTCCACAAATTCCCCCGCTCACTCCATTTTTTAGGTATCATGTGTGCATGAATGTGAGCACAAGCTCTTGGTTTCTTGCATAAGCCTGTTTAGGTCTTGTCGACTGAAAAAACGTCCCCGCAGAAAGACAGCTTCTATCTTGTTTGCATTTCTAGCGTCTTCTAGTGGATTGTCTCTGACCAGAACCATGGATGCGGTTCGGCCTTCAGCGACCGTGCCAAGTCGATGGGCCAAGCCCAGAAACCTTGCGGGTACGATTGTTGCACTTCGCAGTGTGTCTATTGGCGAGATTCCTGCTTCTTGCCAAAGAGCCATTTCTTCGTGAACAGAGTGTCCTGGAATTACACCTGGAAACAAAAGGTCTGTTCCAACCAACAACGTAATATTGGCACGTTGGAGAATTTTAATGAAGGCTTGCATAGCACGCAGCAATCTGTCAAGTGCTGAGGCATCCATGTCTTGTTGGGAGGTTCCCCAGATGGAATCCCAGATTCCTCGGATTGTTGGGGATATATACTCTGCCATTGGGTGTCTTCCCGCTAATGTATCTTTCAGATGTTTTCCATGTTTGAAAACGACCAGTGTTGGGCATACAGCCATGGCATGGGTGCGAATTTGGTTGAGGGCGTCCTGCAGCTTTTCTCGATCCACCTCAGGCAATCGCAGAAAGTAGGGAGTATCCGAACCGATTCCGCCACTCTTGAATTGTACAGGTTCTCCAAGTAGTTTGGCAATCATGTTTCCAAATCCGAACAAATGTTCACAGCTCTGTTGCCCGCCAGCAGCGGCTTCTTCGATATCCACAGATTCGGGGATATGGCCCACAATTTTCATGCTGAATTGTTGGGCTTCATCAGTGATGGCTAGGAAGACATCTTTTTCGAGACGGCTGTAGACCTTTATCTGGTCCACCTTCAAAGCTGCCTGTTTTCGTACAGCTTCTCGACCTTCCTCGGGTGTTTTACATGAGATCGAGATAGGTGGAAGGAATGGGGGAGCTCCGTCGAGAATACTTCCTGTTGTTACCATTTCTGGACCAAGAATATCGCCTTCCTGAAGCTTCCTCCGTAAGACTAGAGCCTGATCACTTTGGTTTCCCATGTCCCGAACCAAGGTCACACCGTGAGCGATCATCATAGGTCCAAAGGTGGAGGGATCGAAGAAATGGACATGCGCATCAACCAGCCCAGGTAATAAGTATAGTCCATGCCCATCTACGCGAAGCGTTTCCTTGGGTATGTGTAGCTCAGCATCATTGCCAATCCCTGCAATCTGATCAGCTTCAATAAGGATCGTTTGATCTTGGATTAGACATCCTTTTTCCACATCTACGACTGCTACATTGGTGACGCTTGCTGAACCGTTTGCTGCTGGGTTCATATTTCTTATGCCTCTCAAGCGTGTAAAACTATTAATCCTTGGTCCCAGGACTTAGGCGTTCTGCAAAAAAATGACCATGTTGTTTGGTTGGGGTCTGGACTCCAATTATTAATGCAGGTTTGGGTTGATAATTCAAGGCATACACGCCAACGGGAAAATATATATCCGCCTTCTGAAGTTCAGAGCAAGATTCTGCGGACATCAAACGTTAAATACAATTTCTCTGCAAATGGCAAAGGTTGAGGGAAACCAATGGGTGACGTACTCGAGAGTGGACTCAAGAGAATCGGTGTGACCGTTTCAAAACCTATCCTTGCCGTGATAGCCATCATCTTTGGCATTCTTGTGATCGTGTTTCCAGAGCTATTGGTGTGGATTGTTGGGCTTTACTTCATAATACAGGGACTGCTGTTCTTCGCGGACTACTTCGAACTAAGAACAAGATAACAGAGCGATTTAGGTCCTCCACATAGGGGAGATGCCCCATCGAATCTCCATTTTTTTCTAAGTTTTTTGTGGGAGCTGAGCTCCAAACTCTCACAACTAAAATTTCTCCGACCCGTTTTTTCTCAAACATGCGTACGTAAAAATCTAGGAACAACAGAATGGTGTCACAACCAATTCCTGTGTCTCTGATATCGTGCGTTTCTATTGGGTTTCCTCTAGCGTCCCAAATATCGATTTTCCATGGTTTTCAGCAGGCCCGTGAATGTAGAATTGACGGGTGTTGAAATTCCATATTTTTTTCCGTAGCGGGCTATCGCTCCGCTCATGAAGTCAACCTCAGTCGGTCTCTTGTTCTCAACATCGATGAGCATCGACGGCTTGTGAGCACCGCCCTTTTCGAGATATGACGTAAACCTATTGAGGGCATCGTTGCCGAAGTCATATCCATCGGCCTTTGCAACTTCTAGTCCTTCCTCAAGTGTCTTCACAGCCAGATCATGCGTGTACGCAAAGGCCATTGCGTCTTTCATGGTTTGTCCAGTTACGGCGCAGATTGAGCAAAGAGCAGAGTTCAAGATGGTTTTTTCCCACACATGCTTTTTGATTTCCGGCGTTTCCTCTGTTGTCAGCCCAGAAGCTGTCATCATTTTGGCAACGTGTTTGGTTGTTTCATCTGTGATGTACTTTCCCCTGTGGAAAGCGCCGACGTAATTGGGTGGTTGGAACCAGTTCATCTTGGCTTTTCCAAGCCCTATCTTGTTTCCAGCATAGTTGATGACCACTCGATAGGCAGTGTCGATTCCCAACGTTTCAGCAATCAGTTGTTCATTGTCGAGTCCATTTTCAAAGCTAACTAACTTCATTTCAGGCTTGTACACCTGCTCGAGTTCTGAAAGAATACTATTCAAGAAGCAAGCTTTGGCCGCAACAAAAACTATGTCAGGATTGAACTTCGAAAGCTCCGACATTGAACCAGCGGTTTTGTCTATCTTAGCCGTCAGATCTCTTATTCCAGATATGTGCAAGCCCGGGTCTTTCGCTGTGAATAGAAGTTCTTTCACAATATCTTCGACAACAACATCTTCCCCGCTTTTCGCGAGATGAACCGCAAGAATAGATCCCACGGGACCCAAACCAACTATTCCGATCATCGGCTTTCCTCTTTCCATGTAAACGCCCAATCGATAAGATAGTTAATATCAAGATTTATCTCTAACCCTTCTGGAGAAGCATACTCTTACCTGCCGAGGCAAATTCTTAATACTTCACTTCAGCAGAAAACATAGATCAGTTCTAGGACACTTCGGGATGAGCAACATGAGAACGCCACTCTGGACGCCTTCTAGTGAACATATAAAAAATGCCAACATCACCCGGTTCATTAACCTTGCGAACAAGCAACACAGTCTTGAAATCAGCTCCTACGAGGAATTGTACAAGTGGTCAATTGAGAATCTACAAGATTTCTGGGCGGCCATGTGGGAATTCGGACAGATAAAAACATCACACCGATATGACTTGGTAGTCGATGATATCTGCAAGTTCCCCGGCGCAGAATGGTTCATCGGCGCAAAACTGAATTTCGCCGAGAATCTTCTGCAACACAGAGACGAACACACTGCCTTTATTTTTCGAGGAGAAACTCAACAATCAGCCAGAATGACATATTCCGAGCTGTTCAATTCGGTTGCATGTCTAGCCAAACCGCTACGCAAACTAGGTGTTGCTTCAGGAGACCGCGTAGCTGCCTATATGCCCAATTTTATGGAAACAGCTATCGCGATGCTTGCCGCTACAAGCATCGGTGGTATCTGGTCTTCTTGCGGGATTGAGCTTGGGCCAAGAGCGGTTGTGGATCGTCTCAGTCAGATTGAACCCAAGGTCTTGTTCACGGTCGGTGAATATCCTTACAAAGGAAAGGTCTTTGACGTCTTGCCAAGGCTGGAAAAAATTGCTGAAGGAATACCTTCGCTTGAGAAAATCGTTGTAGTTCCTTATCTGAAGGAGAAACTTGACATCGGTCATATTCCCAATGCAATACTTTACGATGATTTTGCATCTACGCAAAGGCAGCCACAAATACAATTCGAACAACTGCCGTCCAATCATCCTGTGTACATCATGTTTTCTTCGGGAACAACGGGTAAGCCAAAGTGTATGGTTCAGGGAATCGCTGGCATCCTAGTCAATCATTTGAAAGAGCTGCTGCTTCACACCGACTTAAAACGCACGGACCAGATCTTTTACATATCAACTCCTAGCTGGATGATGTGGAATTGGCTCCTAACTTCTCTAGCGGTAGGAGCTACCGTTGTGCTATACGACGGCAACCCGAACTATCCGGACTGGACCGCCATGTGGAAACTCGTTCAAGACGAAAAGATCACTATATTTGGATGCAGCGCAAGCTACCTCAACTACCTGAAAAGCATAGGTGCTAAACCAGGAAAAGTCTGCGACCTGTCATCGTTGAGAGAAATATCTCAAACAGGCTCACCTCTTTCATCTGAAGGATTTCAATACGTTTACCAGGAAATCAAAGAAGACCTACACTTCAACTCCATTGCAGGAGGCACAGACATCAACGGCTGTTTTGCCGCCGGAAGCCCCATCCAACCCGTTTATGCAGGCGAACTGCAAAGTCCGGCTCTGGGAATGAAAGTGAAAGCATATGATGAAACAGGCAGTTCAGTTGTCGACCAACAAGCGGAACTGGTCTGCGAAGCCCCCTCTCCCTCAATGCCTCTTCACTTCTGGAATGATCCTGA
>JABAOE010017772.1_pt3 | contig 11413 bp, 9 predicted proteins | sample 7062141 | NCBI WGS metagenome assembly JABAOE01 (sample SAMN14538627, study PRJNA623070) | marine sediment metagenome | biome: marine biome [ENVO:00000428]; feature: marine pelagic biome [ENVO:01000023]; material: deep marine sediment [ENVO:00002113] | place: India: Gulf of Khambhat ...
CACCGTGAAGAAGATGCGCAGCTTGCTCGCCCTCAGCGCCACGGCGGCCTCATAGAGCCGCGCGTCGGCCGTGGCCAAGGCCGTCGTCAGGATGAGGACGGCGTGCGGGAATATCCAGAACGCCAAAGAGATCACGATCCCGATCGGCCCATAAATCGTCTCGCCGAACAGTAGCCCCTTGATCATCCCCTGATTGCCGAACAGGTAGACGAGCGAGATCGCGGGCAGCAGCGACGGGGCCAGGATGGGGATCAGCGCGATCCCCCGGAACAACCCCTTGAACGGCATGCAGCTGCGGGTCAGCGCGTAGGCGTAAACGAAGGCGAGCACGACCACGATAACCGTGGTGATGACGCCGATGGTGAGCGTGTGCTGCGCGGAGGTCACCAGCGTCGGCGTACTGAAGTATTCGACGTAGTTGGCAAAGCCAACCCAAGCTCGGTCCTCGTCCTGGAAGCTCCTGGACAGCATGCTGAAGAGCGGCAGCAGCACGACCACGACCAGGAAGAGCGCCATGACGACGAGGCCGCCGCCCTGGACCAGGTCGTCGTGGCTGAGCTGGAGGCGGAGCGGGGTCCTGCGGGCGACGGCAACCTCGGCCACGGGTATTCTCCCTAGTGGTCCACGAATACGCGGATGCGGTCGTCGGGAAAGACGACCGTAAGAACCCTCCCGGCCCGGATGTCAAGATTCCCGACGAGGCCGGGGGTGAAGTCGGCGGTGAGGCGCTGGTCCCCCATGCCTTCGACCGCTAGCGTGGCACGGTAGAAGGCGCCCAGGAACTCCACATAGTCAACCTGCGCATGCGCCGTGTTTGGCGCGTCGCCGCCATCACCTTGCACGGCCACGTCTTCGGGCCGGACGCACAAGGTAACGGCGCTGCCCTGCCCCAGCCCGTCGAGATCGTCGGTGCAGTCGAGCTCAATGTCCCCGAGGCGCACGCGCCGGGGGCCGAGGACGACGGCCGGCAGGAAGTTCATGGTCCCGACGAAGTCGGCAACAAACGGCGTGGCGGGGTCGCGGTAAATCTCGATTGGGGTGCCAACCTGAACGATGATGCCATGATCCATGACCACGATGCGATCGGCCATGGTCAGCGCCTCTTCCTGGTCGTGGGTCACCATGATCGTGGTGATGCCGAGGCGACGCTGCAGGTCCTTGACCTCGTGGCGCAGGTGGACGCGCACCTTGGCGTCGAGGGCGGAGAGCGGTTCGTCGAGCAGCAGCAGCCCCGGCGAGGTCGCCAGCGCGCGCGCCAGCGCCACGCGCTGCTGCTGGCCGCCGGAAAGCTGCGCCGGGTATTTCTGGTCCTGCCCTTCAAGCCCAACCAGCTCCAAAAGCTCGGCGACCCGCTTGTCGATGTCCGCCCTCTTCATGCGCCGGTTTTCCAGCCCGTAGGCCAGGTTCTTGTGCACCGTGAGGTTCGGGAACAGCGCGTAGGATTGGAACACTATGCCAAAGTCGCGTGCGCTCGGCGGCAGTGTCGAAACATCATTACCCTCCTGAACGACGCGGCCGCTAGTTTGGATGTCGAGCCCGGCGATGCAGCGCAGCAAGGTCGTCTTGCCGCAGCCGGAAGGACCCAGGAAACAGACGAACTCGCCATCGTATACGTCAAGGCTCACGTCCTCAAGCGCAGTGAAGGCGCCAAACATTTTGGTCAGGCTTTCAATGTGCAGATACGGCGCGCGCGCCGTGTTCTCCATCTCCACGTTGTCTTGAGTCATCGCGCTCCTTTAAGGCCGCGTTCGATCGTGACTGGGGACCCGGCCGCCCAGATTACCACGGGGCGGCCGCATCTCTATCTATCCAGAGGGCTCGATACCTGGCTTCTGTCAGTCTAGCCCTTTGGTTCCGATTTGGCGTCGTAGCGCTTCTGCCATTCGCCGAGGATGCGCTTCCGATTGTCGGCGGCCCACGAGAAATCGTTGTCGATCATCTTATCGACCGTGTCCGTCGGGAAATGTTCCACGGGCACCGCGATTTCGGGGATCGCCAGAATCGGCAGGTATTCGTTGAAAACCTTCATGGCGGCCGGCGAGATGTGCCAGTCCATGAGCTTCTGTGCCGCCTCGAGCTTCTTCGTGGTCTTGAGAATCCCGCTCGCCTCGACTTCCCAGCCGACCCCTTCAGTCGGAGTGATGAGGTCGAGGGGCGCTCCCTTCTGCTTCAGGCGCGCGCCACGAAATGCAAACGAGATTCCGATCGGGACCTCGCCGGCCGCGGCCAACCTGCACGGCTTGGACCCAGAGTGGGTGTAGCGCTCCATGTTCTGGTGGATGGAGTCCATGAACTTCCAGCCGCCCTCCTCGCCCATGAGCTGCAACCAGCTTGAGACGGTGAGAAACCCGGTGCCGGAGGAATTCGGGTTGGGCATGACTAGACGGTTCTTGTAGACCGGATCCAGCAGGTCCTGCCACGAGCTCGGCTTGGGCAGATTGAGTTTTTCGGCCTCGACCGTGTTGTAGCAGATCACCGCGGCATAGGCGTCGACGCCGACCCAGTGCGGCGGATTCCGCGGGTCGCGGAACCTGGAGTCGAGCTTATCCAGCCCCTTCGGCGCGTAGGGCAGCAACATGCCCTTGCTGTCGACCACCAGAAGGCTCGTCGCCGAGGTCCCCAGAAAGACGTCGGCTTTCGGGTTACCCGCGTCGATCTCCGCCAAAATCTTGGCGGTGATGATGCCGGTCGAATCACGCACCCAGGCGATATCGATGTCCGGGTACTCGGCCACGAATGCCTTCCTGAGGGGTTCGAGTTCTTCGGCCTCAAGGGCGGTGTAGACGGTAAGCGTCGTCTGGGCCAGTGCGCTGCCGGCCATCAGGGCAACCGCCGTCACAGCCATGACGGCGCCGCCGATCAGACGTCTCAGGCAATGTGTAATCATGCTTTTCCACTCCCTGTTATGGAAGAAGCCGCCTCAACCAAGCGGCTAATGTGCCGCGCCGAAGTGAGGCGCCTGTCTTCTCGGACAAATGGTGCGGCGGCAAAATCGATAAGTAAAGTCGATAAAACTTATGCGACAATCGAGCCGGTCTATGTTCGCGCCGCAGCGGTCGCTGAAAGCGGCGCGGCATCACGCATAGATTGCCAGCGCGATAACGCCAGCGGTGACGATCGCCGCGGCGACAAGCCGGCGCCGCCACGGTCGTTCGCCGAAACAGACCGCGCCGATAATTGCGGCGAAAATCACGCTGGATTCGCGCACCGCCGATACGGCGCCCAACGGCGCGATCGCCTTGACATAAATGACTATGCCATAAGCCAAAACAGCGAACAGGCCGGCAAAAAGCCCGAGCCGCAAAGCCGGCAATCGATCGGCCCATGGCGCGCCGCGCCGCCGCAGGGCGACGACGACTGTCACCGGAAATTCCAGGACAAAGAGCCAGCCGATATAGCCGAACGGACTGTCGGCCAGCCTGACGCCGATGCCGTCAACAACGGAGTAACTGGCGATAAGCAGGCCGGTTGTCGCGGCCGCGGCAACAGCCGGGGGATTTGAGGCGGCGCCGATGGACGGCAGGGAAAGAACGATGATTCCAGACGATACCGACAGCAACCCGAGCCAGGCCAGAACCGGCAGGGTCTCGCCGGCAAAGGCCTGTGCGCCAAGCGCCACCAGGACCGGCGCGAGACCGCGCGATATCGGATAGACCTGAGAGAAATCTCCAAAGCGATAGGCCAGATAGAGAAAGAGGTAATAGCCGTAATGGATCAATGTCGAGGCGATGATATAGGGCCAGCTTGCGACCGCGGGCGCCGGGAACAGGGCGATCAGAGCGATGCCGGCCAGCACATTCGCCGCCGAGACCGCGCCGAGCGCCAGCACCCGGTCGTCGGCGCTCTTGACAATGGCATTCCACAGCGCGTGCAGGGCTGCGGCGCAAAGAACGAGCGTAAAGGCAAAGGCCGACACGTGCGGCCGTCAAAGCGCCAGGACGACGCGCTCGACAATATCGAGTGCGCGATCGAGATCGTCGCGGGCGATCGTCAAGGGCGGCGATAATGTCAGGACGCATCCCTGGCTGATCTTGAAGCTCAGTCCCTCGTCCAGACAGCGATAGTAGATCGTCTCGGCAAGATCATTCGCCGGCGCGCGGGTCTGTTTGTCGGCAACGATCTCGACCCCGAGCAAAAGGCCCCTGCCGCGCACGTCGCCGACGATCGGCGAGCGGCGCATCAGATCGTCAAGACGTTGCATGGCGTGACGGCCCGACACCGCGGCGCGCTCCACAAGCCCTTCATCCTCGATGATCCTTATGGTGGTCAGCGCCGCCTGGCTGGTCACCGGGTTTTTCTCATGGGTGTAATGGCCAATGGCGAATTCGCCGGCAACATCAAGGTCAGAGCGGATGATTGTTGCGGCAATCGGCAGGATGCCGCCGCCAAGCGCCTTGCCGAGCACGATCATGTCGGGCGCAACACCCTCATGCTCGGAGGCAAAAAACCGGCCGGTCTTGCCCAGTCCAGTGGGGATTTCGTCGAAAATCAGCAGCGTGCCATGCGCCTTGCAGGCGTCGCGCACCTGCTGCCAGAAACCCGGCGGCGGCACGTAAGGCATGGCACGCATGGGCTCGGCGATCACCGCGGCGACGTCGCCTTCTCGCTCCAGCACGTAAGCCAGCATCTGCGCGCATGCCAGGCCGCACACATCAGGGCCGGCATGGCTGTAGGGGCACCGGTAGCAGGCAAACGGCGCGACATGCTCGGCACCCGCCAGGAGCGGGCCGGCGATGTGCGAGCGGAAGGTCTGCTCGCCACCGACGCTGGCGGCACCAAAGCCGGCGCCGTGAAAGGCGTCCCAGAAGGAGATCGTCTTGAAGCGCCCGGTTGCGGCGCGCGCCACCTTCAACGCCACCTCCACCGCATCCGACCCGCCGGTGGTGAACAGCACCTTTCCCAGCCCGGCCGGCGCCAGCGCCGCCAGTTTCTCAGCCAGCGCCACGGCAGGCTCGCAGGTGAAGCGGCGCGGCGCGAAGCAGAGCTCGTCCAGTTGCGCAGCAATCGCCGCCTTCAGCCGGGGATGGCCGTAGCCGATATGGTGAGCGCTGTTGCCGTGGAAATCCATGTAGCGGCGGCCGGCGGTATCCTCAATCCATATGCCTTCGGCCCTGGCGATGGCCGAGAGGCAGGGCGTCGACAGGGACTGGTGCAGGAAAACGGCGGCATCGCGCTCCAAAAGGGTGCTGAGCGCCGTGTCGTCCTGCCGCCCCCGCCAAGCGGTGCGCGCGGCGGAGGTGTTTGATTCGCCCTCCACGTGTGTCGGAGGCGTTGAAGGCTGCGGCATGCGATTGCTCCCTTGCACGCCTCCTTCTAGCACGCCGTCAGGGCTTTTCGCCGCGCGCAAGCCTGACGTTGACGTCCTCAATCACCGGCTCAATGTCGGCCAGGCTGTCGATGACATAATGGGCGCCGGTCTTTTCCAGGATGTCGCGGGTCTTGGCCATCCGCCGGGCGATTTCCTCATCGGACAGCTGCGCCCCCTGCTCCGGCGTGTCGACATCCATGTAGTTTGAATGGCGCACGACACCGACGCCCCAGCAGCCGGCATTGAGCGCCTCGCCGACACCGGAAACGGTATCATCGACCTTGATCACCGACTCGATCGGATAGACCCCCAACATGTCGAGGTTCCTGTAGACCATGAAGGGTCCGGGCCGGGCGCCGTGGATGACCTCGTCGCCGGCCACCGACGCATCGGGACGGTATCCCTGTTTAGCCGCCTCTTCCTCCAGAATATCGACCATGGCGCGCGTGAACCCGGTTGACGAACCGATCTTGATCCCCTGGGCCTGCAGGCGTTGCGTCACTTCCGCGACGCCGGGCAGCAGGTCGGTATAATTGCGCAGACAATCGAGTTGCATCGGCACGAAATCGGCGAACATGGCGTCGACATCGCCCTGGTCCGGGTACTTGCCGTGCACGCCCTTCCAGCGCTCGCGGATCTCCGGCACCTCGGTCAGCGCCTTGATGTGCAGGTCCTTGCGCAGGCCCATCGGGCCGCGCGCCTCGGCCATGGAGATCTCCACGCCCTGCTTCTTGAAAACCTCGACGAAGACGACGGCCGGCGCGACGACATAGGCGTCGGCGGTCGTGCCGCTCCAGTCGAGCACAAGGGCCTTGACCTTGCCGCGATAGGAGCGGCCGTAGACGAAGTCGGACATGGAATTTCTCCTGATCTTGAGTTGTCGATAATCGGGGGTATGTGCTGTCGGCGGGGGTCGTCCGGGCGACCGGCCAGATGATGCGCATATCGATCATGGCCCGTCGGTTCGCGCCGGACCAATGCGCCGGTGCGGGTTGCGGTTTGGGCGCACCATCGGCAACGCCCGGCGGAATTATCGGTCTGGGGCGGCGGNNGATCTGTTCGCTGCCGATGGCGCCGATGCAGCCCATCCGGAACGTGTCGGCGAGTGTCAGCTTGCCCGGATAGATGATGAAGCCCTTGTTGCGCAGGCGGTCATAGAAATCCTGGAAATCGAAGCGCGGATCGCGCGGCATCAAAAACGTGACGATGATCGGCGCCTGCAGATCGTCGGGCAGGAGAGTCTGGAAGCCAAGCTCGCGCATACCGTTGACCAGGATGCGGCAGTTTTCGGCATAGCGGCGGTGGCGGCCTTCAACGCCGCCGTCTTTGGCGAAAATCTCAAGCGCCTTGTGGAATGCCGCTATGACCTGGACCGGCGGCGTAAACCGCCATTGGCCGGTCTTCTCCATGGCAATCCACTGATCGTGGAGGTCGAGGGTCAATGCCGGCGCATTGCCCTTTGCCGCCTCAAGCGCACTCTTGCGGGCAATGCAAAAGCCAATGCCCGGCACGCCTTCCAGGCATTTGTTGGCCGACGCCGCGACCGCCTCGAAGCAAACCTCGCGGCTGTCCAGCGGCAGGGCACCAAAGGCGCTCATGGAATCGATCAGATAACGGCGCCCGTGCCGCCTGACGATTGCGGCTACTTTAGCGACCGGATTGAGGATGCCTGTGGTGGTTTCGCAATGGACGATCGCCACATGCGTGATGCCGGCATCGGCGGCCAGTGCCGCGTCGACGGCCGCCGGATCGATGGGCCGGTCCTCCGCCACCTCGATGATCTCAACGGGGCGGCGGTGGTAGCGGGCAATCCTGGCGATGCGCTGGCCGTAGGCGCCGTTGACGAGAACCAGGAGTTTGCCGGTCGGCGGCACGAAGGTGCCGATCATCGCCTCAACCACGAAGGTGCCGCTGCCTTGCAAGGGAACGGTGGTGAAATCGGCAGCGCCGCTGACAATGTCGACCAGCGCCTCACGAACGCGGCTGTTGATGTGGATGAAATGACCGTCCCGCGATCCGTAGTCATGCAGCATGGCCTGCTTGACCTCCGGGGTCGTGGTCAGCGGGCCCGGGGTCAGCAGCCAGGGATCGCCGGTCGGCGTCGATGTCTCAATCTCCATTGGCGCCGCCCCTGTCAGCATCGCCTCATCCTCCCGTCCAGATCCCTGCGGGCCTGTCGGAGCGATCCTGCGACTGAACGAACTATATGTAAAATCGTTATTTTATATTAGAGTTATAGATTAAATTTATCGATCGGATGCATCGCCGGTCAGACGAGACGGCGGCGGCATGCGGCAAATGACAAGCCGGTTATGCGGGTTTGTCGTTTCATCGATGCATGCGGATTTCCGGGTCAGTGGCGGCCCTGGGCAGGGGGAGGAAATCTTATGCGCTACGCGCAATTGCGGGCCTTTCACCATGTCGCCACCCACGGCGGGTTTTCGCGCGCGGCCGAAGCGCTCGGCCTGACGCAGCCGGCAATCTCCGACCAGGTGCGCAAGCTGGAGGATCAGTATGACGTCGTCCTCTTCAACCGGCATAAAAAGCAAGTCACGCTGACGCAAACGGGTCAGCATCTGCTGACGATCACACGGCGTTTGTTTGAGATCGAGAAACAGGCATCGGAACTGCTGTCGGAATCGCGCGCCCTGCGCTCCGGCTCGCTGCGCATCATTGCCGATTCGGCCCATCATCTTGTGCAAATTCTCGGCCGTTTTCGTGCGAAATATCCGGGAATTGCCGTGTCGATCCGTTCAGGCAATTCAGAGGAAGTGATCGCCAGGCTTTATGATTACGAGGCCGATATCGGCATTCTCGGCGACAATCCGAAAAGCCGTGACTTTCAGACCATCAAGCTCAATTCAACGCCGCTGATCGCCTTTGCCGCAAAGGGACAGCCGGTGAGCGAGAAGCCGTCGATTCGCCTTGCCGATCTCCTCAAGCAGCCGCTGGTGCTGCGTGAGCACGGATCGAAGACGCGCCAGAAACTTGAGGAGGCGGCCTGCCAGCGCGGCCTGATGCTGAAGGCGGCAATCGAGGCAGAGGGACGCGAAGCGGTGCGCGAGATCGTTGCCACGGGCGCCGGCGTCGGTGTCGTATCGGCCGCTGAATTCAGCCAGCACATGAATCTCGTCCCCATCCAGATCGCCGATTGCGAAATCCTCATGGACGAGGCGCTGATCTGTCTGCGCGATCGCGCCGGCGGCAAGCTGGTCCGCGCCTTTCTGGAGATTGCGCAGAGCTGACCGTCACCGCTGAACCAGCGCGCCGCAGTCCGTTAAAGGGCGCTGGCGCCGGCGCCGCGATCATGTGCCGGCGCCGCGGATTGGCTGGCGGCAACCCTGGCGGAGCAATATGAAATGCCGCCTCGCTGCCGTCACGGTCTGGTGCAGATCGCAGAACAGCTCTCGACCCAATCCATATCGGATCAGGCGGCGAAACCGGCTTTCCGTAGCCCTTCGGCGTGATGCTCGCGATCCGCATCGACACAATAGGGCAGGTCATCCAGGTATCCGGTTGAAGTGAATTTGGGATCGAGCTGCAAGACCGCATCGACTTGGGCTTTCGCCTCGGCGGTCTTGCCGAGCTGAGCGAAGCATGCCGCCATATCCGCAAGATGTCTGATACGCGGTGACGGTATCTGCTGGTAGGCATTCAATGCCTCGTCGTATTGATGCAAGGCATAAAGCGCCCGGCCCAAGAGGTGTGCGCGCGCATGCGCATCATAGGGATCGAGACGCATCGCCGTCTGGAGCAGTTTCTTCCCCTCTTCAGCCTGGCCCAGCCAGGTCAACAATTCGCCGCGCTGCGCCACCAGCCGAGGATCGTTGGGATTGAGGTTAAAGGCTCTATCCTGGTGGAGCCTGGCCTTTTCCCAATTGCGATAATACATCTCCCATTCGCACAGGATGCGATTGGCCTCCACGTCGTTCTCGTCGAGCCTGTAAGCAATCTCGGCCTGCTCGCGAGAGTCCTCTAAAATCGTGTCGCTGCGCTCGACATATCCGCGTGCAAGCGCCTGACCGAGTGTGCATGCCTTCCAGGCATGCGCCGACGCAAAATTCGGCTCCAGCTCAATCGCCCTGTCGAGAAGGTCCAGCGCCTCGGCGTTGTCTTCTTTCGTGAATTTGTGATGATGGATCTTGGCCGCCAGCAAATAGTCATAGGCCACCATGTGTTCCGGCGGCTTGCGGCTCATTTGCTGCATCGCCGCCGCTTCCAGCCGGCCAGGCATCGTCGCCACGATCGATTGGCAAAGCTCGTCCTGCAACTCGAAGATGTCGTTGAGCTCCCGGTCATAGCGCTCCGCCCAGATATGCTCGCCATTGGAGGCGTCGACCAGCTGCACGGTGACACGCACCCGGTCTCCCGCCTTTCGCACGCTTCCCTCAACGACGTAGCCGACGCCGAGCTCCTTGCCGACCTCTGTCACGTTCACCGCCTTGTCCTTGTAGGTGAACGTCGAGTTTCGGGCGATTACGATCAGATTTGGAAAGCGCGACAAACCGGTGATGATGTCCTCGGTGATGCCGTCGGCGAAGTAGTCCTGCTCCGGATCGGCCGACATGTTGGCGAACGGCAAGACGGCGATTGCCGGTTTCTCAAAGCCCTGCGTGGCGGCGCTCTTGCGGGTGGCCCCGGACCCCTGTTTCGTCAGCGCCAAACTCTGATCTTCCTCCATATCCGAAGAGTCAATAGACTCGATGTGGTAGATTGCGACCGGATCTTCTATGTTTTTCAACTGTTGTGTCCCGCCATCCACGAAGAGGACATTCAGCTTCCGCTTGACCTCCTCGTAGACCTTTCGCGAGACACAGATACTGCCGGGATTGGCAAGCGCCTCCACGCGTGCGGCAACATTGACACCCTCGCCGTATAGATTCTCGCCGTCGATGATGACCTCACCGATATTGATGCCGACGCGAAATTCCATCTTGGGGCGATCGGCGAAATGCGCATTGCGCTCGCCAATGAGCTTCTGGAACTCCAAGGCGCACATCATGGCTTCCAGAGGGCTTACGAACTCCGCAATTACGGAGTCGCCGGCGCCGCCGAAGACCCGCCCGTGATGCGCGGCAACGCTGTTGTCGATTATCCCGCGACACGATTTAAGCGTTTCCAGCGTCGACACCTCATCATCGCCCATCAGCTTGCTAAACGAGACCACGTCGGCCGCCAAAATCGTCGTCAGCTTCCGTTCAATAGATGGCATCCCCCAAATTCCTTGGTTTTGTCGTCATGGAAAGCGTGCCGGTTATATTCCTTCCCGGCGGCGATTTGTTCTACCGACGCTTTCACTGTGCTGGAACAAGCATGAGCCGATATAGAGATCAGGATCGCCGTTACCCAGATTTTATCGATTCAAAAAAGGGGAATGTCCACACATGACATTGCCCTCGCCTTCCTTCCCAGATCCGAGGAGAAGCGGGTGACCGGTCCAGCACCGTCTCGGCCACCCACTGCGACCCGATGGGGCCGGCCTATTCGTCATTCCGCGGGATAAGCGTCGATCGGAACCATGATGTGCGCATAGGCGGTGTCGGGCCACATGATCCACGGTCCGCCATTGTTCGGGTCCGTTGAGATATTGTCGAACATCGAGTGGTCGGGCACGAGCAGNNATATACGCGATACCGATCTTGTCGTAGCTCGGCTCCTTCTCGTTTTTCAGCGCCTCGAGGAGATTGCGCCACGACGCATCAACGCACCATGGGTTGGTTCCGCCATCGTCCGGCGCGTCCGGGAGGCAAATCCAGCCGTTCGTTCCCTGGCGAAGCACTTCGCCGTTCCAGCGCATGACCGTGGCGTTTTTCGTCAACGAGGTCGGGCCAGCGGACGTCGCGCTTTGGATTGCGGCCTGATCCGCGTTTGCAGCCGTGGAAAGTACAACGGCTACCGTTACCGACATCAAGGTCCTCAAAAACATTCTCAGTCTCCATCCTCTGGGCGTTTGTTCTAATTGCCTATCGACGGCCAAGCCGCCGATGCAGATTATCGATAGATTATCGTTTGTGCTCATTGGATCGGAATGAGTGCCCAATCGTCCAGAAGCGGATTTTTGCTGACGCCGCTATCCGCTCATCTTATCGGATGTTGCTCGATAGC
>JABAOE010034567.1_pt2 | contig 11401 bp, 10 predicted proteins | sample 7062141 | NCBI WGS metagenome assembly JABAOE01 (sample SAMN14538627, study PRJNA623070) | marine sediment metagenome | biome: marine biome [ENVO:00000428]; feature: marine pelagic biome [ENVO:01000023]; material: deep marine sediment [ENVO:00002113] | place: India: Gulf of Khambhat ...
CGACGGCGCTTGCGCGCCGTGGCGTTCAGCCCGGGAAGAACATGAGGCTCAGCGCCGCGCTTCTCACCTCCATGGGTGTTCCCGGCGTGGTCCACACCCCCTGGGCACAGACGAGATTGACCGTGACGTCTCCGCCGCCGGTCACCTCGAAGCCGCGGGTGCCTGAGACCTGGTTGATCTCGGCGCGGTCCAGCCCACCGCTCGCCCATCGCTGAATGAAGCCGCTCTCGAGCGTCGTGCCCTGTGTGATCGAGCAGGCGACCGAGTTGCCGATGTCCGGATCGGTGGCGGTGATCGTCGAGTTGACGATGACCGTGCCGCTCGCCGGCGGACTGAACGTCACCGACCGCACCACTTCGGGGGTGAACCCGTTGTCGAGCAGCTCGACGTCGTTGGCGCTGGCGAACACGGCAGCAGCACCGCCCCCGAGCAACGCCGACGAATCGAGACCGTCGAGGGTGTCGGCGTCACCGGCCGCGTCGGCAAACGCCGGCGTGCCGTCCTCGGCGTCGATGTACCGCGCGAAGCGGCGCATGAACGCCGCCATCTGGCTGCGGGTCACCGCATCGTCCGGACAGAACTCGTCGTTGTCCGGAGGATTGCATCCCTTCGTGACCGCGGCGTCCGCCAGCCACGCGATGTCGTCGTGGAACACGTTCGAGTCCGCCACATCGGTGAATCGGTGCGATGCCAAAGAAGCTGCCGGAATGGCCAGCAGCACCCCGAGGATCGTGAAGACCACGATCCGGCGACTGATGCGAATCGTCACCATGAGAACCACTCCTCCCCTATGCACCGCCACCAAGCGTATTCGGCGGTGCAGCCCTCGCGCCGGGCGTGCGGCGGTGGGCTCGCTGCCTCCGGAATCGCCTTGCTGGAGCTATGCGTCGCGGCACCGGCCTCCATGTGGGAGGTGGCGCGCTCCACCTTCCGCGGGGACGCGAGCCGCCATCCGAAGCCGCAACGGGGAGGGTGCGGGCGAAACACTGAGAGCGGCAAGCGAGCGCCACGTTGCGTATGGTCCTTCTAGAAAGGTCGACGCCGTGATGCCGCAACTTCGCCTTCTGTGTGTGTTCGCGGCCGCGGCCGTCCTCGTGGCGGTTGCGGCCTGTGGCGCCGGCAACGAAGACACGTCTGCACTCGAGGCTCGCCTCGACGAGCTCGAAGCCCAGAACGAGCTGCTGAGACAGGAGCTCGAGAAGGAGCGGTCCGAGGGGGTCTCGTCAACGACGACGGCCACGACGGCGCCCACCACGCTCGGGACCACCACCCTCGGGACCACCACGTCCACACAGGCCGCCACCACCACGACGACCACACAGGCGACCACCACCACGACCGAGGCCGTGGTGGATCTCCGCACCTGGTGGGCACCAAACGGTGATGCGACCTACGGCACCTACAACGGAACCGCCACGTGGACCGAGTTCTACTGCTGGGGCTGTGATCCTCCGGATGGCGAACTCCCTCCCCACGTTGCCTACAACGGAGACCACTACGAGCAGGTCTACGCGAACGCCGGTTTTCGGGTGACGATCTTGAGCTTCCCCGAAGGTGCGGTGGCGAACGACTTCTCCGTTCGCAGTGCCAGGAAGACAACGGTCTGTAATGCGCTGGTCTCGTGCGGGCCCGAACGCATCTCGATCGAGATCGGGCCGGGTTACACCGAACTCGCGCAGTTCACGCTGACCGAGGAGCGTCTCACCCTCGAGCCGTCGCGGCGGTATCCGTGGCGGTTGGAGTTCCAGAAGTACAACGACGAGTTCGGCGCAACCGTGATCACGGGCAGCGCCGCCGAGTATGAGCTGCTCGCCGACGGCAGTCTCAGGGAACGTCGCATCTACGGCGTCTTCACGGTGACGCTGGAAGAGGAGGCCTGAGGGCCCGGCGACACGCGCAAAAGCACCCACACCGACCGGTGCACCGGGGTACGATGCCGAAGGGAGCGGGGAGAAACCGGTGGCCCTGATCGACTGTCCCGAGTGCGATCGACGGGTGTCCGACCTGGCGAAAGCCTGCCCTGGCTGCGGTTTCGGTGTGGCCGCGTGGATGCAGATCCCCTGTCCCGAGTGCGGCGAGACAGTGACACGTCGTGCGGATTGGTGTCCGTCGTGCGGCTTTCCCCTCGCAGAGTCCGACGCATCCACTCAGAGCCCGTCGTCCCCAAAGGTGGCGCGGAAGGTCCCGAATCCTGCGATCGGGGCGACCGGCCATCGCCCGAGCGCTCCAACGAAAGGCGCTGCCGGTCGATCCGACCGAATCGGGGGCCCCTCTTCGTCACCCACGGAGCGATTCTTGGCCGGAGGCGACGCGCCACAGGAGCGGCTCGACGCGAGCGGAGCCCGAACCGGACTCACCGGGCGCGGCGATGTCTCCGACGTCGTCAACAGAACCGAGGGAGCCGTAGAGCGGTACCTCCGGAGCGCTACCCCACCCGTCCGCGAAGCCGCCGAGGCGGTCGCACCAACCGACGCTACGGGGTCGCGCAACCGCCGACGGAGAGGTCGACGCGCTATTCGCCTCGTGCTGACTCTGGTCGTGATCGGGGGGGTGGCCGCAGCGGGCGTCGTGCTCTCTCGCGGCGACGACACCAACACAACCGAGCGCCCGGAGTCGGTCGTCCTGCGCGCCGTCACGCTGACCAACGACTCGGAGGCCACCGNNACTCGTGCCTCGACTGCGATTGGTCGGGACATCAGATGACGCTGACGGGCAACACGACCGAGACGTTCCATCTCCGCGACGGGACGTACACGGCAACCTATTCGTACGAGGGATGCGACGATCTCGTCGAGACCCTCAGCATCAGCTCGGGCTTCCGGTATCGCGTCTGGTCGTGTGCGGCTGCCCATGCGCCTCAGGGCGTGTCCGAGCAGGACAGGGCTCGTGTCGAGCAGGTGTATCTGAGCCTCGAACAGGGAGAGATCACGGACGCCGAGGCCGAGCGGACGCTCGGCGACATCGCCGCCGACGTTGGGGCCGAAGCATTCACGTGGATCGTGCGGAATGTGCCCGTCTACGACCGAGACAGCGGCACCTTCCAGCGTTTCGACACGTATGCCCGCAACCTCGCGGCCGAGTCCGGTATCGGCGGATCTCTGGGGGACGACCCCGTCGGTGAGGTCGTCGACATCCTCACAGGCTCGGACATAGGTGACATCCTGGATTCCTTCGATTCCCTCTCGAACTGAGATGCGCCCGACCCCACGACCACGATCCGCGGAGACCGGGATTGCGGTTCGTTCGCCGGCGAACGGGGCACGAGCATGGCGCTGATCATTTGCCCGGACTGTGCACGGCGGGTCTCCAACATGGCCGAGGCGTGTCCCGGCTGTGGGTACCCGATCGCCGACCTGCTGGATGCAGAGATTTCGGCGCCGGGCGATCCGCCTCCCGTCGTCGGCGACGCGAGGGCAACCGACCCGCCCCAGAGCACTACTCCACACCCAGCTCGTGCCGTCCACGAGCCGGCCACCGAGCAGCAGCAGACCGGCCCTGCCGCAAGTCCGTCCGCAGCCGCCGGCGCTGCCCAGCTGTTGGCGGAGGTGCGCGACAGGGCCGACCGCTCCCGTGCCGAGCGCCGTCGAAGGCGAAGGAGACGCTACATCGCGGTCGCGTTGCTCCTCGCCGGAGCCGCCGTTGCGGCGGTCGCGGCAATGCAATCGAACACAGAGCCGTCCGAGTCCATCGTCCTGCCACCGACGACCTCCACGTCGACGTCCGCAGCGCCCACGACGACCGCGGATCCGCGCTACTGGTGTCCAGGACTCGGGTACTGCGACTACGCCGAGCCGAGCCGTGACCCGTGGTGGCCTCGGACGTACACGGGTCGCATCGTCTCTGACGAGCGCAGAAACGAGGATCTGCCGCTGACGCTGAACATCCACATCCTCGCCGCCGCGTACGACCTGCTCGTCGAGGGCGACTGGGCATGCCGGCCGGCGGCGGGGAGCGACGTTTGCTTCACAGGCGACCACGGTGACGTGCCCGATTGGCTCGAGGACCCGGAGTGGACGGACCGGTACGGCTTCCCCCTTTCGCCGTCGTTCAGGTCGGGGGACTACATGGACCCGGACGAGTCGGGGTATCTGAACTGCGACTACACCACCGAGTTGAGGGGTGCGATCTACGTGAGGACCGAGGTCACCTGTGACCTCTTCCTCCCATACGCCTACGGCCGCCGGGACATCAGGTCCGAGGACGGCAACGGGGTTTTCCACGACCCGAGCCCGCTGCTCGTCTTGGAGGACACGATCGACTACTCCGACCCGGCGCGCGACCTACCCGGCGCCGAGTTCCACATCGAACGCGTCGAATGGACGGTTGGCAATGGAACCGTGATCCAGGGGGCATGGTGCGGCGAGCCGGAGGTCTGCTACACGATGCGAGCGAGCGCGTGACCGGCCGGTCTGCTGCGCGGCGCGCAGGCGCGACCCGATCGCACCCGCCGGCACGAGCACACACGGTGCTGGTGGGAGGGTCCGCATGAGGTCGCTCTTCGCATGTGCAGTGGCCGCCGCGCTCGTGGCGGCGGCCTGCGCATCGGCAGACGAAGTCGGCACCTCGTCGTCGTCGGAGGCGACATCGACGTCCGGCGTGACCGCGACGTCTCCCGTCACGCANNGTCACGGCACGGCCCAACGACGCCGTCGAACTGTTCCTCCCCGACGGCGCCACGGTCCGGGTCCCGCCGGGGGCTGTGGTCACCGCCACCGATGTCGTGCTCTCGGCGCTCGAGACCGTTCCTCCGCTTCCAGAGCCGTCGTGGTCGCCCGTTGGCTCGGCGTACGCGTTCGTGGCCGAGGGAGGCGGCACGTTCGCCCGACCGGTGACGCTCTCCATCCCGTACCGTGAGGCAGACCTGCCGGCCGACTTCGCCGAGGACGACCTGTTCCTCGTCACCGACATCGACGGCGAGTGGATCCCCGTGTTCGGAGCGGTCGACGCGGATCGGAACACGATCACCGTGGACACGCTGCAGAACGGCGTGTGGCTCGTCGTCGCCCTCGGCGTCGTCCTGGCGTCGCTGTCGGATCCCGATGTCCGGGCCGAATGGGTGAACGTCGTCGGTGAGGGGCTCGGTTGGCTGCAGGATCGGCTCGACCAGTGCGACGTCTACACGGTGACGAGGACGGAACCCGAGGCGATCCAGCTCGTGCTCGACCGCTGGGACGAGCTGCAGGAGGACTATGCGGCGGCCGGCTTCACCGTGTCGGCCGCCGAGTTGATGGTTGAAGGCGGCGGCGCGAGCGCNNAGCCCTTCTCTACGTGCCGGAGACCGCGCTGTATCTCCCGGCGCGCCTCGCCCTGGAGCTGGGCCTAGACCCATTCCGCCCGGTACTGGTGTACGGGTCGAGCCCGGCGATGATCGCCCTTGCTCAGAAGGCGAACATCGTCATCGCCGTCGTCCAAGGGCTCTCCGAGGCCACGGCGCTGGCGGCGACGGCGAAGACGTATCTGAGCCTCTACCGCTATCAGGAGGCCGACGCGATCCTGTGGCTGCGGACGCACCCGAACGCCCGGGTCCTGCCACCCTGGGTCGAGGATGCCATCGGGAGGTGCGTAGGCGCCTACCCGAACCCCAACGAGAACTTCGGGGATGTCGCCGCCGGGCCGGTCGAGCCAGTCGAGCCTGTGCCACCGGAGGACCCCGTCGCGGCACCGTACATCACCCAGATCGAGGAGCGGGAGGGCGGTGGAATACTCCCAAATGGGTGCGGTGCCGAAGGAGGTCTCGACGTCCCGGATGCCCCGCTGCTGTCGTGGATCGCCACCCTCGGCACTGCGGACCTGTTCCGCACCGCGTGCAACGCCCATGACGTCTGCTACGGACAGAACGAAGGGAAGACCCGTTGCGATCAAGAGTTCCTCGACAGCCTCCTCACAGCGTGTGACACGCGGAGCTCTGACCCGACGTGTCGTCTCGCAGCCCGCGTGTACCACGAGGCGGTCACCATCTTCGGCCACAAGGCGTATCTGGAACCCCCGGCGTGGGAGCAGCAGGGCAAGACCCTCGAGGGCATGGACCGCCTCGCGCCCGAGGGCCGCGTTGTGGGCCTCGAACGTGCTGGACGATTCGATGAAGTCATCGTCGTGGCGCTGATCGAGAACGTGGGGGGATCCGGCGAGTTCAAGGTTCGGTTGTTGACGGCTGATGGCTCGACCGTGGACGTCGAACCGGACGCGTCCTGGAAGGACTTGCTCCCGGGCGAACGCCACGTGCTCTACCTCTCATCGGAATGGGATCCGCTCTGGGACGTCTTCAACCTGGGCCCGCAGCTGACCGTCGCGCTGGTCGACGACACCGGCAAGGTGCACGACGAGACGACGATCGCGACCCCGCGGCCGGCGGCACAGATATCGAATGTCGCCGCCCGACGCATTCCCAACCTCATCACCGACGACGAGTTCGAGGGCTGCGTCACGTACGCCAATACCGGAGAGACGGTCGGCGAATTCCGACTGGCGCTGCTCGCCGAAGACGGAACCCTCATCAACAAGGAGCCGGACACCTTCTGGCGCAACCTGAACCCCGGCGAGCAGGACTACCTCTGCCTTAGCACGGCGTTCACCTTTGATTCGATCCGGGATTTGGGGGCCAGCTATACGGTCGTAGTCGAGGAGCAGCACCTCGGGGAGATGGCCCGGGTCACTGGTTCGACGCCGTAGGCCGAGCGCGACGCCCAACCGAAGACGAGGCGTACGGCCCTGGTTGCCGGCGGGGCAGAGCAACGACGATAGANNAGAACGGAAAGGGTGTTGGATGAAACATCGCCGAGTAGTCGTGGGACGTCGCGGCGGACCTGATGTGTTGCAGGTCGTGGAGGAGGACCTTCCCCGGCCTCGGGCTGACGAAGTGCGGGTGAAGATCCTCGCCGCCGGTGTCTCCGCGTACGATCTGATGATCCGCTCCCACCGGCTCCCCGGAACACCCCGGCCGCCGTTCACGCTCGGAGTCGACGTCGTCGGCGTGGTGGACGAGGTGGGTGCAGAGGTGTCCACGGTCGCGACGGGACAGACGGTTGCCGCTCTCACCGGCTTCGACGGGGGCGGCTACGCCGAGTTCATCTGCCTGCCAGCCGCTGCGCTGGTGCCCGTTCCACCGGAGCTGGACCCGGCGGAGGCAGTCTGTGTCGTGGCCAACTACCTCACCGCCCACACGGCCATGCACGCCACGGCCGCCGTGCGGAGCGGCGAGCGCATCCTGATCCACGGCGTCGCCGGCGGTGTCGGCAGTGCCCTGGCCGAGCTGGGTCGGGAAGCCGGGTTGGAGATCTACGGGACGGCCTCCCGCCACAACCACGAGTTCGTCTCGTCGCTCGGAGCCACGCCGATCGACTACCGCACCGAGGACTTCGTCGAGCGCATCCGCGACCTCACCGGCGACGGGGTCGACGCCGTGTTCGATCCCATCGGCGGGGCGAGACAGATGTGGCGCTCCTACCGGGCGCTGCGAAAGGGCGGCCGGCTGGTGTGGTTCGGTGTTGCCGCAACGAAGCACAAAGGCCTCCGCGTCATTCCGGCCAGCCTGTTGACCCTGGGCCTGCTCAAGCTCGCCCCCGGTGGCAAGCAGGCGCTGACCACCCCGGACCTGCAGAAGGACAACGCCCGGTATCGCGCGACGCTGGCGCTGCTGCTCGATCTCCTGGCCGCCGGCAAGATCAAGCCGCTCGTCGCGGAACGCATCCCGCTCGTCGAGGCCATCCGCGCCCATGAGCTGCTCGAGCGGGGTGGATACGCCGGCAAGGTCGTCCTCGTCACCGACGCAGCACGGTGACCTGAGCTGCTCACATCGCTCCGGCAAGAGCTGAGGCGCCGGCGCTTCCGGCGCCTGAGCGGCCCGGCACGGAGCAGTCACTGCCTCCACCAGCCCGGCGGCGCTGCATCCGGTCCGCAACCCACCTGCAACCTGCCCATGGCATCAAGGAACCAGCACAGCGGGGAGCGGACGTGCGCAGCGACACCCGGCGACAATCCAACACCACGAGCCGGGCCCCCAACGTCATCGTCCTCGGCTACGGCTCTCCTGACGCTCTGCACCTGACGCTCGAGGCGGAGCGGATCGTCGAGCGGATCGGACGGGCGTTCACCATCGGTTCCCCGCCCTTGCTCGAGCGGCGCATGAAGCAGCTCCGCGTCAAGCTCACGGACCTGGCGTCGTACCTCGGCAACGGCCGTCCCCACGCGGAGGCATACGTCGACATCGTCGAAGAAGTGCTCGCCCGCACGGCGCTCGAGAGACCCGTCGTGTTGCTAACGCCGGGCAACCCGATGTTCCTCAACAGCGTCAGCAGGTTCCTTGTCCTCGAGGCAAGGCGGCAGGGCCTCGGTGTCAACGTGCACGCCGGCGTGTCGGCGCTCGACGTGCTCGTCTCGTACGTCGGCGTCGACGTCGGGTCGCTCGGGCTCCAGGTCCACACCGCGGCCTCGTTCGTCTCGAAGCGCGTTGGGCTCAACCCTCGGGTCCCGCTCTTCCTGATGGAGCTCGCCGGCCTGGGAACCGCCGCCGGCAACGATGGCTATCGGACGCTGGCACACGGGCTCAGGCACTTCTACCCACCGGCGCACCCCGTCACGATGGTCAACCTCACNNGGCCGGCGCGCCCACGCCACTCGCCCGCTCTCCGGGTTCGCCGAGTTTCTCCCCCACGTCGCCGTCAATTCGCATCTGTTCGTCGACGCGGCGAGAGCCGCGTCCCCCAATCAGGAGTGACCATGGCACGCTCGACCCAGGACCCACCGAAAGAGATCCCTTCGACCGACGGCGACGGCGGCGACCCCGACCGACTCGTCGTCATCGCCCAGACCGACCCCGAGACCGCCAAGGCCGACGCCGGCACCGGCGCCTCCCTCGATGAGACGACGCTCGATCCTCGGGTCGAGGTCATCTCCGGACCGGGCATCGCCGGCGATGCCGGGGCGCTGGACGGTCCTGCCGACGACGCGGGATCGCTGTTGCCCGAACTCGAGATCGGCGACGCGACGGGCTTCGACGATGTCGCCGGCACCGGTTCGAGCCTGCTCGACGACCTCGGCGCGACCGGCTCGCCCGCAGACCCCACGGGCGGGATGGGCGGAGACGGCTGGTCGGCACCGGTCATCGACGACTCGTGGAACCAGGCCATGGACGGCGGCGACTTCCCGTACGGCTCCGGGCCACCCGACATCGGACAGTGGGACACCATCGAGTCGACCACCGAGGTGACACCGTCGGGTGCCACCGTCACCGAGACCTCCTGGGAGCCCAACGTCCTCGAGGACGATCCCGAGGAGGGGCAGTCGGGCACCCACGGCCCGGAGCAGCCGGGGGGCGACACAGGTTCCGAAGCCGACGACGTCTGGTTCGGCAATACGCTCGAACCGGATGGCAGCCGGCAGGAGGCCACGGACGCGAGCACCGACCACCAGGTGCGGCAGGGGCCTCCAGAGCCGGAGGACGACGAGGACGAGCAGGACCAGGAAGAACAAGACGGCGGGCCCGAGGCCCAGACGAACGACGGGCCGGCTCAGGACTCGGGGGATTCGATGCCGATCCCGCCGGAGGCCGACGACGGCACCGGGGGCGGCGGCGGCGACCTCGACCGATCGTCGATCGGCGGCAACGTCGACCCGGCGTTCGAGGCCGAGCCCGCCGGTGACGCCGGCGACCTCATCGGCGGCCGGGGCGACATCGACTACGACCCCGAGCTGGCGGATGCCGGCGGCGGCGGAGCCCTCGACCATCAGCTCCTCGGCGCCGTGGACCCCGTCGATGGCGATCTGAAGCTCGACGCCGGCGACCCGGCCGAGCTGGCAGACGCGTTCGCTCCCGAGGACGCCCTCGGCGACCTCGACGTCGAGTTCGACGACTCCCCGCTCGACGCCGCCCTCGGGTTCGAAGACGCAGCGGGCTGATCGTCATGACGCCGCGGGCCCGGAGGGACGAGCTGGGGTACAGGGGCCCCTCCGGGCCCGCGTACCCCAGCCTGCTGCTGGCCCAGGCGCCGCTGTCGATGGTGGCGGAGGCGGCCGGGCGGCGGCCCGCCCTCGAGATCGACGTGGGCCGGGCACCGCGAGCGCTCGGAGGGGTGACCGTGCGCACCCGACTCATCGCGATCGTGTTCCTCGCCCTCGGAGGGTTCACGGTCTTTGGCCTGGGCCGCTCGACGGTGGCCGCGGCCGCCGCCGGTGGGGTCTCCGGCGTTGTCGGCTGGCTGCGGGTCGTCGTCGTGGGTATCGCCACGCTCGGCGTCATGTCGCAGGCGGTGGGCGTGGTGCGCCTGCTCCCGGGCGGCCGCTGGCTGTGGGGGCGGTGGACGCTGCTGCGGCGGCGGATCCGGTCCAAAGCGCCGGTCCCCGCCGGTGGGTACCTACTCTCGGTCGCCGGGGTCAGGGAGATGGCACGCCGTCGCGGCCCGGCTCCGACAAGGCCCGGCGGGGTCGCCTCCGGGCTGGGCCGGCTGACGCGTTGGGGCGACACCGGTCTGTGGATCCTCGCGACGCTCGTCGTCATCGCCCTCGCCGGGTGGGCCGCAGCGGGCTTGGCGATCGACGCCGTCGGTCAGGTCCTCCGTCCCGACCGCGGGCTCGACCTCGTGTTGACGGTGCCGCTGGCCGGCGTCGTCGGGCTTGGGGTGGCGAGGATGAGCCTGCGTCTCGTGAAATCGTGGTTCCTCCGCCGCCACCGGCGTGGCAGGCGGCTGCTGGCGCGCCTCATGCGCTATCTGCTGCGCTTGTTCCGCCCCGGTACAGGGGCGCGGCCGGCGGCCTCCTCCGTCGTCACTGCCACTGCCGGGGCGGCCGTGGTGGCTGCGCTCGTGTTCCCGCCTGCGGCGCTGTCCCGACCGGCACCGGCGAGCCCCCCGCTTGCTGCGGTGGCGGGAGGCGGCGGCACGTCCCTCGACGTCGTCGTCACGCCCGACTCGGGGAACAGCGGTGGCGAGAGCGCGACGGTCGCCGTCGTCGCCGGTTCGGAGGACGCAGTCGATCCCTCGGCGCCACAGCCTATGAGCCATGGGGCCGAGGCGCCGGCGCAGCCCGCCGGAACCGGCACGACGTCCACCCCGGCCGGCGCCCCGGCCACCATCGGCGTCGGACCGACGACGAGCACCCCGGCCGTCACGCCACCGGCGAGCAGTCCCGTGCCCACCACAAGCCCGCCGGACGTCACCGAGCCCCCCTCCGCGACGACGCCCCCGCCGACGAGCAAGCCGCCGCCCGCGACGACCCTCCCACCGGTGCGAACGACGACGACCACCACGTCCCTGCCGCCGGTACGCACCACCACCACGACATCCAGCACCACGACTACGACGACATCCACCACCACATCGACCACGACCACGACATCGACCACGACCACGACCGTGCCGCCCGATGTCACCGGTCCCGTGGTCAAAGGCGTCTCCGCCAGCCCGTCGAC
>JABAOE010002156.1_pt2 | contig 11398 bp, 14 predicted proteins | sample 7062141 | NCBI WGS metagenome assembly JABAOE01 (sample SAMN14538627, study PRJNA623070) | marine sediment metagenome | biome: marine biome [ENVO:00000428]; feature: marine pelagic biome [ENVO:01000023]; material: deep marine sediment [ENVO:00002113] | place: India: Gulf of Khambhat ...
CGAGAAACGAGAAACTGCATCAACTTCGTATGGCACGTTTGCCTTTGAAATTGAGCGAAATGGTATTATAGTATCCTCATCTCAGCATTCGTGTGATGGATTGATTCCACACATTTACAATCAATAAGGAGGGTGAAATGGCCATAAAAGTGGGTATTAACGGTTTCGGAAGGATCGGAAGGTCATTTTTGAGAATTGCAACGAAGCACAAAAACATCAACGTTGTCGCCGTGAACGACCTCACCGACGCGAAGACCCTCGCCCACCTGTTCAAGTACGATTCCGTGCACGGAACATTTCCGGGCAAAGTAAGCTTCAAGGGTGATTCCCTCGTGGTAAACGGGAAACCGGTCAAAGTGTTCTCGGAAAAGGACCCGGAAAAGCTTCCCTGGAAGAAGCTTCGGGTAAGCGTCGTCCTCGAAGCCACGGGAATTTTCCGCGACCAGCAGGGTGCGGGAAAGCACCTGAAGGCAGGGGCGAAAAGGGTTATCATATCGGCGCCGGCAAAAGACCCGGACATCACGATCGTCCTCGGGGTCAACGAGGACCAGTTTGACCCGAAGAAGCACAGGATCATCTCGAACGCGTCGTGCACGACCAATTGCCTTGCCCCCGTGGTCAAAGTGATAAACGATACATTCGGGATCGAGCGCGGTCTCATGACCACCATCCACGCCTACACGAATGACCAGAGAATACTCGACCTCCCCCACAAGGACCTGAGGAGGGCGCGCGCCGCTGCCCTTTCAATGATCCCCACCACGACGGGAGCCGCCACGGCTGTCACGCTGGTGATACCCGAACTCGCCGGCAAGCTCGACGGCATGGCAATGAGGGTCCCCACGCCGAACGTCTCCGTGGTAGACTTCACGGCGCAGGTAAAAAAGAAGGCCACGGCCGAGAAGGTAAACAGCGCCATGAAAAAAGCCGCCAGGGGAAAGATGAGAAAAATCCTGAAGTACAGCGACGAACCGCTCGTCTCAACCGATTTCAACCACACTCCCTATTCGAGCATCGTCGATGCGCCCTCCACGAATGTCGTGGATGGGAACCTGGTAAAAGTGCTCGCCTGGTACGATAACGAGTGGGGTTACGCAGCCCGGTGCGTCGACCTGGTCGATCTCATCGGAAGATGAGGGAAGGGACGGCATGAGAAGACCCGTAATCGCCGGAAACTGGAAGATGAACAAATCCACCGGGGAGGCAGTCGCTTTCGCCAGAGAGCTGGTCCCGAAGGTGGCAGGCGTGGGAGAGGTGGACATTGTTCTGGCACCCCCCTACACGTCGCTTGCCTCCCTCACCGCGGAACTTTCGGGAACAGGCATAAAGGTGGCCGCACAGAACCTGCACTTTGCCGACAGCGGGGCATACACGGGCGAGGTTTCCGCCGGAATGCTTCTCGACCTCGGGGTTACCCACGTGATCATCGGCCACTCCGAGAGGAGGCAGTACTTCGGCGAAGAGGACGACACGGTGAACCTGAAAGTAAAAGCGGCTATCGCAAAGGGCCTCGTCCCCATCGTCTGCGTTGGCGAAACCCTGGAGGAGAGGGAAAAGGGCGAAACGAAGAATGTGGTCCGGATACAGGCGGAGGGAGGTCTCAGGGATGTCTCTTTCACCGATCCTTCCTCCCTCGTCATCGCCTATGAGCCGGTCTGGGCGATCGGGACGGGGAAGACCGCCACGCCGGACCAGGCGCAGGAAGTCCACGAGTTCATACGGGGGCTCCTCGTGAACCTCTTCGGTGAGGAAGCGGCCAGGAGCATACGGATCCTCTACGGGGGTTCCGTGACGCCGGACAACATAAAGTCGCTCATGGCGGAGGCCGATATAGACGGCGGCCTCGTCGGCGGGGCAAGTCTTTCCCCCGCGTCATTTGAAAAACTGGTAAAATTTTACCTGTAAGGGAGGTTTTTAAAAACAGATGTACACGTTCCTGATAGTCGTCCACGTGATCGTCTCGATCGTCCTGATCGCCGTGGTCCTGATGCAGACCGGAAAAGGCGCCGAATTAGGCGCCGTGTTCGGCGGTTCTTCGTCCCAGACGATCTTTGGACCCGCAGGCCCGGCAGGGGCGCTCGGTAAGATAACCGCCGGGGCTGCGATCATATTCATGCTGACCTCGCTCATCCTGGCATACATGAGCGGTTCAGCCCCCAAAAAGACGCTGATGGAGGACGTGCCCGCACAGACGGAGACGGCACCTCCCGTCAGCGTCCCGCCACTGCCCCAGTCACTTCCCGGGCCGGTGGAAGCACCTGCGCCACCCCCCTCCAAATAGGGGGGCAAACGTTCCGGAAGCCGTTCAGCCCCTCCGGGGTATTTCCTGGTTTTCACGGAAATCCTTCCGCACCCTGACGGTGAGGGCGTGGGCCAGCCGTATCGGTTCGGGAATCCTGTACCTTCTCGTTGCAGAGAGCGCCACAGAGACTGCCGACTCGACATCCGCAAGGTGTCCGGGAGAGATGAACATGGGCTTTTTCCCGTCTCTCGTCCGAACGGCGGCACCCACCTTCTCCTCCCGGTGATAGAGGAAGGTATACGCCCCCTTTTCCCGCGAGGGCTCCTCGTATTCCCCCACGAGCCGCTTCTTGGCACAGCCGATTGCGGGCAGGCCGGAGACGACGCCTATGTGTGAGGCGATGCCAAATCTGCGGGGGTGTGCCGTGCCATGGCCGTCGACGAGAAAAAGGTCCACGGGGACGGTGAGAAGAGCGACCGTTCTCAGGATTGAGGGGGCCTCCCTGAAGGCGAGGTAACCCGGTATGTAGGGAAAATCCGTCTCATGGACGCTGAATTTTTCCTCAAGCAACTCGAGCCCCGGATACGAGAGGACCGCTGCGGTGGCGAATATCACGCTCCTGTCCCCGAGGTAGGAGACATCGACGCCGCAGACCGTCCTGATCCTATCGCGGTGAAGCGGCACCAGTCTGAGGGATTTTCTCAACCGTTCCTGAATCTTGCGGGCTTCCTCGATTCGGCGGGATCTCATTGCAACAAACAAAAGCCCCTGTGCTGCCGGGGCTTCTCTCGGTTTATTTTCTGAAACCTCAGTCCGCTTTCACTACATTGACGGCCTGAGGGCCTTTCGGTCCCTCTGAAATCTCAAACTCAACTTCATCCCCCTCCTTGAGGGTCTTGAAGCCTTCCGTCTTGATCGCGGAGAAGTGGACGAAAACATCCGGCCCGTCTTCCTGCTCGATGAACCCATACCCCTTGGTATCGTTGAACCACTTAACACGACCTTTTGCCACCTTGTCATTCCTCCTTTTATGAGTGTTCCATCGCCCGTGGCACGCATCATACCGTGCGCGAATAGAGGAATCCTATCACGCTCGAAAAAAGGGTGTCAAGAAAAATGGGAACGGGATGAAACGGTGCAGGAATGCCCGTTCTAACCGGGGCAGAACCGGCAGAAAGTGAGGATACGTCCGGAAACGGCCCACCACCCGCATTATTGAAGAACGGCCCGTCACGCGTCCTGAGAAAAAACATAAGATCAGAGCATCAGATAGCAGGGGGGCGGTTTTATTCTGATTTAACGTGCCTGTAGATATAGTAGATGATCCCCGCCAGGATTACGAGGCCGATCAGGAGATCGAAACGGTGGAAGTACTCCCGTAATACCGGCCAGTTTTCTCCGAGCTTGAGACCGATGTAGGCGAGCCCGAGGCACCAGGGGAAGGAGCCAAGGAGGGTGTAGATGGAAAATTTCGGAATGTTCATGCTCGAAACTCCAGCGGGAAATGCGATGAAGGTCCTGATAACCGGGAGCAGCCTGGCGAAAAATATCGTTATCTCACCATAATTGGTGAACCAGCGGTCGGCAGTTTCGAGATCTTTTCTGCTTATGAGGACGTACTTGCCATACTTTTCGATAAGGGGCCTGCCGCCGTATTTCCCCAGGTAATATGCGGGTATCGACCCGACAAGGCACCCAATCGTTCCCGCAAGGGAGACCTCGAGGAGCGTAAAACGCCCCTGAGACACCAGATAGCCGGAAAACGGCATTATTACCTCAGACGGCAGAGGGATGCAGGCGCTTTCAATCCCCATGAGCAGCACGATGCCCGGCAGCCCGAGAGTGGAGATGACGGCAATGATGAAGAGGCTGAGTATTTCAAGAATTCTGTATACCACCTGGTTTCTGACCCCCTCGGCCATTTTTCACGAGATGATATACACTTATCGTATGAAAGTCGATACAAATTTAGTTTGAAATTATTGTCAGGTAAAGATATGAAGGACTTTCTTGTGGTAGCGCTCCTCCAGATCCGCCGTCTTTGCAAGGTATCCTGCAATCTTCTTGAAACCCGACGGGTCGTAGTTCTCGCTCAGCTCCCTGAACGAGGAGGCAACCTCGCTCCAGCTCGAAGCGATCCGGGACATATCGTCGACCAGCCCGGACGTGAAAAAGTCTTTCGTCCTCTGAGCGGCAGAGATCAGAAACCCGGTGTACATGTTCCGGAAAAACCCGCCCCCCGTTCCTCTCTTCTCGATAACCTGATAGGCGAAGCGCGCCGCAAAATCGGGTGTCTCGCTCTTTTCATGCCACCCCGGGAGATCGAGGATTGCCCTGAGCATTCCGGGAAGTCCCGTCATCGGGTCTTCCGGAAAAAGCATCTTCTTTGAACAGTTTACCGCCGCCTGGACGAACCCCTCTTTCCCGGGCATCACCGGTGTGCCCGTGATTACCGCGGAGCAGTGGGGCACGGCAAAAGGCGGAATCGCCGATTCCCTTGCCACCTTGAGGGAGGAAACGGGTATCTCCATGGGGGCCGGAAATTCCGAGTCGGAGATATAGGCGACCCCGTCGGGACCGTACCCGGCAAGGACCACCCGGTGGCCGGAAAAATGGGTGCCGCTCGAAAAATAATCGAGGAATCTTATATCCGTGTTGATCAGAACGGGGTTTCCCGTATCAAGGCTCCTCCTGGAGAAATCCCAGGCATCCTCCCCGTTTTCCGCAAGGTCCTGCTCAAATGTGAGGCCGAGGCGGCGGGCGAGGACCTCCTCGAGGTCCAAAGGCCTCCCGTGGATGGTGATATAGGGGGGCACACCCTGGTTTTCCACGTAGATGAAGCTCAGCCCTTCCCCGAGGCCGAAGAGCACCTCTTCGGGGTAGTCCTCACCGAGAAACCGTATCACGTTTCGCATCGCCGTTGAGCCGCAGTGAATTCCTGCGCGGTGCACGTAGCCGGGAACCAGTCTCATACTCCCCCCGGAGCGACGTTTTCCCTATGATACCAAATATCCAGGGCCACTCGACGGGGGAAGTGAAACAGGATACAATTCTCTCCCAGAGAGGGAAAAAAGGAGACGGGAAGGAACATTGGAGAGCGAACAGGGATACAAAGGGTTCTGGGACCTGCTCGACGACGCCAGGGGAGTCCTCGTGCAGGTAACCTTCGCCGTTTTGATCTTCTCCATCATATCCTACCTTCTGTCGGAGAGAATCCTCACCGTCCTTCTGAAGTTTTTACGGATGCAGCCCGTCTCGTACGCCCCCCAGGAGGCGATACTCTCCGTGCTGAAACTCTCCCTGTACAGCGGCATCGTGCTCTCATTTCCCGTTGTCTCCGCAATTTCGCTGCGGTTCATCGTGAGAAAGATACACCCCGGCTACCTGAAGTGGGTACCCGTTTTCATCGGTGCATCGCTCGTGCTCTTTGCCGCAGGAATCGCCCTCTGCTACTATATCCTTCTCCCCGCAGGGATCGGATTTCTCCTTTCCTTCGGAACCGATACGATGGAACCGAGCTTATCTATCGGGAACTATGTCGATTTCTGCTCATTCTTTCTCATTGCCACCGGCCTGGCTCATCAGGCGCCCCTGATCTCGTACCTGCTTGCCAGGGCGGGTCTGCTCTCGCCCGGCTACTTCAGGGGAAAACATCGCTACGCCGTGCTCATCTGCTTCATCCTGGCGGCGCTGGTGACGCCGACGCCGGACGTCTACAACATGACCCTGATGGTGATACCCCTCCTCCTGCTCTACTTCGCCTCTGTGCTCGTCGTTCTGGTGGCATGGAAAAAATAGTCGATTTCCCGTTGAAAATGTACGATAAATAAATACAATTGCCACTATGGCGAAAAAAGACGGAAAAAAACAGCTCGGGCCGGCGAGGATTCTCCCGCTCGGGTTCCTCATGATGATCGGGGTCGGAACCATTCTCCTCTCCCTCCCCCTGTCCTCATCATCGGGGAAGGCCATTCCCATCGTGGATGCCCTTTTCACCGCCACGTCCGGCGTGTGCGTCACGGGGCTCATCACCAAGAACACAGCCGTCGATTTTTCCCTCTTCGGGAAAATCGTCATCCTCATCCTGATCCAGGCGGGGGGGCTGGGATACATGACCCTCTCCACGATAATCGCCCTCCTGATCGGGAAGAGGATATCCCTCCAGGACAGGCTGCTCATAGCCGAGGCATACAACGTCCTCTCCCTGGGGGGGCTCGTGCGGTTCACCAAGACCATATTCAAGATTACCATCGCCATGGAGTTTCTCGGGGCATTCGTCCTCTTTTCCCGCTGGCTGACCCAGATGGACCCCAAAGACGCTTTTTTTCACGCTGTTTTTCAGTCCGTCTCGGCCTTCAACAATGCGGGTTTTTCGACTTTTTCGGACAACCTCCTCCCCTACCGGCACGATCTCACCGTCAACCTCACCATCATGATACTCGTGATCATGGGAGGAATAGGCTACATCGTGTTCAGCGATACCTACCGTTTCCTGACGGGACAGGTGGTGAAGCTCTCCTTCCATTCGAAGATGGTATACACCACAACGGCGATTTTGATCGGCGGGGGAACCATCGTATTCTTCCTGGTGGAATCGGCCAACCCGGGATCGATCGGTGCGCTTCCCATACCGAAAAAAATCCTCGCCTCCATCTTTCAGTCGGTGACCACGCGGACGGCCGGGTTCAACACCGTCGATATTTCCGCGCTGACCCAGCCCACTCTCTTTCTGTTCATGCTCCTGATGTTCGTCGGTGCCTCCCCCGGCGGAACGGGGGGCGGCATCAAGACCACCACCTTCGCCGTCATGTGCACGGCCCTCTGGTGCACCATACGGGGGCAGAGAGACGCCACCGCCTTCAATAAGAAAATACCCGAGGAATCGGTGGCAAAATCATTTTTCATCGCCATGTCAGCGGTGTTCTTCCTCCTTTTCTTCACCATCCTGATCCTCGGGGTGGAAAAGACGCCCCTCATCCGGTGCCTCTTCGAAAGCGTCTCGGCCTTCGGTACCGTGGGCCTCTCTACCGGGGACGGCGGGAACCTCTCCTTTGTCGCCACCTACAGCCCGATCGGAAAAATGCTGACCACGGCCCTGATGTTCATCGGCCGGGTCGGGCCCCTCACCATCGGCGCTGCTTTTATTTACAAAGGAGGAGTTACGATGTATAAATATCCTGAGGGGAAAATTCTCGTAGGGTAGAGATGAGACAGTTTGCCGTCATAGGGCTCGGAAGGTTTGGCTTCAGCGTCGCCGAAAGCCTCATCAAGAAGGGTGCCCAGGTCCTTGCGATCGACAGGAACGAAGAGAAGGTCCAGGCGATCAGCGAGATCGCAACGTATGCCGTAACCCTCGATGCCACAGACGAAAGTGCCCTTAAATCAATAGGAATTCAAAACGTCGACGTTGCCGTCGTGAGCATCGGCGAGGACATCGAGGCGAGCGTTCTCGTGGTCATGATCCTGAAGGAAATGGGCATACGGGAGATAGTGGCAAAGGCCATAACGGACCTCCACGGGCGAATCCTGGTCAACCTCGGTGTAAACCGGGTGGTCTTCCCCGAGGGCGAGATGGGAAAAAGGCTCGCGAATTCCCTCGTCATACCGACGGTTATCGATTTCATCCAGCTGTCCGACGAATACAGCATCGTTGAAATACCTGCACCGGGCGAGTTCGAGGGCCAAACGCTCAAAGAGCTTGGAATCAGGGCCCGCTTCAATATGAACGTCCTGGCCATCAGGAGGAAAGTTCCCACCCTCGATGAGGACGGAGAAACTTCCTATGCCGAGGAGACGATCATGGCACCGAGCGCTGACGACAAGGTAGAGGCGGGGGACATCCTGGTGGTGCTCGGAGAAAACATGAAATTCCAGAAGCTCTCGAAGCTTCTGTAAGAGGGGTTTCTCGAAGAATGGACAGCAAGGACGAGAAAAAGCAGGACAGCGGTGCCGGCGAAGACAGGCAAACGGGAAAAGAGCCGAAGAGTATAGAAACCTTCATCGATATCGCGAAGTTCTACTTCATCAACAAGAAGTACCGGGAGGCGCTGGAGAAATTCGAGCACTGCCTGTCCATTGACCCCGGCAACGAGGAGGTCTTGCTCAGCATCGGCCTGATACACGAAGTGAACAACGAGATCGAGAAGGCAAAGAACGTCTACCAGGCCATCCTGAAGAAAAACCCGGATAACAAAGCCGCCAAGGAGAAAATCAACAAGCTATCGGGCCTGTAATTCCCTCCCCTTTCTGTACGCGCGGACTGCCTTCAGGGCAAATAAATAGCCGGCAACACTCATGACGGTGGAAACGATCAGGTTTCCGGCGAGATAGATCAGCGTCGCTTTGGAAAACGTTCCCAGTTTGTCGCCCTTTTCCCACAAGGCAAGGATCTTTTGCGAATCTTCGGAGAAAACCACCCCCCCAACGGTAGCGCTCACAGACCAGAAAAAAGGCGTTGTCAGGGGATTCATGATAAGGGAGCCCACGACGGCCGATGCCCTGTTGAAGCGGAACAGGGACGCAAGGACGAAGGACAGGGGAATCGCTATCCCGAACGTGGGAAAGACGCCCAAAAATATTCCGAGGGAAAATCCCGCCGCGACTCTGTGGGGGGAGTCGTTGACCCTGACCAGGCGCAGCGCGATGTACCGGAGCCATCTCTGCCCCTTTTCGAGAATGTTTTTCCCCCGCATGTCACCGCCTGAAATTAGGACAAACCCGAGGTCAGTTCTGCGTTCTGAGCTCACAGTTCAGAGCTGCAAGAGATTCGGGTACCGGGAAAACGGTTTCGAGTTTCGAGTTCGACCGGAAACCGTTAACCGGAAACGGTAAACTGGTAACCGGAAACTGCAAACTGTTCTTATTCCCCATTCCGAATTACCATTCTCGCTGCTTTTTGTATCCCCGATCCTCATGCTTTGCCTAACAGCTGTTCGATTATACCATCGGGGAGGGCTGCCGCATTGAATGAAACCCGCGTCAGGACGCAACCGCCGTGGACCCGCTTCAACTCTTCAAGGTTGTGCCGTGATGCCTCGTCCGGGGTTGCCGAAAGGTCGTTCAGGATGATTCCCCCCACCCTGATTCCGGAGCTTCTGAGCGTTTTCACGGTGAGCGCAACATGGTTCAGAACCCCGAGCCGGTTGGGGGCAACGACGATCACCTCCATGGCGAGATCCGACGCAAGATCGAGAAATGCGTAGCCGTCCACGATCTCAACCATGATCCCCCCCGCTCCCTCGACGAGAACCACGTCCCGCCGACCCATCTCGGCCAGTATCCTGTCTCTTATCACCCGGGGGTCGGGGAGGTCTCCAGAGCGCCTCGCCGCGATATTCGGGCTCACCGGCTCCCCGTACCGGTAAAAGCAGACATCCTCCAGCGTGACCGAGCTGTCCCCCAGGAGGGCATGGTACCTGATCGCGTCAGGAGGCAGGAGAGTACCGTCCTTTGAGGCCGCACAACCTGACTCTACGGGCTTCATGGCGATAGCGCGGATCCCTGCCCGGGCGCAGGCCTCAAGGAGCAGGGCCCCGACAAAGGTCTTACCCACGGCCGTGTCCGTCCCCGTTAAAAGGAAAACGCCGCCCATCTAGGTACCCTTCACGACGTCATGTATCGCACCGAAGGTGGCTTCGCAGAGAAGTTCGACCTCATCTTCGGTGGTTGTGAGCGGGGGCATGAGGACGATCACGTCCCCCAGGGGCCGTATGATAACCCCCCTCTTCCGGGTCTCGGCAGCCACCTTCTGCCCCACCTTCCGAGCGGGATCAAAGGGCCTGGCGCCCTCCTTCTCCTCGACCAGCTCTATCCCCACCATCAGCCCCTTTTGCCGGACGTCGCCCACGTTGCTCCAGGATGCGATTTCCCCGAGCCGCACCCGCAATTTTTCCGCAATGGCCGTAACGTGGGCTATCACGTCGTTTCTCTCGAAGATGTCAAGGGTCGCCATCGCCGCGGCACAGCCGAGGGGATTTGCCGTGTAGGAATGGCCGTGAAAAAACGTCTTGAACTCCTCGTACCTTCCCAGGAAGGCTTCGAAGACCCTTTCCGTCGTCATCGTGGCTGCCAGAGGAAGGTATCCCCCCGTCAACCCCTTGGCCAGGGCCATGATATCCGGGACCACCCCCTCGTGCTCGACGGCGAACATTGTTCCCGTCCTCCCGAAACCCGTCGCCACCTCGTCGACGATAAGGAGGGCCCCCGTTTCCTGCGTTGCTTCCCGCATGGCCCTGAGAAACCCATCGGGGTGGACGATCATGCCGGCTGCGCCCTGAACGACAGGCTCCATGATGAGGGCACCGATCGTATCCCCCCCCCCGGCGAGCCTTTCCGCAATCTTCTCTGCACAGTGCATCCCGCATGACTCTCGTTCCATCCCATAGGGGCAGCGGTAACAGAACGGCGCCGGCATCTTCTCCGTCTCGAAAAGCAGGGGGGCAAAAATCGCGTGAAAGAGGTCGATGCCCCCCGCGCTGACACTGCCGATCGTGTCCCCGTGATATGCGCCCGTCAGGGTGACAAACCTGCTCCTCCTCCCCCTGCCACCCTCTTCCCTCTGATGCCAGTACTGGTGAGCCATCTTGATTGCTATCTCCATGGCAGTCGAGCCGTTGTCCGAGTAGAAAACCCTCGACAGATCGCCGGGGGTGATATCGACCAGTTTTTTCGCGAGCACGATCGCCTGAGGGTGGGACAGGCCGAGAAACGTCGTGTGGGCCACCCTGTCTATCTGGGATTTCACCGCATCGTCTATTTCCCTTCTTCTGTGGCCAAAGAGATTGACCCAGAGAGACGATACGCCGTCAAAGTATCGTTTCCCATCCACGTCTGTGAGGTAGTTCCCCTCGCCGCCGGTGATGATCAGCTGCTCCTGCGAGACCCAGTTGGCCATCTGCGTAAAGGGGTGCCAGATGTGCCTCCTATCGATCTCGAGCAGTTTTTCTTTCTCCATTGCTCATCCTCCGCCCAGCAATACCATCGCTTCAATTCTTAAGGCCCGAGAAACCGGTTTCTCGTTTCTCGTTTCTCGTTCAACCGGAAACCGTGAACCGGAAACTGTTAACGGTAAACTGTGAACTATTATTACTCCGCACTCTGCACTCTTCACTCTGCATTACCATTCCGTTTCTGGTTTCGCGTTTCTCGTTTCTCGTT
>JABAOE010010553.1_pt2 | contig 11396 bp, 8 predicted proteins | sample 7062141 | NCBI WGS metagenome assembly JABAOE01 (sample SAMN14538627, study PRJNA623070) | marine sediment metagenome | biome: marine biome [ENVO:00000428]; feature: marine pelagic biome [ENVO:01000023]; material: deep marine sediment [ENVO:00002113] | place: India: Gulf of Khambhat ...
ATAATGTAACATTTTTACCACAAATTACCCTTATATACGACCAAATTACACCTAAAATTACTATTTGATATTACATTACACTTAGGGTAAAGTAACTATTTATGATCCAGGCTTTGATAGAAAAACCATAAGAGCATAACACAAGATGAGTAAGGTCTGGGTCATATATTTTTTAAAGAGGTGACATAATTGGCAAAAAATCAGTCAGTAGTCCTAAAAGATAGAAGAGATATTTTAAGCTGGACTTCGCAGAAGCTTCCTCCTTATATGACAAAGGATGAGGTAAAAGACGTATTAGAAGGCGTCAAACAAAAATCATTAAATCATCTATTAATAAATTTTCTCTGGCAGACAGGGGCACGTGTGACCGAGGCGCTCTCTGTTAAAGTATCAGATATAGATTTTTACTCGAAAGTGGTTCGTATGCCGAGCCTTAAAAAGAAAAATCCTCAGATTAAAACCATACCACTTCAAGGAGAGCTCCTTGGAGAGTTAGGTGCTTATATGGGTCAGAAGGGATTAAAAAAAGAAGATAGGATATTTTCGATCACTCGTCAGCACGCACATAGGATTACTCAGGATGCATGTATACAAGCGGGGATTGAAAAGAAAAGAGCCCACCCTCATGTACTCCGGCACTCATTTTCTGTAAATGCAGTGCTTCAAAGAGTACCGCTGCCTATTTTACAAAAGTGGCTTGGCCATTCTGATATTAAAAACACGATGGTATATCTACAGATACTAAGTCAGGATACTAGGGACTTCTATGAGGCTATTGAGTTTTAATTTGCAAACCGCAACATAATTTGACGCTTTTTACATAAAAACCCTATAATGTTAGAACTTCTGTACTCTCGTGTTTTAGAAGCGTAGACTTACATTATGGATGACGTATACGATTTATTGAGGGAAATAAGAGACTTTATCAACAAACCTCGCATAAAAGAGGAGCTGTTCAAAAATAAACCTCTCTTCTACCAGCTTTGTAGTTGCATGGATATGGTGGCAGATTGCCAATCTGCTATTGATGCCTTCGGAAAAAGAGGAAAGAAAGAGTCACCTAAAGGAGAAGTCTATCTGGAGATTTTTGGTCTCCTCCAGTCACTCTTTTTGCAACAGGATGCAGTACTAAATCTTGCTGAGTCACTTCAGTTTGAAGTGGATTTAAAAGAGTATCCTCGCCTGAAAGAAATCAGAGAGATTAGAAGCGATGCGGCTGGGCACCCCACTAAACGCGATCGCAGGGACCCTCCTTCGTGGAACTTTATCATCCAACATAGCATGGGGTACGAAAGTTTTGAGGTTGTGCGTTGGCATGCCCCAGAGGGACATACGAATATAGCAGTCAAAACAAAAGATATTATTTCAGACCAGCGTGAATACATTGTTGAGATACTACAAAAGACACACAGTGAAATTAAACGTAGAGACAGCGAATATAAAGCCAAGTTCAAAATGAAGAAAATTGAGGACATCTTTCCAGGCACGATGGGATACATGTGTGAGAAAATGGGTAGTGCCATCGAGCATCTCGATGAGATGAACCTCGGAGAATTTGGTGCAACAGGCCTTCTGAATGTTCTTGAGAGATTTGAAGTTGAACTCAAAAAACGAGGGATCAGCATTGGTACCTATCCAGGCATAGAGCTAACTTTCAATGAATTACAATATCCTCTTGAGAAATTGAAGCAGCATTTTTTACGAGCTGTAACTCTCGATAAAGAAGAGGCCCACATTTTTGTAGATTTCGTAAGGAATAAAATGAATGATCTAAAGAAGATGGCAAGAGAATTGGATGAAGAATTCGCTAGCGAATAGACTATACGTAATTGTCTAATTACCTAAAACTGCTTCTTAATCTGTGCTTGTTCCTGCACGAGTAATAGAACCTCCTATCCGTTAAGACGCGCAAAACAGAATATGGAAATTCGTGACATAAAAATACTGCAAAATTCGTGACATAGAAACCATAAAGCGGTTTTTTTATACCGAGTGCGCTCAATCCTTCAGGGTGCTTACTAGCCACATTCATCTATGCCAATAAGGATAGTAGGGTCGTCGCCTTTCTTTTACATTTATATGCACACGATCATTTGCAATCCACGTGTCTGTTGTCGCTTCATGTACTCCTAAGTGAAGTTCGATCCAACCTGCAACATCGTTGGGTATTTTCCAGTGATAACTTTTTTTGTGAGGCTTTATACTAGAAGCCTTACTCCAGCCTTTAGCATACTTATAATTAAATAGAATCCATTTATATGAAGGAATATTTTCTGCTTCCCACCTAATAATTAAAGTTTCTCCTTGGTATATTTTATACCCCTTCTCTGGACTAATAATGCTTATGCGTGGTTTTCTTTTTACTACAACCTTTTTCTTTTCTTCTATGTATATATCTACACTAACCTGGGAAAGCCACTTATTCTCGTTATATTTACGGACACTAAGGTATAGAGGAACATAACCCTTTACACCATAAGGGATTTGCCAATAGTAAGTATTGTTACGAGCGTCAACATTATACGGCTCGCTCCACCCTCGAGGACCCATATAATTAAACTGTATGACTCCATCATCCGGAATATTTTCGCCCCTCCAAACAATAGCTATTGTTTTTCCTTCCTGTGTTCTATATCCATCCTTGGGGCTAGTGATATTTATACTGGTTTTCGGACGCGGCTTGGGTTTTAGTTCTGATTTTATTTCACGTCCTCGTTTATCCAGCTCCACGAGCGTTTCTTTTATGGCGCTCGTTGCCTTAGTTATTTTGGAGTCTTTAACGCTTCCTTGTTCTGATACTATGTAGGCAGGAAACTTTTCTCCTGTCTCAGGACCTAGACGCCAGATAAGCACCCCTATTACTACAAAAAAGGGGATACTGAATTTCAAAAATGTACTTGTATCCCGCCTCATTATTCACCACCACACTTTCTATACTAAACCACACCTTCAGTAATGAGGTTCTTGCGTGTACTTCCCAAAGCTTTAATAATTTAATTTTATCACAAATAAATATCTGTTCTATCAATTTCTTCACATGCGGGATCATTTATGTATTGTTCATACAAACTTGAATTTAAAGAAAAAATGTGTAAAATAGATTGGTTATTTTAACTTTTTAAATAGGAGGTGACTGGCCAGAATAAATGCCATTTAAAAATACATAATCAGGAGGTGAAGAAATATAGAAGGGTACATTGGGATACACGAACTTTCGAAATATCTTAATGTTAAAAAGAAAACCGCTTACCATTTCGTAGCCACCCTGGATATCCCTCACTATAGGGTCGGCAGGTTGATAAGATTCAAACTGAGTGAGGTTGAAGAATGGATGACCAATAACAGGTCACAGTTGAAGATACCTTATAAAAAGGTAGCGAATTTGTAGTTCAAAGAATATTCAAAGAATGATATGTATTCTTTGAGGTTTTATGGATTAATAAGAATATATGGAATATATGGAACCCCCTAATTTTAGGGGGTTTTCTTTATTTTTAATGATTTAAATAACTTACAAAAAATGCCCTTAATGGTCTGAAAATCCACGTGTCGGTGGTTCGATTCCGCCCCTGGGCATGTGTTTTTGTCCAATAATTTCAGCAACTTACGAAAATTATCCTAAACGGTTTCTTAAACCATTCAAGGGTCAATTCATACAAATCTATACTAGGCAATATGAAACCTAACTCACTGTAATCATTGAATTAGTGACTATAGGCAAAATATTCCTAAACATAGCAAATAAGTACTAAATCGATACGTATTTGGACACTTCTAAAATGCAAATTTCTCTATTAATGAAATTCTAGTTCCATAGAGTTTGCGATTGGATATAAAAAATAAAACAACAATTAATTAATATAAAAAATGGTAAGGTAACTTAGCAAAGTAAATGTTTAATTAGTAGATAAAAATATCGTGCTATTAATAAATTGTTTATATAAAAATTATAATCTTCTTATACATATTGCATTTTAGAAAAAAACTTGGTAAATAAAAGTACGCTTATTATTAGTACTTAGGATATAATAGTGCATTAACAAATTTAAAATTATTGCATTTTATAAAATTATATTTATATTTAAAAATAAGATGAAGAAGTTTCTTTTATATCTTTTAGCTGCGAATATATTTCTCTGTTATGGCGGAGTATGCAATTTCTATGGTGATGCTTTTTCGGAAGAAACATCCAAGAGTACCTGTCATTCTATGGGTGATATGGAAGCTGAGTCTACAGATACCGAGTCTGCAGATATTACATTAGCTAAAGATAAAAGCTTACTGTCTACGAGTGAAAGCAGTTCATGTTGTCAGGATTTTTTCCCAAGTAAGACATTTAAAATAGACCAAAAGATTTATGAAACGCTCGCGCTTGTAAATATAGATTATTCCGTAAACAGTAATTTCAAGCCTATTTTTGAAAAATCGAGCCTCAAAATTCACGACAAGGGAAGTTCACCCAAGCTTTACCTCAAAAACTCTTCTTTCTTAATCTAGATTATTTCTCTCCATTTTTTGTTAGCTCTCTGTAACGGGGAGTTGCGTCCACTTAGCTTCGAATAGAAGTTAAATCTTAACCGTGGAGGGAAATATGAAATTTCTTTTTATTCTACTACTAATTATTTCGTCTAATATAGACAAACTACATGCTAATGAGCGTTTAAGTCTTCATTCTGCTGTAAATGAAGCTTTAGAAAATAATCCTGAGATAAAAGCTGTAAGAGCGAGATGGCAAGCATCCACAATGCGTCCTTCTCAAGAAGGTTCATTGCCCAATCCCATAGTAGGGGGAAAAATCAAAAACGTTGGTTTCTCTGATATAACGTTAGGGGAAGACCCGAGATCCGACATCCAGGTATTTGTGAATCAGGAGATACCTTTCCCCGGCAAGCTCTCCTCAAAAGAAAAGATAGCACTCGAAGAATCAGAGTCACTAAAATGGGTTTCCGATGCAACAACTCGAAAGGTCATTGCTGACCTGAAAGAGGTTTATTTCGAATGGTTTTTCGTTAATAAAGCCATAGAAATTACAGATAAAAACAAAGAGTTGCTGGAAAGATTCACCAAGATCGCAGAGGTGAAATATGAAGTAGGAATGGGGATACAGCAAGATGTATTGAAAGCACAAGTGGAGTTGTCGGGATTCATTGAAAGACTCGAGATTTTAAATGAGAAAGAACAGATTATAGAAGCTAGAATAAAAGAACTATTAAACCGTCCTCAATATTCTTCACTCGGACAGCCAGACGAAACTACTAAATCAGAATTCACCAAAACACTGGCTGAGATTATTGAAGCTACATCAGAGCAAGCTCCTGAGCTTAGATCAAGTCAAGAATTAATTGATAGTAAGGAAGAGTCTTTAAGACTGGCCAAGAAACAATACCTGCCTGATTTTATAATAGGAGGTACTTATTTTAACAGGGACGGCGGTAATGGTGAACTGGACGACATATGGCAAGTAAGCCTAGGTCTAAAAGTTCCGCTCTACTTTTGGAGAAAAGAAAAGTTTGGTGTTCAAGAGGCAGCGCTTAATCTCATTGAAGCACGGGAAAGTTACCAGTCTACAAAAAACAATCTCTTGTTTCAGGTAAAAGATAGATACGTTACGGCAACCACAGCCGATAAACTTACAGAACTTTATCAGACCGGGATCATTCCACAATCAACACTCTCGCTCGAATCTGCAATTTCAGGGTATGAAGTTGGAGACATAGATTTCCTCACCCTGCTTGATAACCTAATAACTCTTTTCAACTTCGAGATTCAATACTACGAACAGTTAACTGTTTATCAAAAAGCTCTGGCGCGGATAGAGGAAATTACAGGACTAGAGTTAATTGGAAACAGATCAAACAATCCAGAATTTCACGTAAACAATCACAAAATTCAGGAGAAAACAAAATGAAGAAAACGAATAAAAAAATGAAAACATATATTGTTGTCAGTGCTCTATTCTTGATAGTGGCTTTGGTACTTTATAACTTCGGCTCCAGTATTCCTCTAATAAACGAGTTGCCCGTGTTTGCAGACGATCACAAACACCTTTACAGACCTGTATTCGATGAAGAGGGTGAAATTGAATACTGGACTTGTGCTATGCACCCCTCAGTAAAATTAAAAGAACCGGGGCAATGTCCCATATGTGGAATGGAAACTACTCCAGTATTCAAAAAAGATAGTGCTCAAGAGAAGCAAGCAACTAAAGCGGACATAAAAAATGAGGGCACACAAGATGGGGAAGACATGGCCGGCATGCAAGGACATGATCATAGCACAATGGGCATCCCTCCAAAGAAAGACAAAAGCGGAGCGTCGAAATCCACATTCACCATAAGCCCAGAAAGGCAACAGTTAATAGGAGTAAAAACTGAGCCTGCCGATGTTAGATTCTTAAATAAATCAATACGCACCGTCGGGATAGTGGAACTCGATGAAACAAAAATTGAACATGTCAACACTAAAGTAAAAGGATGGATTGACAAGGTTTTTGTAGATTACAAATGGCAATATGTGAAAAAGGGGGACCCGCTTTTTTCGATATACAGCCCCAAACTAGTATCTACACAAGAAGAATATTTACTGGCTCTCAGGTCAAAAGAACTTCTAGGGCGTAATCAATATAATGAAATCGCCACTGGTGCCAATTCACTTCTTGAAGCCACTAGAAGAAGACTGGTGCTTTGGGACATTACGGACAATCAAATACGCGAGTTAGAAAGAACTGGGAAAGTCAAAAGAAGTCTTACTATATACTCGCCTGTTTCGGGCAACGTTGTCGAGAAAAATGCTTTTGAAAATATGTTCGTTGAACCAAACTCAACCATCTATAAAATTGCAGATCATTCAGTAGTTTGGGTGCAAGTTGATATATATGAAAACGAAATTCCACTTATCAAATTAGGTCAAACAGCCACTATGACACTGGCATCTATGCCGGGAAAACTATTCGAAGGTAAAGTCACTTTCATCTGGCCGCATCTAGAGACAAAAACAAGGACCGTAAAAGTCCGTCTGGAATTTCCAAATCCTGATCTAAGACTCCTGCCAGGTATGTATGCAGATGTGCACCAGACAATTCCGCTGGGAGAAAAACTTACAGTTCCCGATAGTGCTGTCCTCAGAACAGGTAAACAAGACATCGTATTTGTTGATAGGGGAAAAGGAAATATGGAGATAAGAAAAGTGGAGTTAGGCCAAAAGACCGGCGGCTATTATGAAATTCTTAAAGGCGTGGCTAAAGGCGATAAAGTAGTTTTGAGCGCTAATTTTCTCATAGATTCTGAAAGCAAAATCCAGGCGGCCGTAGCTACATGGGGCGAAGAATCAGAAGGTGATCAGAAAACAACCCAGACGATGGAACATCGTATGGAACCAGAAAAAGATGACAATTCTACGGCTCAGCAACAGCAACTACACCAGCACTAATTCTGTAATACGAAACAGATTCGCATAAACATATGGAGAAAATAAATGATAGAAAAAATTATTGAGTACTCAGCACGAAACAGATTCTTAACAATATTAGCTGTACTTTTCATTGCTGCCTGGGGTTTCTGGGCTATGAAGAATACTCCCTTGGATGCCATTCCTGATCTTTCTGATGTCCAGGTAATCGTGTTTACCGAGTGGAAAGGGAGGAGTCCCGATCTCGTAGAAGATCAAATTACATATCCAATTGTCACAACTATGATTGCTGCACCTAATGTGAAATTTGTTCGCGGCCAATCCTTCTTTGGTCTCTCATTTGTTTACATAATATTTGAAGACGGTACTGACATGTATTGGGCTAGGAGCAGAGTCCTGGAATACCTTAATGAGGTATCGGGGCAGCTGCCCGATGGCATCACCCCGACGTTGGGACCCGATGCTACAGGAGTGGGATGGGTATATCAGTATGCGCTCGTTGATAAAACGGGCACAAATGATCTTTCAGATCTCAGAACCTTCCAGGACTGGTATCTTCGCTACTGGCTTGAGTCGGTCCCTGGGGTTGCTGAAGTTGCAAGCGTCGGGGGATTTGAAAAACAATATCAGGTAGAGATAGACCCCAATAAATTAATAGCATACGACGTTCCATTAAACGATGTTATAACAGCCATCAGAAGGAGCAATAACGATGTAGGAGGAAGGGTAGTCGAGTTTGCCTCAACAGAATATTTTGTGAGGGGCAGAGGATACATACAGTCGGTAGATGATATTGAGAAAATACCAGTAAGTACAAACCAACTTGGAACGCCCGTATATATAAGAGATATAGCTAATGTACAGTTAGGACCTGAGATACGCAGGGGGCTTGCAGAACTGGATGGAATGGGTGAAACGGTAGGCGGTATTGTGGTCATGCGTTATGGGGAAAACGCATTGGACGTTATTGAAAAAGTTAAAGAGAAAATAGAAGATGTAAAACCGTCCCTTCCCAAAGGAGTTGAAATCGTAACCACTTATGACCGATCCGGTCTCATAGAACGCGCTATAGACACGTTAAAAGAAAAACTCATCGAGGAAAGCATCATTGTAAGCATGGTCATCATTGTTTTTCTTTTTCATTTCAGAAGTGCTTCGGTTCCTATTCTGACTATTCCTTTTGCTATCCTCATGGCGTTTATACCAGTCTACTACATGAAGCTCACATCAAACATCATGTCACTTGGGGGAATTGCGATCGCGATCGGTGCTATGGTGGATGCTTCTATAGTTCTTGTCGAGAATGTGCACAAAAGACTCGAGCACTGGAAGGGGGGTGATGTTGAGGCAAGAACTAAAGTAATCGTCGATGCCATGAAAGAGGTCGGGAAACCAATTTTCTTCGCTCTACTTGTCATAACAATTTCATTCCTTCCTGTGTTTACACTCGAGGCCCAGGAAGGGAGACTGTTCAAACCCCTTGCCTATACTAAGACCTTTTCTATGTTTTTCGCTTCCATTTTAGCTATTACGATAACCCCTGCACTAATCACTCTATTAATAAAGGGGAAGGTCAAACCCGAGGAAAAAAACCCTGTCAATAGAATACTTATTCGACTATATGACCCTGTTGTCAGAGTCGCTTTGCGCTTTAAAAAGACTGTAATAGTAGTGTCGGCTCTCATACTTCTATTAACAGCCATACCTTTTATGAAACTTGGGTCTGAATTTATGCCGCCGCTTAATGAAGGGTCAATTCTCTATATGCCTACCGCAGTGCCTGGCATGTCTATAACCGAGGCTTCTAGAATTCTTCACATACAAGACAAGATGCTTATGAAATTCCCCGAGGTGGAAAGGGTGTTCGGTAAAATCGGGCGTGCAAGAACTGCTACTGATCCCGCCCCTCTCAGTATGGTGGAAACGATTATTACGCTTAAACCAAAAAAAGAATGGCGAGCGGGAATGACGTGGGACAAGCTCATATCCGAGATGAACCAAACGGTCAAATTCCCCGGGATGGCTAATATATTCTGGATGCCGATTCAAACAAGGACCGAGATGTTATCAACAGGTTTTAGGAGCAATCTTGGTATTAAAGTGTTTGGTCCCGATTTGAAAAAAATTGAAGATATTGGTGTGGAAATAGAAAAAGTATTGTCTGATGTTCCTGGAACCAGGAGTGTTTTTGCCGAGAGGGTTACCGGCGGATATTTCATGGATTTCTTAATCAATCGCGAACAGGCTGCGAGATATGGTCTCACCATTGGGGATGTTGAAGATGTAATAGAAAGTGCGATTGGGGGGAAAAATATATCTCAGACTATTGAAGGCCAGGAGCGTTATCCGATTAACGTTAGGTATCAAAGAGAGCTCAGGATGGATATAGAGGAGCTGAAAAGGATATTGGTAAGTACTCCCACGGGGGCACAAGTTCCCTTATCACTCTTGGTTGATCTTCAATTTTCTACTGGTCCTCCTCAAATACGAAATGAAGATGGGCAGAAGGTCGGATACGTATTTGTTGATGTTGAAGGTAAAGACTATGAAGGTTATGTGAAAGGCGCCAAGTCAATTGTTTTAGAAAAAGTCGATCTTCCTCCAGGGTATTTTCTTGAGTGGGCTGGACAGTATGAATATCTGCAAAGGGTAAAAGAAAAACTAAAATATGTAATTCCTCTTACTATATTTATCATTTTTCTTTTACTCTTCATTAATTTTAACTCTGTAATTGAAACCTTGATAGTTCTACTTTCTGTTCCATTTGCTTTAGTGGGCAGTATTTGGCTGCTTTATTTTCTCGATTACAACACAAGTATAGCCGTTTGGGTGGGAATAATAGCTCTTGCAGGGCTTGCGGCTCAAACCGGGGTTGTGATGATAATTTACCTTGATGAGTTTTATGAAAAAATGATCAAAGAAGGTAAATCAGGCCTGAGTGATTTAGCAAATGCTATACATGATGGTGCTGTACAAAGAGTGAGGCCTAAAATGATGACCGTGATGGCGATGATTATGGGGCTTCTTCCCCTAATGTGGAGTACTGGTTCAGGGGCGGACGTCATGAAGAGGATTGCTGCTCCGATGGTCGGAGGATTAGTTACCTCTACTATCCTTACTCTCGTTATTATCCCTGCTATATATGCAATCTGGAGAGGCAGGTCTTTGAATAAAAAATAAATTTATTTAAGGAGAATGAAATGAAAAAATATCTTTTTGGTTCTTTACTAACGTTGTTAATAATCGCGGTTTTCTCTCTCGTCTTTATGTTTTCCGGTTCATATAACTTGTCCGCCACCATACCACATATGAAAGCTACTGAGACTGCAATTGTCATGATGAAAGAAAAATCCATAAAAGTTAATTCTGAGGATATAGAAGTTCCGGACCTCAGTGATGAAAATTTAATATTAAGTGGATTTAAGGGCTATGATGCGATGTGCGTAACGTGCCACGCAGCACCCGGAAAATCAGCTAGCGTTATTGCAGATGGCCTCTATCCAAAACCTCCAGAACTCGGTAATAGAGAGATCATCGAAGAATGGAATGATAAAGAACTTTTTTGGATCATTAAAAACGGAATAAAGCTAACTGGCATGCCTGCCTACGGGCCGACTCATAGTGATGAAGATTTATGGTCAATAGTGGCATTTTTAAACCATCTTCCTGAAATATCTGAAAAGGATTATAAGGCCATGGGAAGGAAGACTAAGGGTAATAGGGACGACAGTCATCATAACAATGGTGGGGATCAACAAGACGATGTGCACATCCACAAAGATGGGAAAAAGCATGTCCATTAAAATTAGGGAGATATCTCAAAATGGTTAAAACAAGCGTTATTGGTGAAAGTAAATCCTTGACTCTGGAGTATGTCAAAGGTTAAGATTCTTTATATGAAGAGAGAGAATGGAAATGAAATATACGATTGGGGAACTAGCTAAGCTATGCGAAACAAATATTGATACTATTCGCTATTATGAGCGATT
>JABAOE010012094.1_pt3 | contig 11392 bp, 12 predicted proteins | sample 7062141 | NCBI WGS metagenome assembly JABAOE01 (sample SAMN14538627, study PRJNA623070) | marine sediment metagenome | biome: marine biome [ENVO:00000428]; feature: marine pelagic biome [ENVO:01000023]; material: deep marine sediment [ENVO:00002113] | place: India: Gulf of Khambhat ...
CCTTTGGCGGCTGGGATGGCATTGCCCACACTTTCCTGGTCTTTGAGCTGACCGGCAAGGATGGGGACGGCACGACGGACTATATCGGCGTCTCGGTGGAGGCGCGGCGCCAGGTCGGTGAATCCTATTCGGCCCTTGCCGGCATCTTCCGCACCTATGAATTGATCTATCTGTGGGCCACCGAGAAGGATCTCCTGACCCGCCGCGCCGTCTATCTGCCCGACGACCTCTATGGCTACCGTCTGAACGTGTCGCCGCAGACGGCGCGCGCCGCGCTGCGCCATTTCATCGCCCGCACAAACCAGCTCGCCGGCCGCCCGCGCTTTTACAACACGCTGTTTTCAAACTGCACCAACGAGCTCGCCAAGACCGTCAACGGCAGCGGCGAGGAGGTAATTCCCTATCATTATTCCTTTGTTCTGACCGGTTACGCCGACCGCTATCTGCACCGCCTCGGCTATATCGGCGATGGCGACCGCGATTTTGCCACCATCCGCAAATCAAGCCGCGCCAATGCTATCGTCCGGGCCAATGCCGGCGCCGGCGAACGGGGCTTTTCCAAGGCTGTAAGAGCCGGCCTCCAGGCCGCGACGATCGCCGGCCGGCCGCGCCCGACCCGGCGATCGCGCGCCGATCAGCGGCCGACGGCGCCGCCGGTGCCGGCGGCAGGCGGTTCATTTGACGTTGTTGACGAAGCGCTCCGGCAGGCCCGGCCCTAGCGCCGCTTACCGCGGGTGATGAGGCTCGCCGATCCGCCCTTCGCCGCCGCCGTCGCGCGGCGGCAGAGACCCGTTTGCGCCATCGACGACACCGTTAGAACCAGCGCCGGGCCGGACGATGCCGCCGCCGGTGATGACCGGAAAGCCCTGTTTGTGAAGCCGGAAGCCGGGTGTTGAGATCGTCGAGGTGAAGGTCTGCGGCAACCGTTTGTCGGACAGGCGCGGGGGCTTGAAACGGTGGAACGGAAACGCCGGGAAGCCGGGCCCGCCGAAGGCCGGCCCGTCGGCCAACTCATCGTCGAAGACCTGGAATTCCAGCGACACATTGGCGGCCGGATCGAAATAGCGTCTGGCCTTGGAAAAGCCTCCCGCCTTGACCTGGTCGGCGCGCACCCAGCCGCTGCGGCCGGCGATCCGCACCAGACACCAGGCCTGGCTGACGAGGCAGCTGTGGATCTTGAGCGCCGCCCCGGCATCGACCGTGCCGATCACCGGATATGTCTCGTCCGGCCCGACCCGCAACGGCGCCATGGCGGTCGTCGTTCCCTCAATGGCGCTCGCACCGGACGACAACAGGCTGGCGGCGACAACCGCAACGGCAAAGAATCCTGCACGGGTACCCATGACACACTCCCGGTCTGCGGCGCCTCCCCACATTCGTTAATATACCGTAAATGACGATGAAAGGCAGCCGTGCCGTTCCGGAACACCCAACAAGCGTCGAACATGGTTAATGTCAGGTTGGGCGCCAACTGTCCCACGCGAGCCGCAAAGCCACCGGCCCGCCCACACCGGTGCGGCATTCGCTCCTGCAATCGGCCTTGCCGCTTACGCCGCGATCGTCCTGGCCTAACGGCGATTGGCCAGAGCAGATGGCGCGATTTGCCGGCTCACACGCCCAGCGCGTTCAGCCCGCTTTCCATATAGTCGCCGAGCAGCGGCATGCCGAGCAGATAGCGCGACGCCGGTCCGACGGCCCGCTCGCGCGCCTGGCTGACCGCCTCCTCCCAGTCACTGGCTTCATAATCGCCGCGACCGATCCAGACGATCGCCACAAGCTCCGTTGCCTCGTCGTAATTGAGGTCGTCGATCAGTTCCGACAGCTCCTCAGACGTCAGGTCCTCCGATTCCTCTTCCTGCAGGCCTTCGTGGGAGTGTCGGTCGGTCAGGGTCGTCGGATCGAGCTCCGATTCGTGCTCGTAGCCGTCAGTGTATTCGTTGGAAAGATCGGCGCTGATCGCCCGCGCTTTCAGGATGTAGTTGCGAACGGTATCAGGATCGATAGTGAGGTCGACGGCCATGGCGCTCTCCCCGGAGCATGGTTGGCTCCCTATTGCAGCATCTTCCAGATGATACTGGACCTGAATTATTGCCGGATATTTGATCTTGCTCAATAGCGTCGATTTGCCCGCCGCCACGCGGCGCAGTGGGCCCGCAGACGGGGCAACGGTGCGCAGGCAGGCCGGCAAGCAGCACGGTTTTCCGCCCGGCACGCCGCAAAGCCGCCGGCGGCGGTAGCTCGCGCCACAGCGAAGCGAATCCGCCCGCCTAAAGCGCCTGGCAATCGTTGTTCTGGGCTTTGCCGGATTCGCCGATGCGGCCGCGCAGGGCAAACGAGACCGGCTCCGGCTGCACGCCATCGGCGGCCGCTTTCTTCTGCACCGAGGCCAGGACCGTGCGCATCGAGCCGAACGGCACATGGTCATCGGTGATGACGCCCATGCGAACCGCCTCGACGAACTGCGTCATCAGCTCCGACATGCGGTCGCCGATATTGCCGCGCTCCATCCGGCCGGTATCGGCACGCCGTTTCGCCACCGCCAGGGCGTCCATCGCCCGGCCATAGGCCTTGCGGTCCTCCGTTGAACAGGCGCTGAGCATCCGCTCATAGGCCTTTTCCGCCGCCTCCGCGTAATCGGCCAGCGTGACCAGCTGCAGCTCGGCAAATTCATTGCGCGGGGCGGCAGGCTCCGACACATTGAAGAGCGCCATCGGCAGGCCGCCGCTGACTGCGGTAACGCCGCCAAATCCCAGGACAAACAGCCCCAACGCCACAAGCAAGGTCTTCACGCCAGGCACGCTCCGGTCACGAACGCCGGATTGTGGGCCGCCAGCCGTTAAGAAAGCGCAACGTTTCAGGGTGCAATTTGCCGCAGGCGGCTAACCATTTCCCGCTCGCGCTCAAATTGCCTAAGCGGCTTTACTTGAAGAGGTTTTCGCCTTCCAGGCCGGCATAAAGACCGGCCACCTGCTCGCCATAGCCATTATAGAGCAGCGTCGGCACCCGCTCCCTTTGGCCGAGCGGCATTTCCGTCGCCTGGCTCCAGCGCGGATGCGGCACCTCCGGGTTGACGTTGGCCCAGAAGCCGTATTCCCCGGCATTGACCGTATCCCAGAAGGTCGCCGGCCGCGTTTCGGTGAACTCCACCAGCACGATCGACTTGACCGACTTGAAGCCGTATTTCCATGGCGTCGCCAGCCTGAGCGGCGCGCCATACTGCTTGGCGAGCGGCTTGCCATAGGCGCCGGTGACCATGAAGGCCAGCTCGTTGGCCGCTTCCTCCATCGTCAGGGCCTCCACATAGGGCCAGGGATACCAGGGCTGCTTCTGGCCCGGCGCCACGTCCGGATCGTGGAAGGTCTGCATTTTCACATATTTGGCGCTGCCCAGTGGTCTGGCGTAGTCGAGCAGCGCCTGCATGGCAAAGCCGGTCCAGGGGATGGTCATCGACCAGGCTTCCACGCAGCGGAGCCGGTAAAGCCGTTCTTCCAGGGGCATGGCGCGGATCAGCGTGTCGATATCGACCTCGCGCTCGTTCTCCACCAGCCCCTTGAGCATCACCGTCCACGGCCGCGTCTGCAGCGCCTGAGCGCGTTTCCAGATCTGCTTGTACGACCCGAATTCGTAGAAATTGTTGTAGGTTGAGGTGACGTTTTCCGGCGTCAGCGGCCGGTCGAGCACATAAGCCTCGTTGCGCGCCGCCGGATAAAGGTCGGCGGTCGGATCGTTCTCCTCAGCCCGCGCTGGCGTGACGCCGCCTCCCGGTGCCAGGCCGGCGCCGGCCGATAGCGCCCCGAAGCCGGCCGCCTTGAGGATTGCCCGGCGGTTGATGAAAAGCGATTCCGGCGTCGCAAGCCGTTCCGGCAGATCGAAGCTGCGCTGTCGCTTGACCAACATTGTCGTCCTCCAGTTCCGCGCTGAAACTGGCCACTGCGGCAAAAAGATCAAGTCACGTTGGTGTCAGCTTTGTGACGAAACGGTTAGCGCCACAAGCCAAAAGAAAGGCCGGCCGATTGAAATCGGCCAGCCTATCAAGAGGGGAACAGCTGTCGTCTCATACCTCGCCGGGAGGAAAGCGAAGACATTCAGAGCTTGTCAGCTGCGAAAAATATGGCGCCCGCAAAGCCGCCGGGCAAGGCGATTCCACGCATGCCTGCTATGCAATTGCGGCAATCCTGCCACAATTAAGCCGCGCACGAACGGCCCATGAAGCAGTGTATGAAACGCCGCAGTGTCTTGAAACAGGCAGGCACGAAACCCTAGTTTCACGGTCAGGACCCAGTCCCTGAGACCGTGCCACCATCGCAAATCCGGCTTGACGCGGCCCCGCGCAGCGCCATGTGACAGGAATTCACCTCATGACCACCGCCGATATCAGCGCCCCGCCCCGATCCGACCCGGCATCGCCCGCCAATCATGCCCGCCTGCTGATCATCGGCTCCGGGCCGGCCGGCTACACGGCGGCGATCTATGCCGCGCGCGCCATGCTGGAGCCGGTCATGATCGCCGGCCTGCAGCCCGGCGGGCAGATGACCATCACCACCGACGTGGAGAACTATCCGGGCTTCGCCGAGGTCATCCAGGGCCCCTGGCTGATGGAGCAGATGAAGCTGCAGGCCGAACATGTCGGCACACGGATCATCGCCGACACCGTCACCGAGGTCGACGTGTCGGCGCCGCCCTTCCGGCTGACGCTGGACGCCGGCGCGCCGTGGAGCTGCGACGCGCTGGTCATTGCCACCGGGGCGCAGGCCAAATGGCTGGGTCTGCCGTCGGAGGAGAAATTCAAGGGATTCGGCGTCTCCGCCTGCGCCACCTGTGACGGCTTTTTCTACAAGGACCGGCACGTTCTGGTCGTCGGCGGCGGCAATACGGCGGTTGAGGAAGCGCTTTATCTCTCGCATCTGGCAAAGACGGTGACGCTCATCCATCGCCGCGACACGTTGCGCGCCGAGCGGATCCTGCAGCAACGCCTGTTGGCTGCCGACAATGTCGAAATCGTCTGGGACACGGTTCTGGAGGATGTCGTCGGCACCGACGGCTTTCCGCCGGCCGTCACCGGCGCGCGGCTCAGAAATGTTCGCACCGACGCCGTGGAGGAACGCAGCTTTGACGGCATTTTCATCGCCATCGGCCATGCCCCGGCGACGGAGCTGTTCAAGGGCAAGCTGAAAATGAAGGGCAACGGCTATCTGTGGACGGCGCCCGACAGCACGGCGACCGACATTGCCGGCGTTTTTGCCGCCGGCGATGTCACCGACGACGTTTTCCGCCAGGCGGTGACCGCCGCCGGCCAGGGTTGCATGGCCGCGCTGGAAGCCGAAAAGCATCTTTACGGCCTGCAGACGGCCCGAGAAGCCGCGGAGTGAAAGAACGCCGGGCTGCCAGACATTGCCAGACAGCGGCGCCAGAGGCCGCGGTGGCGCTCCGGGGGGAACGATGGACTGGGACAAGCTGAGGATTTTCAATGCCGCCGCCGAGGCCGGCTCCTTCACCCGTGCCGGCGACACGCTGAACATGAGCCAGTCGGCGGTCAGCCGGCAGGTCAGCGCCCTGGAACAGGAGCTCGGCGTGTCGCTGTTCCACCGCCATGCCCGCGGCCTGATCCTGACCGAACAGGGCGAGTTGCTGGCCCGCACCGCCAGCGACGTGATGATGAAGTTGGAGGCGACCCGCGCCAAGCTGGTCGATTCAAAGGGCAAGCCGACCGGCGATCTGCGCGTCTCAACGACGGTCGGGCTCGGCTCAAGCTGGCTGGCCTGGCGCGTCAACGAGTTTCTCGATCTTTATCCCGGCATCCATCTGGAGCTGATCCTGTCCGACGACGAGCTCGATGTCGGCATGCGCAAGGCCGATGTGGCAATCCGCCTGCGGCGACCGACCCAACCCGACCTTGTCCAGCGCAAGCTGTTTACGGTGCACTTCCATGTCTATGCCTCGCCAGACTATATCGAGCGCCATGGCCAGCCGACATCGGCCGCCGAGCTCGACGATCATCGCATCATCGATTTCGGAGAGAACGTGCCGGTCTATCTTCGCGGCCTCAACTGGCTGACGACTGCCGGCCGCAAGGACGGCAGAACCCGTACGCCCGTACTGACAATCAACAATGTCGTCGCCATCAAGCGCGCCGTGCAACGCGGTGTCGGCATCGCCATGCTGCCCGATTACCTCATCAATCCCGACGCCGGCCTGGTCACGCTCCTGCCGGAGGCCAATGTGCCCAGCTTCGACACCTATTTCGTCTATCCGGAGGAGCTGCGAAATACCGCCCGCGTCACGGTATTCCGCGATTTTCTCCTGGCCAATGCCCGGCGCTGGAATTTCTGAGTGGCCGGCCCGGCGCCCGCCGGGCCCGCATCCTACGCCGCCTTTTCCCGGGCCTTGTCGAGGATCTCGTCGGCAAGCCGCCCACTGACCTCCTGCAGGTGGTCGAAGGTCGAGGTAAAGGTGCCGACGCCGGCCGTCGCGGAGCGCAACTCGATGATCAGATCGCCGATTTCGGCTTCCGGGATCAGCGCTTCCACGACGTCCCAGCCTTGCCAGCCCTCGCGCTGGTCATAGCCCATCAGCTGGCCGCGGCGGCCCGACACAATGGCATTGACCCGCGCCGTCGCATCGCTCGGCGTGGCGATCGTCACCTTGAGGATCGGCTCCAGCAGGACAGGCTTGGCAGTCGGCAAGCCCTCGCGCATGGCCAGACTGCCGGCCATCTTAAATGCCTGTTCTGAGGAATCGACGGAATGGTAGGACCCGTCGACCAGCGTCACGCTGACATCGACGACCGGAAAGCCGCCCAGCGGCCCCGTTTTCAGGGCCTCCACGATGCCGTTTTCCACCGCCGAGAAATATTGCTTGGGCACGACGCCGCCGGAGATCGTCTCCGCAAAGACAAAGCCCTCGCCGCGCGGCAGCGGCTTGATATCGACGATGACGTCGCCGAACTGGCCATGGCCGCCGGACTGCTTCTTGTGCCGGCCGCGGATGGTCACCGGCGCGCGGATGGTTTCCTTGTAGGGGACCGACGCCGGCCGCGTCTCGATCGCCAGGCCATATTTGCCGGTCAGCCGCTCCGCGGCGACGCGCAGATGCATCTCGCCCTGGCCGCCGATCAGCGTTTCGCCGGTTTCCTGGCGGTGGCTGACAATGATGGAGGGGTCCTCCTCCGTCATCCGATGCAGCGCCGTCGACAGCTTGACCTCGTCCTTGCGCTCCGCCGGTGCGACCACCTTCTGCAGCACCGGCTGCAGCGGCGCCGGCGGTTCGATCGCCGGCGGTTCGCCGCCGCGCAGCACCAGGGTCTGGCCGGTCAGCGCTTCGTCGAGCTTGCCAAGCGCTAATGTTTCGCCGGCCTCCGCCGGCCCGCGCTTTGTCGCCTTCTGGCCGAGCAGGCTGTAAATGCCCGACACTTTGCCGACATCGCCGGTAGCCGATGTCAGTTCCGCCCCGTCGTCGAGTCGACCGGTCAGAAGCCGCGCCAGGGAAAGTTTGCCGCCATGCGTGGTATGGACGGTCTTGATGACCTGGATCACCGGGTCCTGGCTGTCCTCAATGCCCAGCCGGGCGCGCGTTGCCGCGACATCGGGCGCCTCGTGCCGCAGCGCCTTGAGCAGCCTGAAGATGCCGTTGCCGTGCAGCGCCGAGCCGATGAAAACCGGGACGATCTGGCCCTGCTGCATTTCCGCCGCAAGATCGTTGAAGACGGTATCGCGCGGCGGTTCGATATCCTCAAGCAACTGCTCCATCAGCGCATCGTCGTGATCGGCCAGCGTTTCCAGCATGGAAAAGCGGGCCTCGTCGCGGCGCGCCGCGTCATCGCCGGCCAGATCGACGACTTCGCTCATGGCATGTTCGCGGTAGACATAGGCGCGGTCCAGCGCCAGGTCGATGAAGCCGGTGGCGATACCGTCTTTCCAGATCGGTATCTGCCGCAGGACCAGCGGCGTTTCGGAGGCCGGCTGCAGCATGGCCAGCGCCTCGCGGGTGCCAATCGTCGCCTTGTCGATCTTGTTGAGAAAGATAACGTGGGGAATGCCGCGCTGCCCCAGGGATTTCAGCACCACCTGCAGCGCCGGGATCTTCTTTTCTTCCGGCTCCACCACGACGATCGCCGCGTCGACGGCCACCGTGGCCGGTTCGCTCTCATAGGCAAACTCCACCGAGCCCGGGCAGTCCAGAAACGTGTAGGTCTCGCCCATGAAATCGGCGTGCGCAACATTGAGCTCCACGCTCATATTGTGCGCCCGCGCTTCCGGCGAGGCATCGCCGACGGAGGTGCCCTCGCTCACCGATCCCGGTTTGACGATGGCGCCGGCGCGGTCGAGGATCGCCTCCAGAACGCTGGTCTTGCCACTTGAGAACGGGCCGACGATGGCGATGCATCGCGGCCCGGATTTCCTGTTCGTTTCGCTCATGATGCCCCTCCCTTGACACGCAGGCCGCCGCACTGGGCCTGCGCAGGTGTTGCGTCGTCCGCGACCGGGGCTGTCGTTGCTTGCCTGCTCACCGGCTGGTTTCTGCCGCAAGACGCCGGCGGCATTTACGCCGCATAAGCCGCCCGGTCCGGAACTCGGCACGCATGCTTTCAGGCCGGCGGTCATTTGGCAAGGGCAACGATCGCCGCATGTCCGACATCCTTGATTCTGCGCCGTTGGCGGCGCATGGTCGGCGAGCCGAGCCCGCCCGCTCATCAGCCTGAAGGAGACAAGCAATTGCGCTCTTTACTGTTTGCCCTGTCGGTGTCGGTCGCCACCGCCATCGCTCCGGCCCACGCCGCCGGTTCCGGCAGCAGCCATGCCGCTGTCGACAGCGGCGCCGATGTCAAAAGCTGCTCCGACTCCCGGGTGCTGGACCGCATCGCCGAACGCTTTGCCTGGGCTGAGCGCAACACCTGGCAGCGCGGCTATCAGATCGCCACCATCGAGAATCCGCGCCTGCGCTACACGGTGTTCAGCGGCCCCAGCACCATCCGCCATCGCCATTGCCGTGCCAGCGCCGTCATGACCAATGGCGACCGGCGAACCGTGTTTTATACGGTCAGTGCCGGCATGGGATTCGCCTCCATCGGCAACGGCGTCGATTTCTGCCTTGCCGGCCTTGACCCATGGCGGGTCCACGGCGCCGCCTGCCAATCACTGCGCTAGCCGCAATGGCAGGGTCGCGGGCGGCGATTGCAGGGCTGTTGCTGGCTGCCTTGGCTCCGCTCACGGCCCTGGCGGCCGGCGATAAGGCCGGCGACTTCGATTTCTACGTTCTGGCGCTGTCCTGGTCGCCGACCTATTGCCAGGGCCGGGGCGCGCTGGCGAACCGGCTGCAATGCGGTGGCGATGCCGAACGCGCCTTTGTCGTGCACGGCCTGTGGCCGCAATATGAGCGTGGCTATCCTGAGAACTGCGCCACCGGCGAGCCGCTGCGCGTGCCGCGCTCCTTGATCGACACGGTGCTCGATATCATGCCCAGCGTCGCTCTCGTCGGCCGCCAGTGGCGCAAGCATGGCACCTGCACCGGCCTCACCCAGGCCGACTATTTCACGACAGTCCGCCGCGCCCTTGAAAGGCTCACCATCCCGGCAGCGTTCCGTTCCGCAAGGCAGCGCCGGACAGTGTCGGCGCTGGGCGCCGAACAGGCCTTCATCGCCGAAAATCCCGGCCTGTCGGCCAACGGTATCGCCATAGCCTGCCGTGACGGCCGCTTGTCGGAGGTCCGCGTCTGTCTGACCCGCAGCCTGGAATTCCGACGTTGCGAGAATGTCGACGCCAGAGGCTGCCAGCAGCCGCGGCTGGTCATGCCGGCCGGTCGCTGAGCGCAGCGCTCCGCTGCCGGCTTGGCCGGCCGACCGCCCTTGCGGCCGCCACGGCCCTTAACTTTGCCGTTCCTCCACGGCCTCCTGGCCCGGCGCAATCGTCGGTCGCAGCGGCAGGGTCTGCTCGTCGGCACTGACGAAGAATTCCCGCGTGGCCTTGATCGGCGGACCAACGACCTGCCACATGCCGCGATTGACCTCGCGATGAAAGATCACCAGCGGATCGCCGAAAAAATCTGGCCGTATCGGCGCCATGGCATTGGAGCCGAGAAAATAGAGGAACAGAACGAAGCCAACCGCGCTTCGGATCACGGCAGCACTCCTTCGCTGGATCCCGGCAAACCGGCCTGGTCCGGCCCTGTCGCCTCTTGACCGTGCCATCATCATCTGCCAACGGCGTAAAGACGGGGTAAACGCCGGGTTATCGCGGACGGCGGCCGGCATTAGGGCCGGCAACAAAAAGGATAACGAAAATGCCGATCCTACGCTCAGCGCCGCCTTCCCCGTTCGGTCGCAAGGTCAAGATCGCCGCCGCCTTGTGCGGCATCGCCGACAAGCTGACCGTCGAGTTGGCCGATCCGTATGATCCCGATGACAGCCTGCGCCGCCAAAATCCGCTCGGCAAGATTCCCGTTCTGATCACCGACGACGGGACGGCGATCTTTGATTCTCGGGTGATCGCCGAATGGCTGGATTTGCAGGCAGGCGGCGGCGTCATCATCCCGCCCGGCGAGGCGCGCATTCCTGCCCTGACCCTGCAGGCGCTGGCCGACGGCATGATGGAAGCATCCCTTCTGATCGTTTACGAGCGCCGGTTCCGGCCTGACGAAAAGCAACATCGGCCGTGGACCGAGTACCAGGGCGAAAAGGTCGCCCGCGCCCTGTCGGTTCTGGAAGCGGCGCCGCCGCAGATCGGCGACCGGCCACATATCGGCCACATTGCGCTGGCCTGCGCGCTTGGCTATCGCGACTTCCGCTTTGACGGCAACTGGCGCGCCGACCATCCCGGTCTTGTCGCTTGGCTCGATGAGTTCGCCGCGAAAGTGCCGGCCTTTGCCGCAACCCTGCCGACCGATCCGGCGCCTGCCTGAACAGACCGGCCTGCCCCGCTCGCCCGGCTCTAACGGCAGTCACAAAAAGGCCCGGACGGCTGTCCGGGCCTGATGAGCGAATTGTTGGCCGGGTCAGAACTTCAGGCCGACACCGGCGCGTACGGAATGGTCCTGCAAGTCGGCCTCGCCGCTGCCGCTGTCCAGCGTATAGGTCTTGCCCTCGTAATCGGTGTAGCGATATTCGACCCGCGCCGTGATATTGTCCTTCAGCATCGCTTCAGCGCCGGCGCCCAGCGTCCAGCCCCAATGGGTGTTGCTGTCGCTGCTGGTGGCGTCACTGAGCTCCGCGCCCCCCGCTGCAACGCCGCCTGTGCCGTAGAGCAGGAACTGATCGAGCGTAATGCCGGCCCGCGCCCGCAGCGAGGCCGACCAGTTCTGCTCCGCGGCGATGCCGCCGGCACCGCCATCGGCGCCGGAAGCCAGCGCATCAGCCTCAACGCCGAGGACAAACTGGTTCCACTGGTAATTGGCGCCGATA
>JABAOE010030692.1_pt1 | contig 11392 bp, 10 predicted proteins | sample 7062141 | NCBI WGS metagenome assembly JABAOE01 (sample SAMN14538627, study PRJNA623070) | marine sediment metagenome | biome: marine biome [ENVO:00000428]; feature: marine pelagic biome [ENVO:01000023]; material: deep marine sediment [ENVO:00002113] | place: India: Gulf of Khambhat ...
GCGCCGGGAAATTTGTCGCCATCGGCCAGCACCGTGTCGCCGCGTTTAGCGGCGACCACGCCGCAAAATTGCCAGACGGCCGCCCAGAAATCGGCCGATTCGGCGAGCGCCCAGCCCTGCAGGGCGTCGTAGTCGCGGCCGATGCCGGCGCCGAAGCGATCATTCACGAAACCGATGAAGCGCGTGATGTTCGCCTCGGCGACACGCTCGTCGCTCGGTGTCCACAGGGGGGTGACCATTATCGTGCCCGGTCGATCTTCTGCCCGCTACCTAGGATGCCCCTGCCCGGGTGATTTGGCCAGTGGCGCCTCGAACTCGCGCCCGCGAGACGACGATTCGGCGGTGCAACAGCTGCTGCGGCGTCTGTCCCCGTTCGGGTCCGGCGCGACTCAGAACGACAGGCGGCCGCGCATGCCGAAGACCCAGATGTTGCTTGCCGTCGGATTGATCGCCGGGTCACTTATGTACTGCAGATCCGCGGTCAGGTTCAGGCGCTTGCCGACGAGCAACCGGTAGAAGACTTCGGCCGCGTACTGGGCGTCGCTACCCGCTCCCTGGTTCGGGTTCGGCTTGCCCCAGTTCACACCGACGCCGAGCAGATCCCTGTTGTTGCGCAGACGATAGCCGATGCCGCCGCTCAGCGACTTCTCCAGCAGCGAGTCCCCGTCGTCGGACCAGCCGCCACGCAGGAACGGCATCCAGGTCTCGTCGACGAACCGCGCGAACGAGAAATTCACCCCCCATCCGCTCGGCTTGCCGGCCGCCTCGCGATTGTCCTTGTGCCAGACGGTCACGTGGTAGTTGTCGACATAGATAGAGTCCTTGCCCTCGGTCCAACCGAGTTCGACGGACGTGAAGTACTCGCGATCGTCGAAGAACGTCTCGAAGCCGTCCCACACGTTGTGCGGGTCGCCGTTGGCATCCTGCAGGCTGGTGAGCAGGTACAGGTTTTTCGTCAGCATCGCGCCGAATCCCACGCCTAGACCACCGTCGTTCGGCAGGTCGATGGTCTCGCTGCCGGTCGAGAACGCAAAATTGGTGAAATGCAGCCACGGGCTGATCATGCCGTACAGGTCGAGAAAGTCCGTCACGTCGATGACGCCGGCGATCAGCGCGTACCGGCCGTCGCCGAAGCGCTGGCGCCAGTACAGGTTCTGCGTGCGGAAGCCGGTGTCGTTGAACGGCGGGTTGAACAGCCCCAGGTAACCGACCTCGGTGATCGCGAACAACGGCGACGGCGCGGGATTCGCGAAGCCATGCCGGTGCTCGAACTTCCAGACGAGCGAACCCGCGTTGGCCGACCCTCGGCCGGTCAGGTCCCAGGAGCCGAAGATGCGGGCGATGCCGGCGCCCGTGCTGTCGCGCCCGCCCGGCACGGTATCGCCGGCGTTCAGATATACGCCCGTGTAGTCGGCCCCGAGTCCGAAGCCGTACCTGCTCTGCAGCTCAGCCTTCCAGGCGTCCCAGTCCTCGCCCAGTCGTATCCCGCGGCTGAGCAACGACTGCTCGCGGTCCGATTCGATCTGGTTGGGAACGGCGTTCGGGCCACCGAACCCGCCGACGCGCTCTGCCTCCTCTGCGTGCGCGGGCACACCGCTCGCAATGAAAAGGACGGCGAAGCAGAGACGAACCATCCTCATCGAAACAGTCACTTCCAATCAGCCACCGGGCCTCGAAAGACGCCCGGCGTCGCGTCACACCCCTGCTTTACATGGACCAGGAGAAACCGGACGGACGCACCCCGCCGCGGAACGACTCGTGTGTCGGCGCGACTAAAAGGTTCTTGTAGGACTTGCCGTCCTTCATGATGAACAAAAGCCTATCGGACTCCAGAACGATGCTGATGTCCTGCGTCGGATCGCCGTTCCAGATCAGCAGGTCTGCCCACGCCCCCTCCTCGACGACGCCGAGTTTCGCATCGAGGAACGGGTTACGCGCGGGACCTACGTTCTCCCGAAGAAACCGCCCGGGCGACGACGTGGACATCTTCATCGTCTCGAGGGAGGTGTACTTCAGGTCGTCCGGCAGGTCGAGCGCCGGGGTCGTCACATTCACGAGCGCATTCGGCCAATTATCCCAGCCGAACATGTCCGAGCCGTTGAAGGTATTGACCTTGTATTTCTTCATCAACCCGATCGCGTTGATGACACCTTCGCAGACCATTGCCCCCTTTTTCTTCATTCCCTCGGTGTACCAGTCAGGATACTCACCACACAGCACCGTATAGGCGCCGAAAGGCTGGAAGGACCACCATACGCCTTCCTTCGCCATCCGCTTGACGGTGTTTTCGGTCACCAGGAATCCGTGCTCGAAACTGATGACGCCGGCATCCAGCGATTTCATGTATGCCGCGTCCGTGTAGGCATGGATTGCGACATAGGTACCGTATTCGCGGGCGGCCTGAACGGCGGCAGCCATTTCCTCGGGCGACGGCGACTGCAGTTGCAGCGGATCGAACACTCGCTTGCGACGCCACCGCCCGCCATGACCTTCAGGAAATCCGCCCCGTTGCGCAGATTCCAGCGCGCGGCTTTGAGCCACGCGGCACGCCCGTCGACGACGTGCGTGTTCTGTACCTTGATCTGGTAGTTCTCTTCGCCGGGCGCCGCCACGCGGCTGCCCCAGTCGCTGTGGCCGCCGGTGGGCCCGATGGCCCCGCCGCTCGTGTAGACCCTCGGCCCCGGAAGAATGCCTTCATTGATGGCCTTCTTGAGACCGATGGTATTACCGGCGATGTCACGAATCGTCGTGAACCCGCTGCGCAGCAAGTACTCGGCAGCACGCGAGGCGTGCGCGCCCTGGACGTAAGCATCCCAGCTGTTGCCCGCCATCGTCCCGCCGTTCAGCGTCAGGTGCTGATGCATGTCGATCAGACCGGGCGTCACGACGCCGCCCTTGCCGTCGATGACCGTGGCGCCCGGCGCGCTGATTTCGCTGGCCACCTCCGTGATCTTGTTCCCCTCGACTAATACATCCGCGGCGACGACACCATCGCTGGTGCCATCCCACACGCTCACATTGGTGATCAGGATCCGTGTGGAGCCGGGCTCGTGACTGCCGGCGAGCGCGCCGGCATTGGCCAGCCACATCGTCACGCCCGTAATCAGTATCCCTGCCTTCTTTTTCATCATCCGCCTCTGTCGTATTGCTTGGAAGTCAAACCGTGGAGTTGCCGTCACAAGGTGATCGCCGCGGGACTGCGGAGTGGCCTGGACGACCGAGGCCGCCGCGGCCCGAGGCAATCCCGGGCGTCAACATAACGTAAACCGCCCCAACGGAGCTAACATTTTGCGCCCCTCCGGGCCGAGAATTGGCGCATATCGCAAGATAATGCCACCATGAACGCCTCGGCGTTTAACTTATCCCGGATGAACGGCTCAGCGTGGCCCGGGCCGCCGACCTGTGCGGCCTGTCGAAGCGCACACTGCAGAAACGTTTGCAGGGAGAGGGGCAGACCTTAAGCGGCGTGATCGCAGAATTGCGGCGCGAACGGGCCGTCGGCGACCTGGACAGCACCGACCGCCCGGTCTCCGACATCGCGGCGCGCGTCGGCTATGCGGACGCGACCGTCTTCTCGCGGGCCTTCAAGCGATGGACCGGCGTCTCGCCGCAGCAGTACCGGAAGCAGCACGCCCGATAAATCGGCCCGTGACGAGAGTCGGTCAATCGACGGTGAATCAAGAGCGCGGACCGCGACAAGGTGTGGCTATTCGGGCTGCGGGCGATCCTGACCCTGTAACAGCTGATGGTCCTCAGTCTGGCCGGTCGCGACTCGGTGATCCTGCCAGCGCTCCGCCTCAATAAAGACTCGTTCTATCCGAGGATCGATCGCCTTCATTCGGGCGGTCAGATCCGTCACCGCGGCTTCCAACTGATCGGCCGTCAGGTTGCGGGCGAAGTCGACCGAGACGGTCGCGACGATGTAATCCGGCCCCATATGCAGCGTCACGACCTCATTGACCGACAGAATCCGCTCGTCCGACCGCAGCAGATTTCGGATTCCCGCGACGACCAGCGGATCGGCACTCTCGCCGATCAGCAGACTCTTGCTCTCGATCGCCAACAGCAGCGCCGTCAGCACGAGCACGACGCCGATCAGTATCGATGCGAGGCCGTCGAACAGCGAATTACCGGTGACCTGATACAGGAAAATGCCGACGAACGCGATCACGAGACCCAGCATCGCGGCCGAATCCTCGAACAAGACGACAAACAGCGTCGGATCCTTGCCGCGGGTGATGGCCTGCAGGATCGTGCGCGAACCCCGGCTGGCGTTGAACTCCCGGAAGGCCACCCATAGCGCGCCCGCCTCGAACACCATCGCCAGGCCGAGCACGAAGTAATTGACCCGCAGATTCTCGATCGGCACGGGGTGCGTCAGGTGCTGCCAGCCCTGATAGATCGAGACCGCGCCGCCGAGCGCGAAGATCAGCATCGCGACGACAAAGCTCCAGAAGTAGATCTCCTTGCCGTGCCCGAACGGAAACTCCGCGCTCGCGGGACGCCCGGAACGCCGGATGCCATAGAGCAACAAGACCTGGTTGCCGGTATCGACCAGCGAGTGGATGGCCTCGCTCAGCATCGCCGAGCTGCCGGTGTAGGCCGCGGCGGCGAACTTCGTGACGGCAATCAGGGAGTTACCGATGAGGGCGGCGTAGATGGCTTTTTTCGAGGAACCGGCCATGGTCTCGCGCGTCTGGGGGCATTCTGCTTTTTCCGGCTAGCGGAAAAACCAGAGTGTCCCCACTATCTCCGCTCGATGATCAGGATCTCATAGCGCCCGTCGGGCCCGATGCACCAGGACGCGAGCGTGCTCGTCAGGCTGACGATCACCGCGCCGAAGAACGCCGCCCAGAAGCCGGACACCACGAAGCCGTCGAGCATCGCCGCCACCAGGGCGAACATGCCGGCATTGACGATCAGCAGGAACAGGCCGAGCGTGACGAGCGTGATGGGCAATGTCAGCACCACGACCAATGGCCGGATGATCGCGTTCGCCAACCCAAGCAAGAGCGCCGCCACGATCAGCGTGCCGGCGCCGGTGATCGTCACCCCCGGAATCAGGACGGACGCGAGGCCGAGACCCAGCGCGATTATCAGCGTGCGAACGAGTATGCCGACCATGTGGGGATTGTAGCGCGGACCGCTGCGCGCCGCGCAGCTGTTTCGGGCAACTACGCCTGCGCGAGCGGCACGGTCTCGTGCACCCAGCTGCCACCCTCCGCGCGCGCCGGCGACGGGATCACGAGCACCCGGTCGAGGCGCATCTCGCGCATCCGCCTCACGTCGATCAGCCCGAGCCGCCGACCGATCTCGATCGCCTTGTCCCGGTAGGCCTTCTCCGGCCCGTCGGTCGCCACCAACAGCTCGTTGCTCTGCGAAGCGGGCGTCAGGACCGGCTGGAGGTGGTCGATCACCCGCGCGTCCTCGTCGAGTCCCCACAGAATCGTCTCGATCATCGCGTCGTCGTGCTCCGGTTCCGTGCGAAAGTTCCGGAAATGCAGGTTGAAGTGACGCGTGTGCGCCTCGTCGATGGGGGTCAGCGCATTCCAGATGACCTGGTCGTAGCCCGACGCCATCAACTGCGTGTTTTTCTGGATCATGCCGATGACGCTGATCTCGATCAGCACCTCGGACTGCGGCCGGCCCTCCTCCGCCTGCGGCGCGTTCATGGCCGTCCGGGATTCGGCGGTCGGCACGACGGAGTAGATCTGCGGGATGCGCACGCCCCAGGAGGTCTCCTCGACCGTCCAGACCTCTGATTTTTCGGGCAGGTGCCGACCGAAGCTGTGCACCAGGTAGAGATGCGACGAATCCGCCAGGTTCTCTTTCAGGCGCGCCCAGTTCACGTCCCACTCGCGTTGCGTGCGCGTCATGCGCCAGCGCTCGTCGTCTCCATACTCCGGCAACAGGTCCGGCAGGGCTGGCCGCTCGGCCTCATGCATGTCGCCGAGGAACACCCACGCGAATCCATAGCGCTCCTGTACCGGGTAGCTGTCCACGCGCGCCCGCGCGGGTATCTTCGCGTCGTCGCCCAGCGGCGGGATTCGCGTGACCCTGCCGTCCGGCCCATACTGCCAGCCGTGGTAAGGGCACTGAACGCAGCCATTGACTCGCTTGCCGCCGCTGAGCGACGCGCCGCGATGGCAGCAGACGTCGCTCAGACAGGCGATCCGGCCGTGTCGATCACGAAACAACACGAAGTCACAGCCGAGCATGCGAACCCGGATCGGCTGCTCGCCGATCTCATCGACCGCGGCAGCGACATACCAGTTGTTGATGATCATTCGACACTCCGGGAGACCATGCGGATCGCCACTATTTTAGCGTCCGTTGAGCTAAACTCCCGGCAGTGAAGACACGCGACGCGGCGTGACACACGACGAAGGGGAATCGAGGATGACGACTGGCAGCCGGGCAGAGCGGGACGCATTCGTTCGCAACGCGATGGAAGCCGTCGTCAAGATCGGCGTCGTTGTCGCCATCGTGTGGTGGTGTTTCAACATCGTGGCGCCGTTCGTCGGCATCGTCGTCTGGGGAATCATCATCGCCGTCGCGCTGTACCCTGTCGCGGTCACCATATCCGGGTGGCTGGGCGGGCGGCACAAGACGGCGACGGTATCCTTGACCGTGCTGCTGCTGGTGCTGCTCGTGGTGCCGGCACTGGAGCTGGCCGGGATCGTCGCGGAGAACGTCGAGCAACTGTCGGCGCGGCTCGAGGGCGATGGACCGCAGGTCCCGCCTCCTCCCGAGGGCGTCGCGGACTGGCCCCTGATCGGCGATGAGGTCGCAGCATTCTGGACGCTCGCCGCGACGAACCTGGAACAGGCATTGACCGTCATCGAACCGCAGATCAGGGCCTTCGGCGCATGGCTGGTCCGCGCGCTGGCCGGCGCGGGCCTGGGCCTGCTGCAATTCATCGCCGCCATCATCATCGCCGGCGTCTTCATTGCGCAGGCCGAAGCATCCGGCGAATTCACGCGCGCGTTCGCCCGCCGTCTCGCCGGCGAGCGCGGCGACGAACTCGCCAGGCTCGCCGAAGCGACGGTGCGCGGCGTGGCGCGAGGCGTCATCGGGGTCGCGGTGATCCAGGCAACCCTCGCCGGAATCGGGCTGGTCGTCGCCGACATCCCCGGCGCCGGCCTGTGGACGCTGTTGTGCCTGCTGCTCGCGATCATCCAGCTCGGCGTTGCGCCGGTCATGATCGGGGCGATCATCTACATGTTCGCGACCGCCGACACGCTGCCGGCGGTGATATTCCTGATTTACGGGCTCGTCGTCTCTGCGAGCGACAATATCCTGAAGCCGCTGCTGATGGGACGCGGACTCGACGTCCCGATGCTGGTGATCCTGGTCGGGACGATCGGCGGGATGCTGCTGCAGGGCATCGTCGGTCTCTTCATCGGCGCGGTCATCCTGTCGCTCGGTTACAAGCTGTTCGTCGCCTGGGTATACGAGCAGGAAGCTATAGCTGCCCCTTGATCGGCAGAATCCGGTAGAACCCGACCGTGAAACGCCGCCACCACCCGGTCTGCGGTTCCTTGTCGAGGATCACCTCCGCGCCCCCGGCGCGGTCGACCCACCGCACCTGGCCCTTGTCGTTCAGAATGACCTCGTAGGCAAAGCTGTCGATCCTCGCGTCGATCGTATGGAGCACGCCCCGGGTCAGTTCCGGGGATTTCATGATGACGCCCAGCTCGGTGTTGATCTTGATGGAACGCGGATCCCAGTTGAACGAGCCCAGGAACAGCTCCTGGTCATCGACGATGAATCCCTTCGTGTGCAGCGTCGCCAGCGCGGCACCCTGCGTGCCGCGATCGACTCCGGGAACGCTCGCGTCGGAGCGGACTTCGTAGAGCTTGACCCCCGCCTCGAGCAACGGTTTGCGCGCCGGCGCATAGCCCGAGTGCACGACACTGTGATTGTTGGCGGCCAGGGAGTTCGTGATGACGACAACCTGGACGCCCCGCGCCTGCAGTCCCGTCAGGAATTCGATCCCGGACTTCAGCGGCACGAAATAGGGCGAGATGATCAGGACTTGCGAATCCGCGCGGTCGATCGCCGCCGCCAGTGGCGTGACGATCGACGCCGCCTCCGCCGCCAGTTTCTGGTCCGATTTGTCGGGCGAGTCGTACGCGACCTCGTACGGTGCCCACGCAAAATCCCCGACGTCGGCATCCGTAACGACCTTCAGCATTTCCATGAAGGCATCCGCGTATTTCGTCTGCTGGAGCGTGGCGACCGCCTCGTCGATGCGGACGCGCAGCGCCTCGAGCGCCTCGGCCGGGTCTTCCGGCATCCTCGCGAAGGCCGGGACCGGCAGCGCCGCGCGGCTGTTCCAGTACACGTCGAACATTTCCGACACGTCGCGCACGACCGGCCCCACGCCGATGACGTCGGCGTCCGCGAAATTGACGTCCTCTCGCGCGGCGAAGTACTCGGCCGCGATGTTGCGGCCGCCGATGATGGTCACCAGGTTGTCGGCCGTGAACGACTTGTTATGCATGCGTCGGTTGATGCGGCCGAACTCGGTGATGGCGCCGGCGCGCGAGCCACGCCCGGAGAACGGGTTATAGATCCGGACCTCGAAGTTCGGATGCGAATCGAGCGCCGCCATCCCGGCGTCGTAGCCCTGGGTCTGAATGTCGTCCAGCAACAGGCGCACGCGGACGCCACGGTCGGCGGCCTTTAGGAGCGAACCGATGAACGCATAGCCGATCGGGTCGTTCGTGATCAGGTAATACTGCGCGTCGATCGTCTTCTCGGCGTCGCGTGCCATCAGCAGGCGTGCGGCCAGCGCCTCGATCCCGTCCGTCAGCAGATAAAATCCGGATTGCCCCTCGGGCGCGTAATCGAGGTCGGCCAGGTCCTTGCCGAGTTCCGTATCCCGGGTGTCCAGGATCGCCGTGCTCTCGGTCTTCGGATAGTCGAAGTCGACCGACGCGCAGCCGGCCAGGGCGACCAGCAAGAGGGCGGCAATGCATTCCCGCGCGCGAGGGAGAGCGTTCAGCATGGGCCTAGTCTAGTACGGAACCGTCAGGTCCGCACGGCCGCGACGTCGCCCGACGCAGCAATTGCCGACCCCGCATCCTTCGTGATCAGGTGGACGTCCCGCTGCGGGAACGGGATGGAGACGCCCTCCGCGTCGAAGCGCATCTTGACCTCCCGCGTGATGTCCCAGTAGACGTCCCAGTAGTCATCGGTCTCCACCCATGGTCGCACGACGAAATTGACCGACGAATCGGCGAGCTCGTGCAATTTCACGACCGGCTCGGGGTCGTCGAGGATCTTTTCGTGCGAGTCGATAATGTCGTTCAGAATCTGCTCGACCTTCGGAATATCCTCCTCGTATCCGACGCCGAACATCAGGTCTACTCGTCGATGCTTCTGTTCGTTCAGGTTCTTGATCACCCCGCCCCAGATCATGTTATTCGGCAAGATGATCGTCTGGTTGTCGAACGTCAGGAAGGTCGTGTTGACCAGGCTCATCGCACTGACCTTGCCGAATACGCCGCCCGCCTCGACGACGTCGCCGACATCGAATGGCCGATAGAACAGGATCATCATCCCGGACGCGAAGTTCGACAGCGTGTCCTGCAGCGCGAAGCCGATGACGAAGCCCGCGATGCCGAGGCCGGCCAGCAGCGGGCCGAGCGAGATGCCGAGCTGCGACAGCGCGATTAACAAGCCGAGCACCAGAACGACATTGCCGATGGTCGAAGTAATCATTCGCTTGAGCAACAGAGACAAATCGAACTTCGAGGCGTTGAGCGCGCGGTCGACCAACCTCTCCACGACACGGGCGATCTTGCGAAACACATAGATGATGAGCAGGAAGATCAGGACCTGGAACAGGAAAGTCGGCCCTTCCTGCACGACATAATCCGCCACCGCTCGACCCCACCGGGAAAACAGGCTGCTGATGATCTCGAAATCAAACAGGTCCGTCGTCACGGCACCGGTCGCGGTGAGTATCTGCTCGCGGTACTCGGCCGTATCGAGGCCGAGGGACTCCATCTGCCCCACGACCCGCTCCAGGGCCTTCGCCGACTGGTTGACCCGTCCGTCTGCCAGGGCGACCTTTGCCTTGAGTTCCGCATCATCGGGCAGCGCGTCGAGTCCCGCCCTCAGCCCGGCGGCATCATCGGCCGACAACTCCAGGAACACGGATACGTTCATCGCGCGCTCCAGCAATACCCGCTTGATCGCCTCGGTGTCTTTCGACGTGTCGATCCCGAGTTCCCGGGCCAGTTCCAGACCGGCCAGGTAGGTGTCGAAGATCCGGTCCGTCGTCAGCTGGAGGTCGAAGAGCTTCGCGTAAGCCGCGGCCTGGTCGGCGGCCGACAACTCTGGTCCGGGCAAGACGGCCGCCTCCCGCACCCGCGTCCACGCCGTCTCCCCCACCTCGCCCTGCGACTGGAGCACCTGTGCGGCCAGCGCGCTGAACCGACCGGGCTCGAAGCCGGAATTCTTCGCATCGACGACATCCTTGACGAAGCGCTCGCCGTCCTGCAAAAGTTCTATCCATGCGCGATCCAGGCGCGCGGCGTAGATGAATTGCTCCGGCCGACCGCTGCTCGCCGCGAGCGTCGACTCCAGATCGGCGATTCGCGCGCGACGAACGCCGATGGCGTCGTATAGCGCCTGCAACTGCGCGGCGGCCTCCTCCGGCAGAGGCTGGGGCGCGGCCGGCTTCGATTCCTGCGCACTGACGGTCGACGCCAGGGCGAGCGCTACGATCATCGGCGCGCCGAACGAGGGTCCGAGCCGACGACGCGGAGACGTCTTCCTGTTCTTCATGCAGTGCTCCGGGACAATGGAAGTCATGCCGGCAGAAGGCGGCGAGCCGGTATGGTAACCGCAGTCCAGCGAACGATGCGAGAGCTTGCGCGCCGATCGGATTCGACTCACCATCGACCGGTCGACGCAGAAAACTGATTCAGGTACACAGGGTCTCGAAGCGTCTTCTGATCGCACGGATCTCTTGTCTCGCATGCGCACTCTACTCGTCAAACCGCTGAAGGCACTCGCTTACACGATTCTGGGCGCGTCGCTCGCGGCGCTGATCGGCGGCGTCTGGCTGTTGGAGAACCGGCCAGACCTCGACATCTGGCACACGGCCGACCTCGACGAGGAATTCACGGCGGACAGCGGTATCGAGACGTTTTCCGAATACCTGGAGCTAGAAGAGCGCGTGTTCGGGCAGCTGGGCGAACTGGTGTACGACCGACTCGAACCCGAGGCCCGGAGACTCGCGTTGCGTTACCGGCGCGGCGGCATCGCGGATCCGGACCGATGGCCGCGCAACTGGAATCGGAGCTTCGAGCTGCGGAGCGACGACCCGAAAATCGGCGCACTGCTGCTGCACGGGATGTCGGACTCGCCCTACAGC
>JABAOE010001091.1_pt3 | contig 11391 bp, 12 predicted proteins | sample 7062141 | NCBI WGS metagenome assembly JABAOE01 (sample SAMN14538627, study PRJNA623070) | marine sediment metagenome | biome: marine biome [ENVO:00000428]; feature: marine pelagic biome [ENVO:01000023]; material: deep marine sediment [ENVO:00002113] | place: India: Gulf of Khambhat ...
CCAATCGGTAGAGCACGAAGGGAAGCAGCCCGACGCGCTCGATCAGCGCGAGAAAGAAGTGGATGGTGGCGTAGGCGCAGAGGAAGGCGATCAGCAGGCCCGCGAGCAGCGCATCCCACGCCACCGGCGCCTGAGCGCTCCAGGCGCCGAGCGCCTGGTGGCCGCCGGCGAGCGCGATGGCGGGAATCGACAGCAGAAAGGAGAAACGCGCGGCCGCCTGGCGCGTGAGACCCAGCGCGAGCCCCGCGGCCATGGTGATGCCGGCGCGGGACGTGCCCGGGATCAGGGCCAGCGCCTGGGCGGCGCCGATCAGCAGCGCGTCGCGCAAGCCCATGTCCGCGACGCGCCGCGTGCCGCGTCCGAAACGATCGCTGCCCCACAGCACCAGGGCGAACACCAGGGTCGCGGCGGCGATGACCGCGGCGCTGCGGACGACGCCACCGCCGACGGTCGCGAGAGCAAGCCCGCCGAGGCCGACCGGAACCGTCGCCAGCAGCAGGAACCAGACCATGCGGCTGTCGCCAACCTGCCCGCCCGCCGCCAGCGAGCGCAGCCAGTCGCCGCCCATGCGGCGCAGATCGGCGCGAAAGTAGGCGAGCACCGCGAGCAGCGTGCCCACGTGCACGGCGACGTCGAAGGCCAGGCCCTGGTCGGGCCAGTCGACGATGACGGGCAGCAGGATGAGGTGCGCGGAGCTCGAGATGGGCAGGAACTCGGTGAGCCCCTGGAGCATCGCCAGCACGACCACCTGAATCCATTCCATCGGCCGTCGGCCTCGCGCTAGAGCCGGCCGCGCAGATCGCGCCCGGCGAACCCCGCGAGAGGGCCGTCGAAGTCGCGCGCGAGCGCCAGCACCTTGATGGCTTCTCCCATCTCGCCGGGCAAGGTAAGGCGCTTGATCTGGGCGGTCAACTCGGCGTGCCGGCGGCTCGCGGGATCCACGTCGCGGCAGGCGTCGAGCAGGCCGGTGGCGAGCAGAAACGCCGCCTGGCTGGTGTAGCCCGCAACCTCGAGGCCGGCGTCGACGGCGGCTTCGGCGAGGGCGGTGAAGTCCACGTGCACCGAGATGTCCTGCAGCCCGATCAGCACCAGCGGATCGTCGTGGGCGCGGTGACGGTGAAAGCAGCGCAGCGTGCCGCGGGTGCGCTGCGGATGGTAGTACTCGGCGCGGCCGTAGCCGTAGTCGAAAACGAGCGCCACGCCGGCGGCCAGCGATTCGCCCAGGCGCTGCACCCAGGCCTGGCGCGCCGGCGCACACTCCGACGCGTAGCCGTCTTCGAGCGCGTGGGCAAGCGAGCCGCGAATGGCATCGACGTGCCGCGCGAGCGCGCTGCCGGCGCAGTCGGCGTCGACCCAGTGAAACGCCCCGTCGCGCCAGCCGACCCGGAGCTCGCGGACGCTGTCCCCGTGGATGCGAAAGCGCTGCGCGGGGATCGCATCGAGCACCTCGTTGGCGAGCACCACCCCGCGCATCGCGTGCGGCACCTGGTCGCACCACTCGACCGGCGGCGCACCGTCGACGGCGCGCGCGGCGATGTGCGCGCGCTGGCGTTCACGCAGGCTCGGGCTGCGCTCGACGATGCGGTAGCGCCGCGGCCCGCATTCGGCGCCGGCGAAGCACTCGAGCAGATCGGCGGCGAGGGCGCCCGAGCCCGCGCCCACCTCGCAGACGTCGCCGCCGCCCAGGGCGGCGAGGATCTCAACCGCCTGACGCGCCACGCAGCGCGCGAACAGCGGCGACGATTCCGGCGCGGTGACGAAGTCGCCGCCGGCGCCGAACTGATGCGACGAGGCGCTGTAATAGCCGAGCCCCGGCGCGAACAGCGCCAGGTCCATGTACTCGGCGAAGCTGATGGAGCCGCCGGCCGCGTCGATGGCCTCGCGCACGCGGGCAACGAGGGCCGCGTTGCCGCCGCGCGATTCGTTCTCAGGCGTCACGGGCATTGCAGCGCCGACCCGATCTACAATCGCCGCCGGATCGCAGCGAGCCAACCGGGACTCCCATGAGCCACGCAGCCCAGCCCGCATCGCCCGCAGTCGCCCTCGTCACCGGCGGCGCGCGCCGCATCGGCGCAGCCATCGTGCGCCGCCTGCACGACGCGGGCTTCCAGGTCGCGGTGCACTACAACAGCTCCCGGGACGAGGCGCAGGCGCTGTGCGACGCACTCGACGCCGCGCGCCCGGGAAGCGCCCTGCCCTTCGCGGCGGATCTGCGCGAGATCGCCGCCATCGGCGCCCTCGTCGACGCCGTCGCCGACGCGTTCGCGCGCATCGACGTGCTCGTCAACAACGCGTCGAGCTATTTCGCAACGCCGCTCGGGCGCATCGACGAGGGCGCCTACCGCGAGCTGCTCGACACCAATCTGACCGCACCGCTGTTCCTCTCCCAGGCGGCCGCGCCGATGCTCGCGCGAAGCGGGGGCAGCATCGTCAACATCGCGGACATCTACGCATCGATGCCGATCGCGGATCACGCCGCCTACTGCGCGGCGAAAGCCGGGCTGGTCATGATGACGCGCGCGCTGGCGGTGGATCTGGCGCCGGATGTGCGCGTCAACGCGGTCGCGCCGGGCGCTATCCTGTGGCCCGAAGGCAGCGCCGGGGAAGAAGACCACAGCGCGGTGCTCGCGCAGATCCCCCTCGGACGCACAGGCTCTCCCGCCGATATCGCCGAGGCGGTTCTTTTCCTCGCCCGCGACGCCCACTACATGACCGGTCAGGTGATCAAGGTCGACGGCGGCCGCGCCATCGGCTGAAGCGAAGGCGCGCTCGAGGCCCGCGCCCGTCACCGCGGGCGGCGCTCGATGTCCGCCATGTGCGTGCCGAAGGCGTCGCCGCGGCGGTCCTCGAAGTACAGGCGCAGCGCGCGCTCGATGGAGGGGAAGGCGATCGCCTCCCAGGGGATCTCGTGCTCGGCAAAGAGGCGCACCTCGAGACTCTCGGCGCCGGCGAAAAAATCCAGATCCAGCAGGCGGGCGAGAAAGATCACGTAGACCTGATTGATGGCCGGAATGTTGAGGTAGGCGAACAGGCTGCCCATCTCGACCCGCGCGTTGGCCTCCTCGAACGCCTCGCGGGCGGCGGCCTGGGCCGTCGACTCGCCGTTCTCCATGAAACCCGCCGGCAGCGTCCACAGCCCGCTGCGCGGCTCGATGGCGCGCCGGCAAAGAAGCAGGCGATCCTCCCACTGGGGGATGCAGCCGGCGACGATCTTGGGATTGCTGTAGAAGACCGTGCCGCAGCTGTCGCAGACGTGACGCGGACGATCGTCGCCGGGCGGCACGCGGCTGGTCACCGGAGCACCACACTGGCTGCAGAAGTTCATGTCTCAGTTCCGCGTGTCTTCGCCGGTCGGAAAATTCACTTTGCGTGGCGGCCTGGCGCCGCCTCTGGCGCGCGCCCACATGGCGCCGAGCGTGTCGCCGCTCACCGGATGTCTGCGCTCACCGGCGATCTCCGCCAGCGGGCACAGCACGAAGGCGTGCGCGCCGAGATCCTCGCGCGGCAGCACGATGTCGTCGTCTTCGACGACGCAATCGTCGAGCAAGAGAAGATCGAGATCCATGGTGCGCGGACCGTAGCGCGCCTCGTCGCGCCGACGCCCGCAGCGCGACTCGAGCTCGTGCAGCTCGGCGACGAGCGCGCGGGGCTCGGCATCGCACTCGAAGGCCACCACCAGGTTGAAGAACGGATCGCCCTCGAATCCGACCGGCTCGGTCTCGTAGACGCTCGAGGTCTCGACCTCGCCGAAGCGTTCACGCAGCAGCTCGAGCACCCGCGCCACGTTGCGCTCCCGGTCGATGTTGCTGCCGACGCTGACGAAAGCCGTCGGCATCAGCTTCGCTCTCCACGCTCGATGATCACCCCGACATCGCGCGCGCCGCGCAGCGCACCCTGCTTGTTCACGCGCAGCTTCACCCAGGGCACGTCGTACTCCTTCATCACGACCTCGGCGCAGCGCTCGGCGAGCGTCTCCACCAGCTGATACTCGCTGTTACCGACGAACTCGATGAGGCGCTTGGCCACGGATTTGTAATTCAGCGTGTCGGCCACGTCGTCACGCTCGGCGGCCCTGCGGCAGTCGCCGGCCATCTCGATATCGAGGATCACCGTCTGCTTGATCTTACGTTCCCAGTCGAAGATGCCGATAACCGTTTCGATGCGCAGATCGCTGATGTAGATGATGTCCACTCGCCGTCGCCCGTTCTCGATGCGTGTGCCCAATCGCGGGGGATCCTCTGCGCGGGCCCGGATTATTAACCATAATCGTAGTCGGAATGGCAAATCGGCCCGCGGGGCCGCTCAGCAAAGCCCATGGAACTGATACTCGGCATCGTGCTCGTGGTGCTCGCCTACCTGCTGGGCTCGCTCGCCACGGCGGTCCTCGTCTGCCGCATCATGAAGCTGCCCGATCCGCGCAAGGAAGGCTCGGGCAATCCCGGCGCCACCAACGTGCTGCGCCTCGGCGGCAAGCAGGCCGCTGCCCTGACCCTCGTCGGTGACATGCTCAAGGGAGCCTTTCCGGTGGTGATTGCGCATCTGGTCACCGATCATCCGACCATCCTCGCCGCCACCGCCGTGGCGGCCTTCGTCGGCCACCTCTATCCGGTGTTCTTCGGTTTCAAGGGCGGCAAGGGCGTGGCCACCGCCTTCGGCGCGGTCGCCGCGCTGGTGCTGCCGGTGGCGCTGTTCATGGCCGCGGTGTGGGTGCTGGTGGTGATCGTCACCCGCTACGTGTCGCTCGCTTCGATGGGGGCTGCGGTGCTGGCGCCGCTGTTTGCGCTGCTGTTCATTCGCGAGCCGGCCTTCATCCTGGCGCTGGTGGTCATCGCCGCGCTGGTGGTCTACCGCCACCGGGCCAACATCGAGCGCCTGCGCCAGGGCGCCGAGCCGGAGATCGATCTCTAGCGCGCCGCGCCGTCCAGCGCCTGCAGCGACTCCAGCGGCCAGCGGGCGCGCACCTCAAAGGCGAGTGGCTCGCTGGCACCGGCCAGCAGCCGCTGGCAGCCGGCATAGGCCACCATGGCGCCGTTGTCGGTGCAGAACGCCACCCGCGGGTAGTGCACCGACACCGACAGCGCCTCAGCGGCCGCGGCCATGGTCTCGCGCAGGCGCCGGTTGGCGCCGACCCCACCGGACACCACCAGGCGCGGCAGCGCCGTCTGCTCGAGGGCGCGGCGGCACTTGATCACCAGGGTGTCCACCACCGCTTCCTCGAAGGCGCGCGCCACGTCGGCGCGGGTGCGCGCGTCGTCGGGCAGCCCCGCGAGGGTGTTCATGGCGTAGGTCTTGAGGCCGCTGAAGCTGAAATCCAGCCCCGGACGGTCGGTCATGGGGCGCGGAAAGCGGAAACGGCCGGGATCGCCGCGCTCGGCGAGGGCCGCGAGCTGCGGTCCTCCGGGGTAGGGCAGCCCGAGCAGGCTGGCGGTCTTGTCGAAAGCCTCGCCGGCGGCGTCGTCCAGCGACTCGCCGAGCACCCGGTAGGCGCCGACGCCGTCGACCGCCACCAGCTGGGTGTGGCCGCCGGAGACCAGCAGGGCGAGGAATGGGAACGCCGGCGCATCGGCCTCCAGCATCGGCGCCAGCAGATGGCCCTCCATGTGATGCACGGCCACCGACGGCACGCCCAGGGCGAACGCCAGGCTGCGGCCGACGGCGGCGCCGACCATGAGCGCCCCCACCAGACCCGGGCCGGCGGTGTAGGCGATGCCGTCGACGTCGCCGCGGCCCATCTGCGCCTCGGCGAGCACGGCATCGAGCAGGGGGATCAGCTTCCTCACGTGATCCCGCGAGGCGAGCTCCGGGACCACGCCGCCATACTCGGCGTGCAGCGCCGCCTGGCTGTGCAGCAGGTGCGCGCGCAGACCGGCGGCGCTGTCGTACACGGCGACGCCGGTCTCGTCGCAGGATGTCTCGATGCCCAGTACCCGCACGGGCCCTCCCGCAGCGGCACATTGGCCTTTGAACAGGCGGCCAGTGCCAATTAGAATACGGGGTTTACCGTCGCGGTGAGTGTAACCCCAATCGCCGCGCGCAGCTGCGAGGAACATTGATGCCGTCCGTCCGAGTCCGCGAGAACGAACCCTTCGACGTCGCCATGCGGCGTTTCAAGCGCGCCTGCGAGAAAGCCGGCACGCTCACCGAGATCCGCCGCCGCGAGTATTACGAGAAGCCGACCTCGGTGCGCAAGCGCAAGGCCGCCGCCGCCGTCAAGCGCCATCTCAAGAAGCTCGCCCGCGAGGACATCAAGCGCCGCCGGCTCTACTGAATCAACCGCCCCGCGGACACCGCCGCGGGAATCTCCATCGCCCCCCTCTCCAGCCATGGCTTCCGAGCTCAAGCAACGCATCCAGGCGGATGTCACCGCGGCCATGCGGGCCAAGGACAAGCCGCGCCTCGGCGCCCTGCGCCTGGTGACCGCCGCCATCAAGCAGCTCGAGGTGGACTCGCGCAGCGAGCTCGACGACGCCGGCGTGCTCCAGGTGCTGGAGAAGATGCTCAAGCAGCGCCGCGACTCCCTGGAGCAGTACCAGAGCGCCGGGCGCACCGATCTCGCCGATCAGGAGCGCTTCGAGATCGCCCTCATCGAGACCTACATGCCCGAGGCCCTGCCCGCCGACGAGCTCGAGGCGCTCATCGACGCCGCCATCGCCGAGACCGCCGCCGCCAGCATGCGCGACATGGGCAAGGTCATGGGCGTGCTCAAGCCGCGCGTCCAGGGGCGCGCCGACATGGGCGCGGTGAGCGCCGCGGTCAAGCAGAAGCTCGCCGGCTGACGGCCCTCCGGGGGGCTGCTGCCCGGCCCGGCGTAGCGCGGTAGACTCTCCCGACGGGCGCGGCGGCAAGCGCCGCGCCGCGGGTCGGAGACAGACGTGACCGGGCGCATCCCCCGCCAATTCATCGACGAGCTGCTCTCGCGCGTCGACATCGTCGACGTGGTGGACGAGTACGTGCCGCTCAGGAAAGGCGGCAAGGATCACAAGGCCTGCTGCCCGTTCCACAACGAGAAGACGCCGTCGTTCACCGTCAGCGCCGACAAGCAGTTCTACCACTGCTTCGGCTGCGGCGCCCACGGCACGGCCATCGGCTTCCTGATGGATTACGCCCACATGGACTTCATCGAGGCGGTGGAGGATCTCGCCAGCCGCGCCGGCCTCGAGGTGCCCCGTGAGGCCGGCGGCGAGCAAGGCGAGAGCCTGCAGCCGCTCCTCGACATGCTGGCGCGGGCGAGCGCCTACTATCAGCAGCAGCTGCGCCAGCACCGCGAGGCCGCCCGCGCGGTGGATTACCTGAGAAGCCGCGGGCTCTCCGGGGAGATCGCCGCCGCCTTCGGCCTCGGCTTCGCGCCGCCCGGCTGGGACAACCTGCTCGGCGCCCTCGGGGGCCGCGACGCCGAGCGCACCCTGATGGCGCGCGCCGGGCTGCTCGTGGAGAAGAGCGGCGGGGGTTACTACGACCGCTTCCGCGACCGCATCACCTTTCCGATCCTGGATCGCCGCGGGCGCACGGTGGGCTTCGGCGCCCGCGTGCTCGGCGACGACACGCCCAAGTATCTGAACTCCCCGGAAACCCCCGTGTTTCACAAGGGCCGCGAGCTCTACGGTCTGTACCAGGCGCGCAAGGCCGCCGGACACCCGCAGCGGCTCATCGTCGTCGAGGGCTACATGGACGTGGTGGCGCTGGCCCAGCACGGTATCCGCAACGCCGTGGCGACGCTCGGCACCGCCGCCACCGAGGCCCATCTGGAGCAGCTGTTCCGCGTCAGCCAGGACGTGGTGTTCTGCTTCGACGGCGACGAGGCCGGCCGGCGCGCCGCCTGGCGGGCCCTGGAAACCGCGCTGCCGGCCATGCACGACGGCCGCCAGGCCCTGTTCATGTTCCTGCCCGAGGGCCAGGACCCGGACAGCCTGGTGCGCACCGAGGGCCCCGAGGCCTTCGCCGCGGCGGTGGAGGCGGCCGACAGCCTCGGCACGTTTCTCTTCGACCGTCTGGCGGCGCGCGTGGACCGCAGCACCATCGACGGGCGCGCGCGTCTCGCCGAGCTCGCCCGGCCGTTGCTGGCGAAGCTCCCCGAGGGCAGCTTCCGCGAGCTGTGCTACCGGCGCCTCGCCGAGCTCACGGGGCTCGCCCCGGAGAATTCGGCTACACTGGGATCGGGGAGGGGGAACGCAAGGGCGCGCAGCCCGGCGAGTCCCCTCGATAAGCAAAAACGACAATCGCCGTCACTGGTGCGGAAGGTGATCACGTGGCTCCTGCACTACCCGTCGTTGGGTCAGGGCGTCACCAGCACCGACCACCTGCGCTCCTTGGAGCTCCCCGGCGTGCCGTTGCTGCTGGAGCTCGTTGAAACGCTCGAGGACCGCCCCAACCTGACCACGGGCGGGCTGCTCGAGCGCTTCCGGGACCACGCGTCCGGGCGCCACCTGGCCAGGCTGGCGGCCGAGGAGGTCGCCCCTCTCGACGCGGGGCTCGAGCGGGAGTTCAGCGACTCCCTCGAGAAGCTCCATCGGCTGGCCGACGACCAGCGCTTCGCGCTGCTCGCCCGCAAGGGGCGCGAGGGGCATCTGAGCGACGCCGAGAAGCGGGAATTTGCCCGCCTCTCCGGAGGCGCAGGACAGGACGGCGGCGGAGGAAATGCGACCCTCGACCCTGGGTAGGGGGAGGCTCGATTTGGTATACTAAAACGTTATCGCCCGTATTTCCGCACGACGGTGTGGCAGACCACGAGAATGAACCTGAATCAGCAACAATCACAACTCAAGCTATTGATCGCAAAGGGAAAGGATCAGGGCTACCTGACTTACCACGAGGTCAACGACCACCTGCCCGAGGGCATTGTCGACCCCGAGCAGATCGAAGACATCATCAGCATGATCAACGACATGGGGATCGCCGTTCACGAGGTGGCCCCGGACGCCGATACGCTGCTGTTGATGGAGACCACGGTCAACGCCGACGACGACGAGACCGAGGAGGCGGCCGCGGCGCTCGCCACCCTCGACAGCGAGTTCGGCCGCACCACCGATCCCGTGCGCATGTACATGCGCGAGATGGGCACGGTGGATCTCCTCACCCGCGAGGGTGAGATCAAGATCGCCAAGCGCATCGAGAAGGGCCTCAACCAGGCGCTCGGGGCGCTCGCTGCGTATCCGCCGACCGTCGAGCTGCTGCTGGCCGAGTTCGAACGCTTCGAGAGCGAGGACATCAAGCTCACCGACATCTTCTCGACCTTCGTCGATCCGAACGAGTCCGACGAGCCGGCGACGCCCGCGCCCGCCGCCAACGGCAAGCCGGCGGCCAAGCAGGCCAAAGACGACGAGGACGAGGATGACGACGACGGGCTCGAATCACTGATCGACATCGGCCCCGATCCCGAAGAGGCCCGCGAGCATTTCAAGAAGCTCAAGCGCGCCTTCGGCCGCATGCAGCGGGCCACTGCGAAGCACGGCTCGGACTCCAAGCAGGCCGCCAAGATTCGCGACGAGTGCGCGGCGATGTTCTTCGAGCTCAAGGTCGTGCCGAAGCTCGTCGATCGCCTCACCGAGCAGCTGCGCGAGATCGTCGATCGCATCCGCAGCCACGAGCGCCAGATCATGAGCATGTGCGTGCGCGAGGCGAAAATGCCGCGCAAGGACTTCGTCTCGAGCTTCCTCGCCAACGAGACCAACATGAACTGGCTGCGTCCGCACATGCGCGCCAAGAATGCCTACGCGGAGGCGCTCAAGCCGCTCTCCAAGGACATCAAGCGCATCCAGGGTAAGCTCGCCGTGATCGAAGACGAGTGCGGGCTCACCATCGCCGCGGTCAAGGACATCAATCGCCGCATGTCCATCGGCGAGGCCAAGGCACGCCGGGCCAAGAAGGAGATGGTCGAGGCCAACCTGCGCCTGGTGATCTCGATCGCCAAGAAGTACACCAACCGCGGCCTGCAGTTCCTGGATCTCATCCAGGAAGGCAACATCGGCCTGATGAAGTGGACAAGTTCGAGTACCGGCGCGGCTACAAGTTCTCGACCTATGCGACCTGGTGGATCCGCCAGGCCATCACGCGCTCGATCGCCGATCAGGCGCGCACCATCCGCATTCCGGTGCACATGATCGAGACCATCAACAAGCTGAACCGCATCTCGCGCCAGATCCTCCAGGAGAAGGGCCGCGAGCCGACACCCGAAGAGCTCGCCGAGCGCATGGAGATGCCCGAGGACAAGGTGCGCAAGGTCCTGAAGATCGCCAAGGAGCCGATCTCCATGGAGACGCCCATCGGCGACGACGAGGACTCGCATCTCGGCGATTTCATCGAGGACCAGACCATCGTCTCGCCGAACGACTCGGCAACCTTCGAGGGCCTGCGTGAATCGACGCAGAACATCCTCGCGGGCCTCACGCCGCGCGAGGCGAAGGTGCTGCGCATGCGCTTCGGCATCGAGATGAACACCGACCACACCCTCGAGGAAGTGGGCAAGCAGTTCGACGTCACCCGCGAGCGCATTCGCCAGATAGAAGCGAAAGCGCTCAGGAAGCTCCGCCACCCGAGCCGCTCCGAGCAGCTCAGAAGCTTCCTCGACTAGTCAATACCAGGCCGCCTCCCCTGCCCTCCGGCCTCTCCCCCGCATCGGGGGAGAGGCTTTCGGGGCCGCCGCGATATAATCGCCTCCATCGAAGGGCCTGTAGCTCAGTTGGTTAGAGCGGCGGACTCATAATCCGTTGGTCGCAGGTTCGAGTCCTGCCGGGCCCACCAGGAAAACGATGACCGACAGCCGTCACTTCGGGCACCATCCCGGTCTGGCGCACTGATACGGCGGCGCTGTCGCGTAGCCTCGGGAGAAGAAGTGGCAGAGCTCGCACAGGAACTCCGCGACGCGCGGGCGCGCGAGGCCGCGACCAGCGAGATCCTGCGGGTCATCAACCGCTCGCCGACCGATTACCAGCCCGTGTTCGAGGCCATCCTCGAGAACGCGACCCGGCTGTGCGATGCGCCGCTCGCGCTGCTGCTGATGCGCCGCGACGACGGATATCACCTCGTCGCGCACGCGGGCACGCGGCGCGAGCTCGTCGAGCACTTGCGCGCGAACCCGCTGCCGCTCGACCCGGAGAAGACCCTGACCGCCAAGGCGGCGGCGGAGGGCCGCGCGGTCGAGGTCCTCGATATCACCGACCAACAGAGCCATGGCGCGGGCCAGCCTGTGCGCCGTATCGTCGCCGAGGTCGAGGGGATCCGCACCCAGCTCTCTGTGCCCATGCTGCGCGGCGACGAGGCGCTTGGAGTGATCATTATTTACCGTCGCGAGGTGCGCGGCTTCGAGCCGAGTCACGTTGAGCTGCTGACCACGTTCGCCGAACAGGCAGCCATTGCAGTGGACAACGTTCGCAAGTTCAGGGCGCTCGGCGAGTC
>JABAOE010002975.1_pt5 | contig 11391 bp, 13 predicted proteins | sample 7062141 | NCBI WGS metagenome assembly JABAOE01 (sample SAMN14538627, study PRJNA623070) | marine sediment metagenome | biome: marine biome [ENVO:00000428]; feature: marine pelagic biome [ENVO:01000023]; material: deep marine sediment [ENVO:00002113] | place: India: Gulf of Khambhat ...
TAACATCAATGACCCTGTTGAAAGTGGGGTAGGTATCATCTAGAACAGCATTTTGAGATGCTATAGCTACCGATAGAACGAGCGATTTAACACCTTTTGTCTCAGGGAGGACCTGCCATTGCCAAGTGCCGGGAGAGTCTTTATCAATTGACTTAAAATCCAATCCTTTGTCTGATATATAAAAGCCGCCACCGCTAAGTGACAGTCCTACTTGATCCCCAAGTCTAAATCCCTCTAAATCCTTGGATAAGGCANNATAAGGCATCTATAAAAGCATATGAGACCTGTGCTTCAACTGTATATGTGCTCCCAACCCTCATCTCGCTTGGCGTGGAAAAATCAATTCCGCTTGGAGCGCTTTTCCTAATCGCCTTATCTATTTTTTCCGATATATTACTCAACGCTACAGGGTAGGATTGGGGGCTTTCTTCTTGGACCGGCTCTACCTCATTTTCCGATGCATGATCGGTTTGCTCTTCTTGAGGAGGATCTTGTATATCCGGGCTTTCCTCCTCCTCCACAGCAGGTTCTGCGGGAATTTCTATTATCATATTTACGCGTCTGTTCCGCGCAAGTGCGTCTTGGGTTTCTCCTTGCGCATACTTTTCAGTGCCGCCCTTGCCAATTACTTCTACCTGGTCAGCATCTACGCCCAGCTCAACTAAATACGTCTTTACAAGGGCTGCTCGTTCTCTGGACAGCTTTAAATTATAGTCAGCTCTTCCTGTAATATCCGAGTATCCCTCAAGGGTAATCTTTATATCACCCACATTTTTCAGGCTGTTGATTTTCTCTTTTATCACAGCCTTATTCCCTGGACCAATTCCTTCAGTATCCGGTTCAAAATACACAGCTATAACCTCTTGAGTCTGTGCCCAAAGGTTATCTATAACTGTAGATACCAGAGAAAGACCTATCAATAGAACAATAGAGATTGTTAGAGTATTTTTACCGCTCATCAAATACGTGTGCACTCCAGTATGTTAAATCGATAATGTTAGCTCAGTATTAATAATATGATGCTATAATTACTAGATTACACATTAAAAGAGTTTTTGTTAATATGAGCAATGTCTAGAGCCAAATCGAAAGCAAAAAATTGTTTAGATATTAATGTTTACAGCTCCATTTCCTCGGTGAATAAAGACCTATATAACGACATTGTAGACCCGGACAACCCGTTTTTGGAACATGAATTCCTTGAGGCGCTTGAGAAGTCCGATTGCGTCGGGCCATATAGTGCTTGGAATCCCCGCTACATAGTCCTTAGAGATAAAGACAAAATAGCCGGAGCAATTACCGCATATATAAAACTCGACTCCTACGGAGAATATATCTTTGATTGGGAATGGGCTCGGGCCTATGAGAGCTCAGGGCTTAGATATTATCCCAAATTAACAGTGGCAGTTCCGTTCACCCCCGCTACCGGCAAGCGTATATTGGTCCACCAGGACTATTCTTTTGACGAATGCGCCGACATAATGGTTAAGCGTTTGATCGATCTGTGCTTTGAGGAGAATTGCTCATCTATCCATTTTCTGTACCTGAGTGAAGAGGAGCAGAGTTTTCTTGAAAAAAAAGGGTTTCTGAAAAGAAATACGCACCAGTACCACTGGAATAACAGGGGTTACAACAGCTTTGATGATTTTCTTTGTGACCTTAGGTCCGGACGGAAGAAACAGATTAGAAAAGAACGAAGATCTCTAGAAGAAACCGGTCTCAATATACACACTTTTGAAAAAGATGAAATCAAAGAAGAACATATGGATGCTATGTGGGAATTCTATATAGACACTCACTCCCGCAAGTGGGGAAGCGCCTATTTAAACCGCGATTTTTTTGATCTGATGTTCGAGAGCTTCAGACACCGACTAGTACTGATTATGGCGCATAACGGAGACGAGTGGGTAGGAGGTTCATTTAATGTAGTAAAGAACCGCAGGCTGTTCGGCCGCTACTGGGGAACGCTCTATAATTATAAGAATCTGCATTTTGAATGTTGTTTCTATAGATTAATAGATTATTCTATAACAATGGGCGTCAAGGTATTCGAAGCAGGTGCTCAAGGAGAGCACAAATTCTTGAGGGGTTTTGCAGCAGTACCGACTTATAGCTCTCATATGATGATGGACCAGGGGGCACATAATGTTATTGGTGATTATTTGAAGCGGGAAAGGGAATATACAGAGCATTTAATAACTCAATACAATAGACAATCACCCCTTAAATATTTATATGGGAAGTAGCTGCTAACAGATACGATGGAAGAAAAGATAATAAAGCCAGAAGACCACGAAGGAGATCTGCTTACTGAGGAAAAGATAAATTTAAAAAGACCCGATATGTACCGGGTTGTTTTGCTAAATGATGACTATACACCAAGAGATTTCGTTGTTTGGATACTTATGAGGATTTTTTATAAAGGGGAGGCAGAATCTACTAGAATCATGCTTGAAGCACATACTACGGGACAAAGTACGGTGGGTGTCTACACATATGACGTTGCAACTACAAAAATTGCCCAAGTGGATAAAATTGCAAAGCAGTATGAGCATCCGCTTACATGTATACTTGAGGTAGAATGCGGCGGTGAGGAAGCATGACATTATCTAAGGAACTGGAAGAGACATTAAAAAGAGCATTCGAGCAGGCCAAGGTGAGAAGACACGAATTCATTACCTTGGAACATATACTGTTTGAGTTAACTTATGACCCGGATGCATCCGATGTGCTGATTGGATGCGGAGTGGATCTGGAGAGGCTGAGGGATTCTCTTGAAAACTTTATGAACGAAAACATGCCTCCGATTGATTCAGAATACTTGCCGGACCCGCAATATTCAGCAGGCAGCCAGTTTGTGCTAAGACTCGCAGCAATGCACGCAGAGTCTGCAGACAAGCCTGAGATTAATGGCGGGAATATACTTGTCTCTATGTTCAGGGTGGATGAATCCCATGCGGTATATCTGCTTAACCAGCAGGGCGTTAACCGCTACGATGTGGTGAGGTATTTCTCCCACGGCAGATCGCAGTTTGAAAGACAAGAGAGGCAAACAAGTATTGCTAAGACAGATACAGATTCTGCACCTAAGCAAAAAGACCCGCTTTCTGAGTACTGTACAAACTTGGTTCAAAAGGCTAGTGACGGCAAGCTGGATCCTCTCATCGGCCGAGAATCCGAGATTGACCGTACTATTCACATTTTAGCCAGGAGAAGAAAGAACAACCCCATATTTGTAGGAGATGCAGGGGTTGGAAAGACAGCTATTGCTGAAGGGCTTTCGCTTAGAATTGCCGAGAGAAAAGTTCCCGAAGCGCTTCTTGGTACCGATATATATGCACTAGATATGGGATCGCTTACTGCTGGTACAAGATACAGAGGAGATTTTGAAGAAAGACTAAAAGCGATAATAGACAGTGTGAAAGGCGATCAGAAGAAGATTTTATTTGTCGATGAAATACACACGGTAATCGGAGCCGGGGCTGTATCTGGAGGAACGCTTGACGCATCCAACATGCTAAAGCCCGCTCTTGCAAGCGGAGAGATCAGGTGCATCGGCACAACAACTTCCAAGGAATATAGGAGTGTGTTTGAAAAAGACCACGCTCTTGCAAGAAGATTTCAGAAAATTGATGTTTACGAGCCCAGCCAAGAGGAGTGTCTCAAAATTCTTCAGGGCTTAAAGAAATACTATGAAGAGTTTCACGGTGTAAGGTATTCCACCCCTTCATTGAGAGCTGCAGTGGATCTTTCTGCGAAATATATGAACGACCGGAGGCTTCCAGACAAGGCGATTGATCTGATCGATGAGGCGGGAGCAGACGTTAAACTCAGAAAATATGACTCGGACACAAAACAGGTAACAGTTAAAGATATTGAATCATTAGTTGCTAAAATAGCCAAAATACCTACGCGCACTGTTAAAGTTGACGATAGAAACCGCCTGATGACCCTGGCTGGAGATCTAAAGAAGGTTATATTTGGCCAGGACGAGGCCGTGGATCAGCTCGTTACCGCAATACAGATGTCCCGCTCGGGATTAAGCGAGCCGAATAAACCTGTCGGGAATTTTATGTTCGCNNTGGGATCGAATTTATACGTTTTGACATGAGCGAGTATATGGAAAAACACACTGTATCCCGCCTAATTGGCTCACCGCCCGGATATGTAGGCTATGATGAGGGCGGCCAGCTAACAGAAGCTGTTCATCAGAACCCGCACGCTGTGCTCCTGCTCGATGAAATAGAAAAAGCCCACGAGGATGTATATAACGTGCTGCTTCAGGTAATGGACCATGCAACCCTGACCGACTCTAACGGCAGAAAGGTAGACTTCAGACAGATAGTTCTCATATTGACTACAAACACAGGCTCCCGGGAAAGCAATCAGAGGAGCGTTGGGTTTGGAAAAGAGGAGTATGAAGATAAAAGCGCCCAGGCCATAGAGCGCTACTTCAACCCAGAGTTTAGAAACCGTCTAAACGCCACACTACATTTCAACTCACTTAGTAACGAAGTTGTAGAGAGAATAGTCGATAAAATGATAGGCCAGCTGACCGACAGATTAAAGGCCAAGAAAGTTAGCCTGGAGCTCACTGATGAGGCTAGAACATACATTGCTGAGCACGGCTATAACAAGCAGCTGGGCGCAAGGCCTATTCAAAGGCTCATTGACCAGGAAATAGCTCAGAGGCTGTCACAGGAAATCTTGTTCGGCAAACTTGCAAGCGGCGGAGATGTAACAATTTCAATCAAAGAGGGAGAGATTAATTTTGAATACACTGATGCTTAGAACATTGAATATCTTTTTTACTTTATTTTTGATAGTTACCATGCAGCTTGCTCTAATACCAAGCGGTTTTAATTTAACCGATACTGCTCATGCAAGAAGCAAGTCGAGCGGAAATGAAGTTATGAGAGAGATCCAGACAGGACTGGACTTAACCGGGAAAACCAAAACCGAGGTGCTAAAATTAATCGGGCCTCCATGGCAAAAAAACCAAACACCTGTTAAAGCCAGATACAATGAAAAATGGATCTACAGCTGTGAGGACAAAAAGGGTCTTACTTACGACTGTGTCTTCATATACTTCCTTGCGGACCGGGTGAAAAAAGTAGAGATATACTAAATGAAAAATTGTCCGAAATGCGCAACAGAACTAGAAGTTAAGGTGATCGGGACTATCGAAGTGGATGAGTGCGGGTCCTGTAAAGGCATTTGGTTTGATAAGGGAGAGCTTAAGGAAGCTAAGGACCTTGCAGATCCTAACCTTAACTGGCTCGATTTTGAAATTTGGAAACATCCAGAGAAATTCACCTCAAAAGAGGGAGCAATTAAATGCCCCTCCTGCAATATATCAACAGTAGGAATCGAATATGGACATACCGGTGTAAATGTAGATTACTGTACAAACTGCCAGGGCGTTTGGCTCGATAAAGATGAGCTTCCCAATATTATTGATGCCCTAGAGCATGATATAAACGAAAAGACTTTCTCAGAATATGTACACGAGAGCGTAAAGGAAGCAAAAGCGCTCATTACCGGCCCTGAGTCTTTTATGTCGGAATGGAAGGATCTTTCCTCTGTTTTTAAACTAATGCAGTACAGACTCTATGTGGAAAAACCCGGATTGGTCGATACACTCGTCGACATCAACACACTCAACCCTTTTAAGTAATTTATAAGCTCAAACTTCTACTCAAAGTAGCCCGTCTAATAACTCTGACATCTGTGAGTTTCTAACTTCTCCGCTTTTGTCATACACCACTTTGCCTTCTTTATCATAAATAGTGAGATGCGGAATATAGTTTTTATAGTGCTTCCTTAGAAGTGCCGTTTGATCGCTTGATCTTGGGGAATCCAGATCAATAACTATAAAATCGACCCGGCCGTTATATTTTTCATACAAATCCACGGTTCTTCTGGCCTGCCTTTTTGAGTTGTAGCATTCGCGGTGATAGAAGATCACATATGCGGGCTTGCCTTTGTTAATAGAGCCGTCCCTCATATTTTTCCCTGTAATCAAAGGGCCGTTGTTTGAGTCGCTAGAGTAGTTTAGATCCGGGTTTAGTTTAAGATCAGTCGCTGCGTAAGCAGCAGGACCTATGAGAAATGTAGTGCAAATTAGTGCTATTATTATTTGTGCGATTTTCATTTTCGCCCCCGCCTTTTGGCTTTTGAATTCATTGATATTATACGCAAAAGAGAGCGGTACAGTTTCATGTTAATATTTTTAATATATATAATTCGTTGGTACTAACTTTCGTGCAAATAGGGGGTGACAAAATGTCAATAATCAGCCTAACAGATGTGCAGGAGATGGTCAGAAGTACGGCTAGAGAGTTTACTAATAATGAGATTAAGCCTGCAGCTTCAGCAAATGACAGGGAGCACAGATATCCCAAAGAAATTATTGATAAGATCGGGGAGCTTGGGTTTATGGGCATGATGGTACCGGAGCAGTATGAAGGTAGCGGGACCGACACACTATCCTATGCAATAGTTGTAGAGGAAATCTCAAAGGGCTGTGCAGCCACTGGAACCATCATGCTGGACAACAACTCCCTTGGATGCGGGCCGATCGCTTTAGCTGGAAATGAAGAACAAAAAACATCCTATTTAGCTGAGCTTGCTAGCGGAAGAAAGCTTGGCTGCTTTATGTTAAGCGAACCCGAGGCAGGGTCTGATGCGGCATCGATAACAACTACAGCTGTTCGGGACGGAGACAACTATATAATTAACGGAACCAAAGCGTGGGTTACAAACGGCGCTGAGGCAGAAATTGCAGTAGTATTTGCATCTACCGACCCGTCTCTAAAACATAAAGGAATTTCCGCATTCATAGTCGACATGAACACTCCAGGCCTAACTATCGGCAAGCTCGAGGATAAGCTTGGAGTACGGGCATCGAGCACAGCACAAATCTTTTTTGAAGACTGCAAGGTTCCCGCTTCCAACTTGCTCGGCAATGAGGGCGAGGGGTTCAAGATTGCACTTCAAACCTTAGACGCAGGAAGAATCGGGGTCGCGGCTCAAGCTGTTGGGATAGCGCAGGCTGCTCTAGAAGCCTCAGCTAGTTATGCTCAGGAAAGAAAGGCGTTTGGCAAACCGATATCAGATTTTCAGGGACTTCAGTTCATGATGGCTGATATGGCGACAAGGGTCGAGGCCTCAAGGCTGCTCGTGTGGCAGGCAGCGGTTATGAAAGACAAAGCCATGAAATTCGGCAAACAATCTGCTATGGCAAAGCTCTATGCAGCAGAGACCGCCATGTGGGTAACGACTAAAGCCATTCAAATTCACGGCGGCTATGGATATACAACCGACTATCCGGTGGAGAGATATTTCAGGGACGCAAAAATAACTGAGATCTATGAAGGGACATCTGAGATTCAACGAATAGTTATAGCGAGAGAACTGCTAAAAGAAATCGAATAAAAAAAGAAGCCCTTTAGGCTTACCTAAAAGGCTTCTTTCCTTAAAGAAGGAGGGTATAGGATGTCAATGTTTATACACTCCTTACGATGTAATTTTTGATCAAAAGGATTCCAGCTAACTTGACAGCTACTTCTTTGTAATAGATTCAGCCCATCCCCTTTCAATCTTTACCGTTATATAATCCCCGATCTTTATATCCGAGAGCATTTCATTTGGAGCAGAGACATTAAAAATTTTATCGTTGGATAGTTTCACGCTAAGTAGACTATTCTCCGGTCCCTGATCAATAGCATATAGCTTACCCGCAATCCATTGAGGCCCGGTCTTCTGCTTCTCAGGTTTGGGACTTTCTTTCATTTCAGCCCCTTCCTTCTCTATAAGCTCGGCCCACCCCCTATATATTTCAACGGTAATGTTATCTCCAACCTGGAGTTCTTTGAGCTGATCGCGGGTAACGGAAATATTATATCTCTCTCCGTCCGCTAATTTTAAACTAATTAACCCCCCGGACTGGTCTTCAAATATAGAAGCCACCTCACCGCTCACCCAAAGAGGAGCGTCCCCGGACTGCGCAAAGGCAAAACATGTCACTGCAAATATGATTAAAGCTATAGAAAAGATTTTTCTCATTTCCCACCACCTTTTACTTTGATCTAGATATTACCCTTATATTGAATATTAATTTCTACAAACGCTGAAAGCAAATACTTTTGGAAGTAATATTTTGAGCTGGTTTGTCTTAAATCATTAGCCCGTGTAAGCTAGGCTCTAACCAACACCTAGGGGAATACCATAATGCCGATACTAATAGAACAACCCTCAGTTATTGAAGCTGCCGGAAATAAACCGAAAAAAATAGAGGAATTTGTGGGAAGAGTTAACTCGGACCACACGGGTGTGAGCATTGCCCGCATGACCTCACCCGAGGGATGGGTAGAGCCCGGACAGCGCCCCGAATTTGAAGAGCTCACTGTAGTTATTGATGGAACCTTAGTAGTGGAGCACGAGGGCGGAACTGTGGAAGTAAACTCAGGCCAGGCAGTCATAACAAAACCAGGGGAATGGGTCAAATACAGCACACCCTATGAAGGCGGGGCAAACTATGTGGCAGTGTGTATACCTGCCTTCTCCCCGAATACAGTAAACCGAGACGAGGACTAGAGTATGAAAAAACGTTGTGAGTGGTGCGGAGCTGAGCCGATATATATAGACTATCATGATAAAGAGTGGGGAGTTCGCGTGCACGATGACCGGCTGCACTTCGAGATGATTACACTCGAGGGCGCACAGGCAGGACTTAGCTGGATAACTATTCTTAAGAGAAGACAGAGCTATCTTGAGGCGTTTGATAACTTCGATGTGGTTAAAGTGTTCAAGTATAGTGATAAAAAGATTGAGAAGCTGCTCACTAATCCGGGCATCATCCGAAACCGTCTAAAGGTAATCTCTACCGTACAAAACGCAAAATCATTCTTGAAGATCCAGAAAGAGTTTGGATCTTTTGATGAGTATATATGGCGGTTCACAAATCATAAAACCATTGAAAATAAGTTCAAAAAGATGGGCGATATACCTGCTAAAACCGCAGAGTCTGACGCAATGAGCAAGGACCTCAAAAAAAGGGGCTTCAGCTTTGTCGGCTCAACTATTTGTTATGCCTATATGCAGGCTGTTGGGATGGTTAACGATCATACGACAGACTGTTTTAGGTACAAAGAAGTAAAGAAAAGCTCTTGAAGATCAAAAAAACTATTTGTTTTCCCTGGCTTTTTTGGCTTTTGTAATAAAAGGGCCTTTTCCCTTCTTCTTGCCGTGGAAATATGAAAGCAGCACCTCGGCATCATGAAACGGTAGTGTTACAAATGAGAATTTATCAAGTATTTGTATGTCCCGTATCTTTCTGCTCTTGATGCCGCATTTATTCTGAATGAAATGAACGAGCTTCTGGGAGGTCAGGCCGTCTTTCTTCCCTTGAGTCACAAACAGCCTTGTCTTACCTTTAGTATCTACCAGAGCCTCACCAATTTCAGGGTATTTTTTGTCATCAAGCTCATTCTGAAATGAAAACTCAAGCAAAGCAGCTACAATTTCTTCCGGGTCATTTGAGTCCAATAGATCCCTGGACATCTCTAAATATTCATTCCGGGCACCACCTTTAACAATATCCTCGAGCACATTTTTTATCCTCAGCTTTTTTGTCTTAATAACATCTTTAACATCCGGCAGCTTTGCCTTTCGTATATCAGTTTTTGTCTCACGGCTTATATACCTGAGCTTCCTATACTCCTCGGGCGTAATAAAGGTGATAGCGTTCCCTTCTTTGCCCGCTCTCCCTGTGCGTCCGATCCTATGTACATAGGATTCAGCATCCTGGGGAAGCGAATAATTTATTACATGCGTGAGGTCCTGAACGTCTATTCCCCTTGCTGCCACATCAGTGGCTACAAGTACATTGATATGTCTTTTCTTGAATTTCTTTAGTATTTTTTCTCTTTGAGGCTGAGATAAATCCCCATGGAGGGCATCTGCATCATAACTCCTTTCTATNNGACATCCTTTTTTGTTCTGCAAAAAACAAGACCGTAGAACTCTTCTTCTATATCTATGATCCTGCATAGCGCTTCAAATTTATCAGAAGCTGATACCTCAAAGTAAATCTGGTCTGTCTGAGTTACGGTTAGCTGGCCTTTTGTTACTTTAAATTCGTCAAACTCGCCCATATACTCAGTTGCTATCTGCATAATTTCATCAGGCATAGTAGCTGAGAAAAGCATTGTCCTTTTGTCTTCCGATGTATGTTCCATGATTTCCCTAACATCATCCAGAAATCCCATGTTGAGCATTTCATCTGCCTCATCAAGGACTAAAAATGAGATATTCCCGAGCTTTAGTGTCCCGCGGTCAATATGGTCCTGCACCCTGCCCGGTGTGCCGATCACAATGTCCACACCCTTTTTGAGCGATCTTAGCTGTAGATTTATCGATTGTCCCCCGTAAATGGGAACAATATTCAACTTCTTCTTACCCTTAAGTGAGTGGATCTCCTCTGCAACCTGTATGGCAAGCTCTCTTGTGGGAGTTAAAACCAAGGCTTGTACCGATCGTGTGTTTTCTTGGAGCAGCTCTATCATCGGCAGACCGAAAGCTGCTGTTTTTCCGGTGCCGGTCTGTGCCTGGGCAACTACGTCCTTATTGTCTTTTAGTATTGCCGGGATTGTGATTTCCTGAATCGGTGTCGGAATCTCAAAACCTTTTTTTCTAAGGACTCTCAGCGTTCCCTTGGATAAACCCAGTTCATCAAATGATAGCATAAATTAATTTTACTCCCATCATATATCCGCCACTATGGAGTATACGATTTTCCTAAAGATTTAAATTTCCGGAAGTGATACAACTTTTTAAAGAGTACTTCACCGTTAAAGTAAGTTTTTATGTGCGGAAATTATACCCGAGATTTACATAATAAGTAGCCCGCTGCAAAAAGTGATAATAATTATCTCAGTTTATTTGACAGATTTTGTATAGCAATATACAATTGAGAAACTTTCTCAATTAGAATGCATCAAAATATTAGAGAGATGTGGTGATGGGAAAACTGTTTATGATAAGTAACCAAAAGAAATTAAAGGATATTTTTCATGATCGGGGGCTCAAATGCACCCCGCAGAGGCTTGCTGTGCTTAAAGTGCTGCAGGACACTCGTGCATATCTATCTATAAACTCTATACATGAGAAAGTTAAAGAACTCTTGCCTGATACAGGACTTGCAACTGTGTACCGCTCGCTTGAAACTCTGGTCGATCTAAACCTCGCGGTGAAAGTGCACCTTGAAGACGGCTGCCACAGCTACTCAGTAGCACCCGAGGGACATCGACATCCGATAGTCTGCACAGGCTGCAACAAAGTAATAGAGTTTGCCGAATGTCCGCTTGAGGATCTATCAAAGAAGATATC
>JABAOE010005808.1_pt4 | contig 11390 bp, 10 predicted proteins | sample 7062141 | NCBI WGS metagenome assembly JABAOE01 (sample SAMN14538627, study PRJNA623070) | marine sediment metagenome | biome: marine biome [ENVO:00000428]; feature: marine pelagic biome [ENVO:01000023]; material: deep marine sediment [ENVO:00002113] | place: India: Gulf of Khambhat ...
TTTACACGATGTTATTTGGTTACCGATGAAATTCAGGGCTCTGGCAATCAGTCTGTTACTTTGGGTAGCCGCCGCCGGCGCCCAAGACGTGAATCCATGTAGTAACTGTCACGAGGTCGACCTGGCGCAGCTGGCAAGCAGCGTGCACGGGCAGGAAGAATGCCTCGACTGCCACGTGGGTGCCGACGAGCGCCGACACCGGCGCGGACTCGATCCGGTGGACTGTGGCAGTTGTCATGCCGGGATCGTGGCGGAGCAGTCGGTAAGCGTGCATGGGCCGGAAGGCGTGCAGCGCTTCCCCGGCAGCGAACTCCCCGAATGTGCGACGTGCCACGGCGAGGTCCACGCCATGGTGCCGCTGGACGACCCTTCGTCCCCGATTCACATGAGCCGCCAGGGAGAAGTCTGCGCGACCTGCCACGGTGGTGGACAACCGGCACCGCCCGGTGTTCATACGATTCGGCCGATCGAGGCATACACGGCCAGCGTGCACGCCGCGGCGCTGGCGAGGGGCGTGCACGGCGCGAGTTGCAGTGATTGTCATACGGCTCACTCGCCGTTGCTCGCCACGGATCCCGCATCGTCGATCCACCGCTCGAATGTGCCTGGTACGTGCGGTGCCTGTCACGCCGAGATTACGGCCCAGTTCGAGCGCAGCATCCACGGCCTCGCCGCGTCCGCCGGCGTCCTGGATTCGCCTGTCTGCACGGATTGCCACGGCGAGCACCGTATCCTGGCTGTGGGCGCCGAGGGCTCGCCCGTATCGGCGACGAATATACCGATCCGCGTCTGCGGACCCTGCCACGAGGATCTGCGCCTGGGCGAAAAGTACGACCTGCCGGCAGGGCAGGTTCCTTCCTACGAGGAGAGTTTTCACGGGCTCGCTGCCCGAGGTGGCGTAACACGGGTGGCGAATTGCGCGAGTTGCCATGGCGTGCACGACATCCTGCCCTCGAGCGATCCACGTTCCTCCATTCATCCGGAAAACCTCGCAGGCACCTGCGGTAAGTGTCACGCGGGGGCGGGCAGCCGGTTCGCGATTAGCCCCGTGCACGTATTGGCCGAGGAGACGCCAAACAGGGTTGCGTACTGGATCAGGGCCATCTACATCCCGCTGATCTGGATTACCGTCGTCGGCATGGTCCTCCACAATCTGCTGGACCTGGTCAGGAAGACACGCTATCCGCAGCCGCGCCTCCGCAGGCCTCCGGCTAACTGTGAGGTTTGGGAGCGCATGTCGGTGCCGTTTCGGATTACGCACGGAGTTGCTGCCGCGAGCTTCATTGTCCTGGTTTTCACCGGTTTCGCGCTGAAGTACCCCGATAGCTGGTGGGCGGGCTTGCTACAACTGGGCGGAGAAGACGGCGAACTCCGCGGCTTGCTGCACCGCATCGGCGCCGTCGGCCTGATCGGTGCAGTCGTCTTCCATTTCGCGCACCTTGCCGTCAGCCCGAGTGCTCGTCGCCAGATCGCCGCGATGCTGCCCCGGAAGGCCGATTTCAGAGAGTTCGTCCACAGGATCGGTTATAACATCGGGCGCCGCGCGCAGCCGCCGGCGCCCGTCCGTGTCGGCTACGTGGAAAAGGTCGAGTATTGGGCCGCCCTGTGGGGCACGGCCATCACGGCAGTCACCGGGTTCGTGCTGTGGTTCGAGAACTTCACGTTGTCCCAGCTGCCGGGTTGGGTCCCCGAAGCGGCAACCGTGCTGCATTTCCTTGAGGCAATTCTGGCCACCCTGGCGATCCTCGTCTGGCACTTCTATTCGGTCATGTTCGACCCGGCCGTTTATCCGATCGATACGTCCTGGCTGACCGGAAAGCCCCCGTTCTCGAGGGCGGAAGAGCGTGGCGAGGTCATCTACGACGATCGCTCCGACGAGTAAATCGGCGAAGATCCAGGATGGATATCGGAGCCGGCGCCTTCGGAAAACCCGGATAGGAAGATCGAGCGTGATGAAATATTACGCTGTCGAACCAAATGAGACCCTTCGGAGCACAACCTGGAATTCACTTTGCTGTCGGCAATTATGGACATTACCGTGATCACCGGTAAGATTCCGGTTGTGCGCTGCGTGGAGCACCGAGCACTCGAATTTCATTGGCAAATCAGCCTCTGATATACCCAGGATTACTCCGCAACTTGCCGGCAATCGAGGAACAGCATGCTTAGGAATTTCTTTGCGTCTATTACACACAATGCGATCAGCCTGACGGGTACGGCGCTTGCGCTGGCGAGCCTGATACTCATCCTGAGCCTGTTCATGATGGAGCAGTTCGGCTTCCAGGGTGGGCCGTATCTCGGCATCCTGACATACCTGATTCTGCCGCTCATCTTCGTCGTCGGACTGATCCTGATTCCGGTTGGCGCCGTCCTCTGGCGTCGGAAGATGCGTAGAAAACCGGGCGGCGAGGCAACCTCGCTTTTCCCCGTATTCGACCTCAACAAGCCGCATACACGTAATTGGATGCTGGTCTTCATCGGTGCAACGACCGTGAACATCATCATTCTTGCCACCGCGACATACAAAGGCGTCGACATGATGGAGTCGGTGGAGTTCTGCGGCCTGGCCTGCCATTCGGTGATGCAGCCGGAACACACGGCACATGCGCGCTCACCGCACTCCCGGGTCGCATGCGCCGAATGCCATATCGGGCCAGGGGCCAACTGGTTCGTGAAGTCCAAGCTGGATGGTGCCTGGCAGGTCGTGTCTGTCGCGCTCGACCTTTACCCGCGACCCGTTCCCACGCCGCTGCATGATCTGCGCCCGGCCCGGGATACCTGCGAGCAATGTCACTGGCCAACGAAGTTCGTCGGTGACAGGCTGCGTGAGATCAAGCATTACAGGGAAGACGAGGCCAACACGGAGTTGACGACCGCGCTGCTGTTGCGAGTCGGCGGCACGAACGGGCGGAAGTCCTCCGGCATACACTGGCATGTCGATCCGGGCAATGAAATCCGCTACCGATCGGACGAGACACGCGAAGACATCTACGAAGTGGAATTCACGAACGGCGACGGCGTCGTCACGAACTACGCCGATCGAAGAGCGCCGGAAGACGGCGGCGTCTGGCGCACCATGGACTGCGTCGATTGCCACAACCGGCCATCCCACATCTACAAACCTGCGGCCAGCGAAGTCGACCGGGTAATCAGTGAAGGCCGGGTCGACCGGGCGCTGCCTTTCGTGAAGCGCGAGGGTCTGCGCATTATCGATGCAGAGTACGCTTCTCACGAGGAAGCTCGTACGGTCATCACCGCGGAGTTACAGCAGTTCTACGCGGACAATTATCCGGACCTGGCCGTCGAACGCGCCGACGCGATCAGTGCTGCAGCTGACGCGCTTGGTGATGCCTATGCGGTCAACGTTTTTCCGAATATGCAGGTATGGTGGGACACGTATCCGAACCATATCGGACACGAGCAATCGGAAGGATGTTTTCGCTGTCATACCCGGAGTATGAGAACAGAAGATCGCGTGCAAATATCGAATGACTGCGATACCTGTCATGTGGTTTTGGCGGAAGGAGAGGAAGACCCTGAATTCCTGTCAGCCCTGAGACCGGAGTGAGACATTTCGCGTAAGCCTGTTGTCACGAATCGGAAAAAGTAACGGGCAACTCTACGGATTCTACGTATTGTGCCTGTCGGTGATGCTACGTATCCCTGATTGCACCGGGGAGGGATACACACAAGGCTAACTGGTACCCGTGTCTGCGCACTTGCTCATTAGATGCCTGGCAACATTGCCATGGAAGATCGCTTAGCCGCTCTCGAGTCGCGTCTTGCCGCTGTCGAGCAGCGGCTCGATGCGCTTGAAACGGGACGACCCGCAGTAGCGACCCCGACCGATGAAAGAGTGGCGCCGAGTCTGGGTGCAGGTTCTCTCTCGAAAGCGTCTACGCTCATCGGCCGAGTTTTGCTCATCTTCGGCGGCGCCTACCTGCTGCGGGCCATCACGGATCTCGAATTGGTGCCAACCGTGGTCGGTATCTCTCTGGGTGCCACGTATGCGCTCCTTTGGCTATTCCTCGCTTATCGCAAGGGCAACATACAGGGCCAGGGTGCGTTCGCCATGTTCTATGGCGGTGCGTCGATTCTTCTGATGTTGCCGTTGATCGTGGAGGCGGGCACGCGATTCGCATTACTGTCCGGTCAGCAAAGCACTATTGCCCTGACGATCTTCTGCGCGCTGGCATTGCTTGTGGCAGCTACAAGGAATTTGCAAAGTCTGTCCTGGCTCGTAATCGCCGGCGGCATCGCGACTGCTTTCGCTTTGCTAAACGCTACCCGCGCGGCCGTCCCGGCGTCTGTATTCCTCATCCTCCTGAGCCTCGGTTCGCTGTGGGCGGTGTACTTGCGGGGTTGGCTGGGGCCGCAGTGGCTCGGCGCGCTTGGCGCCAACGCCGGCGTCGTCATACTGTTGCTGCTGAGCGGCAGCGAACAGTGGTCGATTGCGCCGCTGATTCCATTCATGCTCGGCGCCGCAATGTTGGTCGCTTATTTCGTAAGTTTTGCCCTGCAGTCTCATGTCCGCGGGCACGACGTCGGCGGTTTGGAGACAGCGCAGGCCGTAGTGGCTGTGGGCATCGTGTTCTGGGCCGCTAGCAAAGCCGCGCAGGCGGGCGGACTCGCCCTTTCGACGGTGGGTGCCGCGTGTCTCCTGCTCGGTGCGTGTGCGTATGCCCTGGCGTTTACCCCCGAAACACGGACTCTCCGGGGCCGGAATTTTTATTTCTATTCCATCCTGGGGCTCGGGCTCGTCGTCGCAGGTACGGCCCTGATGCTTCCACCGGCCCTGGCCGCCGCTGTCTGGTCACTGATGGCGTTAGCCCTGGCCATACTCAGCGGCCGGACCGGCAGGGTTGCATTGAGCCTGCAATGTACGTTTCTGTTACTGGCAGCAGGAGTGGCCTCGGGGCTACTCGCGACCGGTTTCGACGCACTGGTGGGATACGCCCTGGCAGCCTGGCCACCTCTGGTTAAGTGGCACTTGATCATCGCGCTGACGACAGTCGCCTGCCTGTTCATCCCGGTGGCGCAGCATTCCGATCGATGGGGCGTCCTGGCCGGTGTGCCGCAACTAATCGTCCTGGCGCTCTCGGTCTGGGAGGTGGGTGGTCTCATGGTCGTGTACGTTGCGCCAATCGTAGCCGATGTGCGTGGTCCGGAACCCAACCTGGCGGTGTTGGCCGCGCTGCGGACGGCGGTGCTATCGGCAGCGTCGGTTACGCTGGCGTTGTCGAGCCGCTTCAAGCGGTGGCCGGAAGCCCGCTGGCTGGTCTATCCGGTACTGCTTCTGGTTGGCATAAAGCTACTGCTCGAGGACTTTCCGCACGGCCAGCCCGCAACCCTGTTCGTCGCTCTCGCCGTAGTCGGCGGTGCGCTGCTGCTCGTAGCGAGACTGCTTACCCAGGAGAAAAGCGAGGCATAAAGATTTCAGTGGCACCGGCGGCGGCAACCCGGTAGATTTTCGATGCGTTGCTCCGGCCGGGCTCGTCGAGGCCCGCACTTCCAGTGAATCAAGACATGAATCGATCCTACAAATTTGCGGTAAAGACCGTGACGCCCGCAACAGAGGCAGGCAATCAACTTGTCTACGAGTTGATCAGCGGAATGAGCGGCTTGCTGCTCGCCGTATTCATGTGGGGACACCTGGTGCTGGTAGGCTCCATACTGTTCGGCGCACGCGGTTTCGACTGGCTGGCCAGTGGTCTCGAAGACTGGTACATCGCCCAGCCAACCGTGGTCTTCGTCGTCGTGCTGTTCCTCGTGCACGCCGTATTCGCCAGCCGAAAGATCCCGGCGCAGCTGCGCGAACGCAAGCAGATGATCAGCCTGGCCAAAGACCTGCGCAAGTCGGGCAGCGGGAGGCCGGCACCCGGTACCGATCATGTACCGTTCAAGCCGCATGTCGAATCCATGCTGTGGATCTGGCAGGTAAGGACGGGAATGGTGATACTCGTGCTGGGCAGTTTTCACCTCGTGCTGCTCGGGCTCGATGTTTTGACGCCGATGTTCGGCATGCATCGCGGCATTGAATCCACGACTACGCTGGCCCGGGTCAGCGGCGGACTGTGGCCGCTTTATGCGGTGCTGTTGCTGTGCGTCGAATTTCATGCCGGCATTGGTCTGTATCGGCTTGCGGTGAAGTGGGGTGCTGGTGCGCGGCTTTCCAGGGAAGCACTGTGGAGAATCGAGCACGTGCTGTTCTGGACGGTACTGGGCCTCGGCGTCATCACCCTCGTCGTACTCGCGGGCTGGATGGACCCACCACTCGCATTCCTCCTGGAGGGCGCCACATGACCGCGGCAAACCTGACGACCACCGACGTGCTCGTCATCGGTGGCGGCCTCGCCGGCGAGCGCTGCGCAGTAGAAGCCGCTGCTGCGGGACACGATGTGCTGATCCTGTCCGTCGTGCCGCCGCGACGGAGCCACAGCTGTGCGGCGCAAGGAGGCATGCAGGCGGCGCTCGGTAATTGCGTCAAGGCCGAGGGCGACAACCCGGAGCTGCACTTCCTGGACACTGTACGCGGCTCGGACTGGGGCGCGGACCAGGAGGTCGCCCAGATTTTTGCCGAAGAGGCCCCGGTCGCGGTTCGGGAGCTGGCCCATTACGGCATGCCCTGGACCCGCGTGCGCGCCGGCCGGAACAGCTACTTCATCAAAGGTGAACGGGTCGACATCGACGAACGGATGGAGAACGACGGCCTGATCATGCATCGCGACTTCGGCGGCACGGCGAAGTGGCGCGCCTGCTATGCGGCGGCAGGGACCGGCCACGCTGCCCTGTATGTCGTCGATAGCGAAGTCGTCCGGCTCGGCGTCACGGTGCGCGATCGGGCGGAAGCCGTCGCGCTGATCCATGATGGCGGCCGCTGCTGGGGCGCCGTTGCCCGGTGCCTGCGTACCGGCGCCCATTTCGCTGTTCTCGCGAAAGCGACGGTAATCGCAACGGGCGGGTACGGTCGCGTATACGGACAGTACACGACCAATGCGACGATCAACGAAGGCATGGGTGCATCGATCGCGCTCGATACCGGGGTCGTTCCCCTGGGCAACATGGAAGCTGTGCAGTTCCACCCCACCGGCCTGTCGCCCAGCGGCATCCTGGTTACGGAAGGATGTCGCGGAGACGGCGGTTACCTGCTGGACAAGGACCTGAACCGCTTCATGGTCGAGCTGGAGCCTGAAAAGCAGGAGCTGGCAAGCCGCGACGTCGTCTCGCGTCACATGGCGCGGCGCATGCGCGACGGCAAGGGCGTGGACACGCCATACGGGCCGCATCTCTGGCTCGATATCCGCCACCTCGGCGAGAAGCACCTGACGACCAAGCTGCGCGAGGTCTACGACATTTGCCGTGATTTCGTGGGGCTGAACCCCGTGCACGATCTCATCCCTGTCCGTCCGACGCAGCATTATTCGATGGGCGGCGTGCGGGTAAACAAAGACGGTGAGGCGTACGGCATGGCCGGCCTGTTCGCGGCCGGTGAAGCTGCCTGCTGGGATATGCACGGCTTCAATCGCCTCGGCGGCAATAGCCTTGCCGAGACTGTGGTTGCGGGCAGGCTCGTCGGGCGCAGCGCCGCGAGTTGTGCCGCAAAAACGAGCCTGGACGTCGCGACCGGCACGGCTCTCGCCGCTGTAGAGGAGGCCGAGGCTCGTGCTCGAAGCTGGCTCGAGCGTTCGGGCGAGGGGCCGGGCGTGTACGAAATTCGCGACGCCATGGCCGAGACGATGATCAGCAAGGTCGGCATATTCCGGACAGGCGACGAGCTCGCCGAGGCGGTCGACGAGATCGGGTCGTTGCTCGAGGCATGCGACAGGGCCGTGCTGCGCAGCAAGGCGCCGGGAATGAATCCTGAACTCACCTTTGCTCTGCGTCTGAAGGGAATGCTGCGCCTCGCGCTGGTCACGGCGCAGGGCGCGCTTGCAAGGTGCGAGAGCCGCGGCGCGCACTTCCGCACCGACTATCCCCTGCGCAACGACCGCGACTGGCTGAAGCGCACGCTCGTTCGTTGGCCGATGGACGCAACCGAACCGGCGTTTTCCTACGAACCGGTCGGGCTCATCAACCTGCCGCCGGGCTACCGGGGTTACGGCAGCGACGAGCGCGTCGCCATGGAGACGGCGATCGAGAGTTACAACGACAGTGTGGTGGACGAACAGGTCAAACAGGGCCGGCTACCGACGGCCGAGCCCATCGGCAGCCGCATGCAATGGCAGGAATGGGTGTAGCGAAGATGACGGACAATAGCGTTGCAACATCGCGCCGATTGCGCTTCGAGATCTTTCGGTTCAATCCGGAAGATCCGACGTCGCCGCCGCACATGCAGAGTTTCGAGATCGACGAAACGCCGTACATGTCCCTGTTCATCGCGCTCAACGAGATCCGGGAAACCCAGGACCCGAGCCTGCAATTCGATTTCTCCTGCCGTTCGGCGATCTGCGGTTCCTGTGGAATGATGGTCAACGGCAGGCCCGCACTCGGCTGCCGAACGCTGACGGCTGATCTGCCCGAGGTAATTCGGTTGCACCCGCTGCCTGTCTTCAAGCTCGTCGGCGACCTGTCGGTGGATACCGGGACCTGGTTCCGCGAGATGGCCGAAAAGACCGAGGCATGGATACACGCCCGTGAAGCGTTCGATCCGACCGCACAGGAAGACCGGATGGACGACGATCTTGCCGAGGAGATTTACGAGCGTGATCGCTGCATCGAATGCGGCTGCTGTATCGCGTCCTGCGGCGTTGCCAACCTAAACGCGGAATTCATTGCGCCCGCGGGCCTGAACCGCATCGCGCGATTCATGATGGACCCGCGCGATCAACGTAACGCGGCAGACTGGTTCGAGGTCGTCTCGAACGAAGATGGCGTCTTTGGCTGCCTGGGAATGATGGCGTGCCACGATATCTGCCCGAAGGAACTGCCGCTGCTGGACGTTTACGCGTACCTGCGGCGCAAAGCGCTCGCGGCGCAGTTCGGGAAATAAGCCTGCTCGACAGCGCACTGCTGCCCNNCGCTCGCGGCGCGGTTCTCCAGGAAGTAACCCGGCCCCAATTGTTGCTGCGACCCCGACTAGGGCGAATAACTCGCGTAGAAATTGATCAACGCTTCGATGTCATCCTCGGTCAGCAGGGCGAGCTTCTCGGCCATCTCCGGGACGAGCGTCCTGCGGTCGCCGCTGTAATACCTGGCAAACGCGTATCGAAGGTACGCCGAGCGCTGTCCGTGCAACGGGATTCCCAGCGCCTCCTGTGCGCGTTGTTCTTCAGGCCTTGCGTGGCACTGGATGCAATGGTCGCGATGCAGGCGCCTGCCCTTCATGGCTAGCCGGTCGATGTAGGGTTCGCCCGACATGACCCGTTTCTGCGCCGCGAAGTAGTCCGCGGCTATGCCGACTTCCTTGTCCGTCAGCGGAAACACGGCCTCGCACATCGCCGGTTCATCGATGCAGCGTCTCGCGCCGTCCTGGTATGAGTAGATCGCTTCCTCGATGTGCGTGGCCGGCGTGCCTGCAATTATCGGCACGTCGTCAAAGTTAGGCGCCGAGCCGTCTTCGCCATGGCAAACCACGCAGATCCCTATGACTGCGGCTTCCTCGTCCTGGGCCAGGGATTCGCCCGCAATTAGGAATGACCCTGCCAGGGCCACCACAAACAGATTGAAGATTCTCACAATCCACCTCCTAGGAAGCGACGGCAAGCTCCCCCAGCGCACGCAGTACGTCGCGCCGACTGATCTGTCCCACTAGTCGATTGCCGTGCAAAACCGGAAAACGCCGGTAGCCGGACTCCTGGAATTTCTGTGCCAGATCGATGATGTTCATTTCGGCGTCCACGGTATCGACTTCGCGGGACATGTAATCGGAGACCGGGCCACCCCAGTCGCCATAGTAACCTGCATTGAGCGCAACCTTCGTACAGTCGAACTCCGACAGCATGCCCACGAGTTCGCCCTGGTCGTTGACGACCGGGGCGCCGGCGATCCGGTGCCGGACCAGCGCATGGATCGCGTCCATGACGTCCATGTCGGGCTTGAAGGTCACGAGGCTGCCCGCCATGTAGTCGCGGACGAGACAGGACTTCAGGTTCATCGCTCAGACTCCCGTTCGCATTTGCCGCTGCAAAGCTCGCAGCGGCCGCCATTGAGACCGCCACAACTGCCGCTGATCGGCTTGCGTCCGTTCATGACGCCGACCGCCATGCTGGCGATCGTCGCCAGCAGCACGGCAAACGTGATTAGCAATGTCGTTAGCAACGTCATCCGTTCGACCTCATTAGCTCGAAGGCCGGCGTCGTGCGCTCGCTGACGCTTTCGCCGTCCCGTAATAGAAAAAGTACCGCAAGATTGTCTCTCATTGCGAGCTCCATGCCTCGCTCGGGACCCATGACGAGCAGCGCCGTGGCGAGCGCGTCGGCCCGGTAGCCGCTGTCGTCCAAAACCGTCACTGACGCCAGCATATGGGTGACCGGTCTGCCGGTGCGCGTGTCGATCGTATGCGAATAGAGCTGACCCTCGGCGACGAAGAAATTGCGGTAGTCGCCGGACGTCGCCAGGGCGACGTCCGTCACTCGCACGATCGTGTGCGGCCGGCGCTCGTAAGTGAGCGGCATTTCGATGCCGATCGCCCATTTCTCACCTTTGATATTGTGGCCGCGGAGCCGGAGTTCACCCCCAACCTCGATCAGGTAGTCCTCGAGGCCCTTGCTGTCCAGGAGTGCCGCGATGCGATCGACCGCAAATCCCTTGCCGAACGCGGACATGTCGAGCATCAGTTCGGGGACGTCCTTCCTGAGGGCGGGCCGTGAGCAGTCTGTATGGAGCCTGCCGTAGCCGACGGCCTGCAGCATGGCCTCGATTTCCGCCTCGGCCGGAGGTTCGTCGATCATGTCTCCCGGGCCAAATCCCCACAGATTCACGAGCGGTGCGACCGTGATGTCGAAAGCCCCATCCGTGTAACTGCTGAGCTCCAGCGCCTTCTCGACGCTGAGGCAGAACGCCCCCGACACCGTGTGCCACTCCGTGGACGTGGAGGCGTTGAAGTTCGATATCTCGGAGTCGGGGAGATAGGTCGACATCATGCGGTTGACGTCGTCCAGCGCCTGCTCGACCTCCGCCCGCAGCGCCGCTGTATCCACGTCCGGCCTGCCGAGCTTGACCGAGTACTGTGTGCCCATCGTATCGCCAGCCAGCTGGGGTGCCGGCGGCGTGTCTGTCGAACACGCGCCGAGCAGGGCAACGGCGAGCAGGGCAAGCGGCCTCATCTAGCCTCCGAAGTCGTCCAGCATGATGTGGTCCCTCGGCACGCCCAGGTCCTCGAGCATCTTGATGACCGCGGTGTTCATCATCGGCGGGCCGCACATGTAGTACTCGCAGTCCTCGGGCGCCGG
>JABAOE010012431.1_pt4 | contig 11386 bp, 14 predicted proteins | sample 7062141 | NCBI WGS metagenome assembly JABAOE01 (sample SAMN14538627, study PRJNA623070) | marine sediment metagenome | biome: marine biome [ENVO:00000428]; feature: marine pelagic biome [ENVO:01000023]; material: deep marine sediment [ENVO:00002113] | place: India: Gulf of Khambhat ...
TACGACTCGTTTACCTACAACCTGGTGCAGGCGTTCCTGGTACTGGATGCGGACGTGCTGGTATACCGCAACGATGCCATTGACGTGACCACAGCGCGGGATCTTGAGCCCACCCATCTGGTGATATCGCCGGGCCCCGGTCGACCCGCTGATGCCGGCGTTTCCCTCGCCTGTATCGATGCGTTCAAGGACGCCTTGCCCATCCTGGGCGTGTGCCTTGGTCATCAATGCCTGGTGGAAGCTTTCGGGGGCCGTATTGTCGGCGCACAGCGCTTGATGCATGGCAAGACGTCCTGGGTCGAACATGACGGTGCCGGCGTTTACCGCGGACTGTCCAATCCGTTGGAGGCGGGCCGGTATCATTCACTGGCCGCTGATCAGCAGCAGATTCCCGACGCCCTGCTGGTCACGGCGCGCGCTGCGGACGCCGAAATCATGGGCGTACGGCATCGCACCAGGCGAATCGAGGGCGTGCAGTTTCATCCCGAGAGCGTGCTCACTCCGGAGGGGGATCAGCTGCTGGCCAACTTCCTTTATCCGGGAACGACAGACACACCATAGGAGGACTATCGTGGCTATCGAAGCCGTCGCGCTGCTGGAACAACTATTGAATGGCCGGGATATGACGGAGGAGCAGGCCGGCGAACTGCTCAAGGCGTTGGCCGGCGGTGAGCTCCCGCCCGCCCAGGCGGGTGCTCTGCTGGTGGCCCTGCGCGCCAAGGGCGAGGTGGCTCACGAGATCCGGGGCCTGGCGGTCGCCATGCGCGAGCTGGCGCTGCGTCCCGCGCTCCCCGACGTGGGTCCGAGCATCGACGTCGTCGGCACGGGAGGAGACGGCTCCGGCAGCCTCAACCTGTCGACTGGCTCCGCGCTGCTCGCCGCAGCCTGCGGCTTGCCCGTGGTCAAGCACGGCAACCGCTCCATCTCATCCCGCTCCGGCAGCGCCGACGTGCTGGAACAGCTCGGCCTACCCATGCCCCTGGACGAGGCCGGTGCTGGTCGCTGCCTCGCCGCAACCGGCTTTACCTTCCTGTTTGCACCCCATTACCACCCGGCGATGAAGGCCATTGGCCCGGTGCGCGCGGCGCTGGGCATACGCACGGTATTCAACATCCTCGGTCCACTGGCCAACCCGGCCACGCCGCCGTTCCACCTGATTGGTGCCTTCAGTCCGTCCATGGCCCGGCTGATGGCCGAAAGCCTGTCGGGCATGGCCATCGAACGGGCCTTCGTCGTCCATGGCGAGCCCGGCTGGGACGAAGCCACACCCTGTGGGCCCTTCGAGCGCTACGACGTCCGGCCCGGGGATGTGCGGGCAGCGCTGGTGGACCCCAAGGACTTCGGCCTGCCCCGGGCCACGCCCGAGTCACTGATCGGCGGAGATGCGCAGGAGAACAGCCGTCGCCTGCGCGCCGTGTTGACCAACGAAGAGCAGGGGCCCCATCGAGACGCGCTGGTCTTGGGCGCGGGCCTGGCCCTTGAGGTCAGCGGCCGAGCTGCCAATCTGACCGAGGGCATTGAACAGGCCCGCCAGGCCCTGGATGAGGGCGCCGGCGGACGGCTGTTGACCGCCATCCGGGACTTCACCGGATCCTAGCCCATGGGTGAGTCCTTTCTCGAGCGGATGGCCGCCTCGAGCCGGGCGCGTCTTCAGCAGGCCCAAGCGGCCCGATCTGAGGCCCGGATGCTGGCCGCTGCCCTGGCCGCACCGCCGCCGCCTCCCCTGGTTCTGAGCGGGTTCGACATCATCGCCGAACTCAAGCTGCACTCGCCGTCGGAAGGCCAGCTCGCAGCGGCGGAACTGGATCCCGCAGCCCAGGTCCAAGCGTACGTCGCCGGCGGCGCGGCCGCCGTGTCGGTACTCACCGAACCAGCTGCCTTCCACGGCAGCCTGGAGCGGTTGACGGCCGCCGCCGAGCTCCTGGCGCCACTGCGTCGGCCTGCGATGCGCAAGGACTTCCTGGTCGCACCCTATCAGGTGCTTGAGGCCCGTTTGGCCGGCGCCGGCGGCGTGCTGCTGATCATTGCCATGCTGGATGACGGCGCGCTGGCGGAGATGCTGGACTGCGCCAGCCGGTGCGGCCTGTTCGTGCTCTTGGAAGCCTTTGATGCCCGGGATCTGGAGCGAGCCGCCCTGCTGCTTGCAGAGCGCGCGCCCAGCGGCGCGGCGCCCATACTGGTGGGCGTGAACAGCCGCGACCTGAGAACGCTGCAGGTGGACACCCAGCGCTTTGCGGCGCTGGCACCGCTGCTGCCCGCGGGCGTCCCCGCGGTTGCCGAGAGCGGGCTGGCCAGCGGCGACGATACCCGCCGGGTAGCCGCTCTGGGCTATCGGGCCGCGCTGGTTGGCAGCGCCTTGATGCGCGGCGGCGAGCCCGCGGCGCGGGTTGCGCAACTGAAGGCCGCGGGCGAGGCAGCACTGTGTCGCTGATGATCAAAATCTGCGGTTTGACGGAGCCGGAGGGCCTGGCCGGCGCATTGACCGCAGGCGCCGACGCGCTGGGGTTTGTGTTCGCTCCATCGCCACGCCAAATTACGCCGCTGGAGGCCGGTCGACTATGTCGAGACCTGCCAGCGGGGGTGATTCGGGTCGCGGTGATGCGGCATCCCAGCCCCGCCGAGTGGGCGCGGGTGCAGGACGAGTTTCATCCGGACTGGCTGCAAACGGATGCGGCAGATTTTGCGAACCTTGAGCTGTCACCCGACTGCAGAGCTGTCCCCGTTTACCGGGACGGGGTGCTGCGACGGCAGGGTCTCCCGGAGCAATGGCCCGCCCAGCTGGTCTTCGAGGGCACCCGCAGCGGGGCCGGGGAGACGGCGGACTGGACGCTGGCCGCCCGCATCGCCGCGCAGACGCGCCTGATGCTGGCGGGTGGCCTAAACCCTGCCAATGTGGCCGATGCCATTCGTCAGGTCCGGCCCTGGGGCGTGGACGTGTCTTCCGGCGTGGAAACGGCTCCCGGCCGCAAGGACCCGGCGCGCATTGCAGCGTTTATCGAGGCGGCCCGAGCGGTCGCATAACCCCAACCTTGATGGAAATGACCGTGAAAGCACTGGATCCTGGCGAGCACGCCCAACTCATGGCCGCACTGCTGGCGGGTGAGCTGCCCGATGAGCGCGGCCGCTTTGGCCCTTTTGGTGGCCGCTACGTCCCGGAAACCCTGGTACCCGCCCTTGATCGCCTGACCGAGGGCGTCTACCGAATCTTGCCCCGGCCCGACTTCCAGGCGCGCCTCAAGCAGGAGCTGACCACCTGGGTGGGCCGACCCACGGCTTTGACCCATGCCCGCCGCCTGTCCGAAGCCTGGGGCGGCGACGTGTGGCTGAAGCGCGAAGACCTGGCTCACACCGGGGCCCACAAGATCAACAATGCCATCGGCCAGGCGTTGCTTGCCCAGGCGCTTGGTGCTGAGCGCATCGTGGCAGAAACGGGGGCCGGCCAGCACGGCGTCGCCGCGGCGGCAGCCTGTGCACGACTCGGCATACCCTGCACCGTGTATATGGGGGAAATCGATATCGCCCGGCAAGCCCCCAACGTGGATCGCATTCGCCGCATGGGCAGCCAGGTCGTTGCCGTGACATCCGGTGATCGGACCCTGCGCGCCGCTATTGACGAGGCCCTGCGGGACTGGGTGTCGGATCCCAGCGGCACCTACTATCTGCTGGGTTCCGCCGTGGGACCCCACCCCTACCCCTATCTGGTGCGCGAGCTGCAGAGCGTGATCGGCCGCGAAGCCCGGGAGCAGATGCTCGCCGCCGACGGGTTGGCGGACGCCGTATTCGCCTGCGTCGGGGGCGGATCCAACGCCATTGGCCTGTTTCACCCTCTGCTGGCGGATACGAAGAGCAAGCTGTTCGGCGTGGAGGCTGGCGGTCGCGGCGCGGGCCTGGGCGACAACTCCGCCACCATCGCCACGGGCGCCGCCGGCGTGCTGCACGGCTCCTACTCGCTGTTGCTGCAGACCACGGACGGCCAGATTCAAGAAACCCATTCCGTCAGCGCCGGGCTGGACTATCCTGGCGTGGGTCCAGAGCACTCACTGCTTGCGCTGTTGGGCAGGGTGGAGTACCTCAGCGCGAGCGACGGCGAAGCCCTGGCGGCCGTGGATGAGTGCTCGGCATTGGAAGGCATCCTGCCGGCGTTGGAGACGGCCCACGCCTTCGCCGCGGCGCGGCGCTGGCTGCGCGACAACCCCGGCGCGCGGGTCTTGATCGGCTTGTCCGGCCGCGGTGACAAAGACATGCCCACCCTCTCCCAGCATCCCGTAGGAGCTCACGATCATGAAGCCGCATGAAGGTCTGGCCCGGGCCGTAGCGCGGCGCGGCGACCGTCCGTCCATCGTCGCCTTTGTCACCGCCGGTTATCCCGATCGTGAGACCTTCCTGACCACCCTGGACGAGATCTGCCAGGCCGCCGACGCCGTCGAACTGGGTGTGCCGTTCAGTGATCCCATGGCCGACGGCATGACCATTCAGCGTTCCAGCCACGCGGCGATCCAGCAGGGCGTCACGCTGACATGGATTTTGGACACCCTGGCGAATCGTGACTTCGAACTGGCCGCGCCCCTGCTGCTGATGAGCTATCTCAATCCCTTGCTGGCCTACGGCCTCCCAGCGCTGGCGGGCCGGGCCGCCGCCGTGGGCGTGGCCGGCCTGATCGTGCCGGATCTGCCCTACGAGGAAAGTGAGCCACTGCGCAGCGCTATGGCAACCAGCGGGGTCGGGCTGGTACAGCTGGTCACGCCTGCCACGCCCCCCGAGCGGATGGCCACCCTGTGCCGGGAGAGCCAGGGCTTCGTTTACGCCGTGACCACCACGGGTATCACCGGCGGCGCCGCGGGCCTGCCCCCAGAAGTCAGCGATTACCTGGATCGCGTCAGCCGTCTGGCGAAGCTGCCCGTGTGTGCTGGCTTTGGGATTCGCACTCCCGAACAGGTGGAGATGATTGGCCGGCATGCCGATGGCGTCATTGTGGGGTCGGCACTGGTAGAGGTTCTGGAGGCCGGCGAAAGCCCGGGCGCATTCCTGCGTCAACTGGCAGGCGCCTGAAGCCGTCGTGCAGAAGGTCTTCAGCCACGAGTCCCTGGTGCTGGTCAGCCACGTGCGCAACCTGCTCGATGCCGCCGGCATCAGCACCATCGTCAAGAACGAGCAGTTGTCCGGGGCCGTGGGCGAGATTCCTTATCTGGAAACCTGGCCGGAGCTGTGGGTCGTCACCAAGGCCGACGCAACCCGCGCCCGGGCGCTTATCGCTGAAGGCCTCGCTGAGGCGCCTGCCGCGCCAAGCTGGACCTGCTCTGAGTGCGGCGAAATGAACGAAGGCCAGTTTGCCGTCTGCTGGCAATGCCAGCACGGTGCAACCAACTGACTCACTGGCCGGCCACGATAATCACTGAGATGAGCACCTTCTTGTCACGGTTGATCGCGCTGGCTTGCGGATCGGTGGCACTGGCCACGCTGGCCGCTATGGCTGCGGATCGCTTCTGGATATTTGAGCTGCTCAGCCATTTCCGCGTTCAGTATGTCGCTGTGATGCTGGTATTGCTGGCCATCTTCGCCACGACCAGCCGCTGGGTCCTGGCGGCCACGCTGTTGCCCCTGCTCGCCTTAAACATCCTGCCTGTGCTGCCCTATCTGGCAAGCGAGCAGCCNNGCAGCCTGCCGCCGGCCCCGTGGGCTCCCTCACTCTGGCCAGTATCAACCTGTGGTCGAGGAACGACGACAGCGAAGCGGTGCTGGCGCTGCTGGCCGCCGAAAGGCCCGACGTGGTGGTGCTGCAGGAGCTGACGCCTGACTGGGCCAGCGCAACGGCGGTGCTGGCTGCTGATTATCCCTACCGGGTGCTGCGGGCACGGCCTGACAACTTTGGTCTCGCCTTGTTATCCCGCTATCCCATCGTGCACCAGCGGGTCATCGAGCTTGCCGGGGAAGCGGAACCCGCGATCCAGGCTACTCTGCAGCTTGGCACCGAGCAGCTGGACGTGCTGGGCGTGCATCCGGTAACCCCGAAGAGCGCTGAGCTGGCGCGGCGGCGCAACCGCCAGCTGGCCGCCATCGGCGAGCTGGCGGCGGCCAGCTCCCGGCCCCTGGCGGTGCTTGGCGACTTCAATGCGACCCCCTGGTCGCCCCAATTCCGGCGCCTGCTGGAGACGACGCAGCTGCGCAGCGCGGCCCGCGGACGTGGCCTGGATTTCACCTGGCCCACGTTCATGCCGCTACTGGGCATCCCCATTGATCATTGCCTGGTCAGCGACCAGGTTAAAGTAGTGAAGCATTGGCGCGGGCCATTCATCGGCTCCGACCACTATCCGCTGTTCACAGAGATCGCGATCTAGCCCATGGCCAACGCCATCATTCTGATCATCGGCAACGAAATCCTGTCCGGCAAAACGCAGGACACCAACCTCAGCTTTCTCGGCGGGGAACTGGCCCGGCTGGGCATCGAGTTGACCGAGGCCCGGGTGATTCGTGATGACGAGGCCAGCATCATCGAACACGTCAACGACGCCCGGCATCGTGCCAGCTATGTGTTCACCACCGGCGGCATCGGACCTACCCACGACGACATTACCGCGGCCAGCGTTGCCAAAGCCTTTGGCGTAGAACTGGTGCGCGACGACGAGGCCGTGCGCCGGCTGACCAGCCGCGCGCCCCTCAACGAAGCCCGTCTGAAAATGGCTCACGTCCCCGCCGGCGCCGTGCTGATCGACAATCCCATCAGCCAGGCTCCGGGCTTTCAGCTGGAAAATGTGTTTGTGCTCGCCGGCATTCCAAGCATCGCCCGGGCGATGTTCGAATCCTTAGGTCATCGACTTGAGGCCGGCGCGCCCATCGTCTCGGCGAGCGTGGAGGCCCATCTGAGTGAAGGCGCCCTTGCGGGGCCGCTGGCCGAGTTGGATCAACGCTTTCCGGACGTGGAGATCGGCAGCTATCCGTTCTTCAGTGGCAAGCACTATGGCGTGAGCGTCGTCGCCCGATCCCGGGATCCGCATCAGGTGCGCGCCGTCATCGACGCGGTGAGTGACATCATGCGTTCCCTCGGCGCGGAACCCAACCCGGGTAAGCCCCAGTAGCGCATCTGCTAAGACGTTTTGTGGTTGGTCCGCAGCAGCAGAAAGACCAGTCCCGCAGCTGCCAGCAACCAGCCGGCCCAGACCGGCGCAGCTTCGAGTCCGATCCAGATGACACCCGCGACCAGCGCGGCCGCTCCGGTAAAGCTGAACCGGCTCTGGCGGCTGCGCGCTTCCAGGGCCCGGGCCAACTCGGAAAGGCCGGGATCTTCCACCTTGATGCGCAGCTTGCCGTCCGCGGCACTGCGCACCACGCGGTGAATCAGATCGGGTAAACGCTCCAGATCACCAGAGATTTCCGGCCAGCGCCGCACCAGATTCCGGATACCCTCCCGGGGATCCGAACGCTGTCGCACCCACTCCTCCAGCACCGGCTGGGCCGTCTCCCACAGATCCAGCTCCGGATACAGCTCCCTGCCGAGACCCTCGATATTCAGTAACGTCTTCTGCAGCAACACAAGCTGGGGCTGCACCTCCATATTGAAGCGGCGCGCCGTATCAAACAGCCGCAATAGCACCAGGCCGAAGGAAATGTCCCGCAAGGGTTTATTGAATATGGGCTCGCAAACGGCGCGCACGCCCGCCTCTAACTCGTCCACCCGCGTATCCGCCGGGACCCAACCGGAATCCACGTGCAGCTTGGCGACACGGTAGTAGTCGCGCTTGAAGAAGGCCAGGAAGTTCTCCGCCAGATAACGCTGGTCGCGGCTGGTCAGGGTACCGACAATGCCGAAATCCACGGCCACGTAGCGGGGGCGCTGGGGATCGACCACATCCACAAAGATATTCCCGGGATGCATATCCGCATGGAAGAAATTGTGCTGGAACACCTGGGTGAAAAAGATCTGCACGCCATTCTCAGCGAGCAACTTGATGTTGGCACCGCTCTGCCTGAGAGCCTCCACGTCGCTGATAGGGATGCCCGAGACGCGCTCCATGGTGAGCACGTTGCCGCGGCAGTAGTCCCAGTATATTTCCGGCACGTAGAGCATGTCGGAGCCGTCGAAATTGCGCCGCAGCTGGGCTGCGTTGGCAGCTTCCAGTAGAAGATCCAGTTCCGCAAGGATGGTGCGCTGATATTCAGTCACCACCTCCACGGGCCGCAGCCGGCGCGCTTCGGGCCAGTAGCGGCGGGCCAACTCGGCCAGGGCGAACAGGACCTCCAGATCCTGCTCGATCATGGCCCGGACGCCGGGGCGCAGCAGCTTGACGACCACCTCCTCACCGCTGCGCAGCCGCGCAGCATGCACCTGGGCCACGGAGGCTGCCGCAAGTGGCTCCGGAGTGAAATCGGCGAAAACCTCGGCGGGACGCACGCCAAAGGCCTTTTCCACAATGGCCAAAGCCTCTTCAGACGGAAACGGCGGCACCTGATCCTGGAGCTTGGCCAGCTCGTCGGCGATCGCCCGCGGCAGCAGGTCCCGGCGGGTTGACAGCGCCTGGCCGAATTTGACGAAAATGGGACCGAGCTCCTCCAGAGCACGGCGCAGCCGGACACCCTGCGGCTGGGAGCGCACCTCGGCCGAATCCCGCCGCGGCCGGAGCACCCACGCCAATGGGCGATAGAGGTGGGTTACCGCGACGATGTCGTCGAGACCGTGGCGCAGTAACGTGCGCTGAATGCGCACCAGGCGCAGAACCAGGCGCAGGCGCCGCATCTAGTCCTCTTCCGGGACGCGGCGCCGCTCCAGCCGCGTCAATCGCGCCGCGGCCCGCGCCACCGCGTCGCGGACCTCATCCACGTCGTCGCAGAAACCCCGCACCTCCAGACGGGTCGGCATGACCCGGGACTCTTCCTGGAGGTATTCGCTGGTGTTTAAGCGCAACGTATCCAGGGTGCGTTCGCCGAACGTCAGTAGCGCCCGCAGCGCCGTACCCACTTGGTGAGCAGCCACGTCGCCCACCAGGAAAGACAGCTCCTCCTCCAAATCAGGACGCGCCCGACGCAGCAAGCTGGCAAACGCAGCTGCCACATCCTGATCCCCGTCCAGGCGCACACCACGTCGGCGCAATGCGGCAGCATCCGGCACGCTCTCTGCCAGCATACCGACCAGAGCCACCGGCGTGCCCGCCACAGTGGCGTGGCTGGCGGTTGCTTGCCGGCATACCGCGACCTCTTCTTCCTGGGCAACCAGAAACAGCGTCAGCCCGAGGCCCTCCACATCGATGCGCAGTGTGGTGCCTGCCAGGGCTGCAAGCTCCCGCTGCGCCGTTTCAGATTGCCGGATGCTGCGGTTGAGTAAAGCACTCAACAGCCCCAGCGGTCCGTCCGGCGCCCTCATCCGTGCAGCGTCCGTCAGTACCGGCTGGCCACGTGCAGCGCGACGATACCGCCGCTCAGATTGTGGTAGCTGCAAGCATCGAAGCCGGCCGTAAGAATCATCGCCTTGAGGGTCTCCTGGTCCGGATGCATGCGGATAGACTCAGCCAGGTAGCGATAGCTGTCTGCATCCTTGGCCACCCACCGGCCCAACCGGGGCAGCACCTGAAAAGAATACAGATCATACAAAGGGCTCAGCAGTGGCTGGGTGGGCTTGGAGAACTCCAGCACCAGTAGTCGACCACCCGGCTGCAGCACGCGACACATCTCCGCCAAGGCGGCGCCTTTGTCCGTGACGTTGCGCAGGCCGAAACCGATGGTGACGCAATGAAAGCTGCCGCTGGCAAAGGGCAGGCTTTCTGCGTTCGCCAGCACACAGGAGATACGGCCGACCAGGCCCGCATCCACCGTGCGCGCACGACCCTGGGCCAACATGCGGGCATTGATGTCGCTGAGAACGACCTGGCCACGGGCCCCCACCTGGCGGGCCAGGCCCCGCGCCAGATCGCCGCTGCCGCCGGCCACGTCCAAAGCCCGTTGGCCGGGCCTCAAACCCGTGCGCGCCATTGCGAAGCGTTTCCAGACCCGATGCAGCCCGGCGGACATCAGGTCGTTCATCAGATCGTAGTTGTCGGCGACGCTGTCGAACACCTGTCCGACCCGGCGCCGCTTGTCGGTCCAGGCCACCCGCTGATAACCGAAATCCGTCGCTGGCTCGTCGTCAGTCATCATCGCTTCGCATGTGGCCTGCGGCGCGCAATCGCGCCAGATAAGCGCGCCAGTTCTCGTCCTGGCGAACGCCCAGTCCGTGCAGTATAGGCCACGTATAAATGCCGGTTGCGTGGCCGTCATCGAAAATCAGCCGCACCGCATACTGCCCGACAGGTTCAATGCTTACGATGTTGACCTGCTCCTTGCCCGTCACCAGCACCTCCTGGCCGGGGCCGTGCCCCCTCACCTCCGCCGACGGTGAATAGACTCGCAGATATTCCGCGGGCAGTCGAAACTGCTCGCCGCTATCAAACTGCACTTCCAGAACGCGACTGACGCGACGCAGCTTGATGTCGGTGGGAACTGGCGGCATGGGCTCGAACTGCGGCCGCTAAAGAATGTAGCGACTCAGGTCCTCATCCTGCACCAGGTCGGCCAAGTGTTCGTCCACGTAGCCCGCCGTCACGCTGACGCTCTGGCCGCCACGATCCGCGGCATCAAAGGAGATGGTCTCCAAAAGCCGCTCCATGACCGTATGCAGGCGCCGAGCGCCGATATTCTCGGTCCGCTCGTTCACCTGGTACGCCACCTCCGCAATGCGGCGGATACCACTTGCGGCGAACGCCAGGGTGACACCCTCGGTGGCCATCAGCGCCGCGTACTGCTCCGTCAGGGACGCGTCCGGTTCCGTCAGGATGCGCATGAAATCGTCGCTCGACAGGGCCGCCAGCTCCACCCTGATGGGGAACCGGCCCTGCAGCTCGGGGATCAGGTCCGAGGGCCGGGCCACGTGAAACGCCCCGGAGGCAATGAACAGAATGTGATCGGTACGCACCATCCCATACTTGGTGCTCACCGTGCACCCCTCTACCAGGGGCAAGAGATCCCGCTGCACGCCCTCTCGGGAGACATCGGCACCCATGGTCTCAGAACGCCGCGCCACTTTGTCCAGTTCATCCAGGAACACGATGCCATGCTGCTCCACTGCGGCCAGGGCGCGCAGCTTGATGTCTTCCTCGTTCACCATCTTGCCAGCCTCCTCGTCCGTGAGCAGCTTGAAGGCGTCGCGGACTTTCAGCTTGCGGCTATGACGGCGACCGGACCCCAGATTGGCAAACATGCTCTGCAGCTGGGATGTCATCTCTTCCATGCCGGGGGGCGCCATGATCTCCACGCCAACGGCGGGCGCCTGGGTATCGACCTCGATCTCCCGTTCGTCCAGCTTGCCTTCCCGCAGCAGCTTGCGCAGCTTCTGGCGCGTATCCGCTCCGTCGGTGTCGTCGCT
>JABAOE010006303.1_pt1 | contig 11383 bp, 12 predicted proteins | sample 7062141 | NCBI WGS metagenome assembly JABAOE01 (sample SAMN14538627, study PRJNA623070) | marine sediment metagenome | biome: marine biome [ENVO:00000428]; feature: marine pelagic biome [ENVO:01000023]; material: deep marine sediment [ENVO:00002113] | place: India: Gulf of Khambhat ...
CTGCGCCCTCTCCGGCGGCGTCGACTCCGCCGTCACCGCCGCCCTCGTCCACCGCGCGATCGGCGACCAGCTGACGTGCGTCTTCGTCAACAACGGCCTCCTGCGCAAGGACGAGCCGGAGCGCGTCGTCGACACCTTCCGCCGCCACCTCAAGATGAACCTCGTCCACACCGACGCCGAGGACCGCTTCCTCGAGGCGCTCGCCGGCGTCACCGACCCGGAGCAGAAGCGCAAGATCATCGGCNNCATCTTCGTCAACAACGGCGTGCTGCGAAAAGGCGAAGCCGAGCAGGTCCTCGGCGACTTCCGCGACAAATATCACCTGGAGGTCCGCTACGCCGACGCCGCCGAAACTTTTCTCTCGCGTCTGAAGGGTGTCGAAGAGCCCGAACGCAAGCGCAAGATCATCGGGGAAACGTTCATCGAAGTGTTCGAGAAGGAGGCGCAGTCGAGCGGGGCGGCGTTCCTGGCGCAGGGAACCATCTACCCCGATCGCATCGAATCGGCGTCGGTCCGCGGCCCCTCCGCGACGATCAAGACGCACCACAACGTCGGCGGCCTGCCCAGCGAGATGACGTTCGAGCTCGTCGAGCCGCTGCGCTACCTGTTCAAGGACGAGGTGCGCCAGGTCGGGCTCGAGCTGGGCCTGCCGGAGGAGATCGTGATGCGCCAGCCGTTCCCGGGCCCGGGGCTGGCGATCCGCATCATCGGCGAGGTGACGCGCGAGAAGCTGGACACCCTGCGCGAGTGCGACTGGATCGTGATGAACGAGATCAAGAAGGCGGGCCTCTACCGCGACCTCTGGCAGGCGTTCGCGATCCTGACGGACACGCGCAGCGTCGGCGTGATGGGGGACTTCCGCACCTACGGCCACGTCGTCGCCATCCGCGCCGTCACCGCCGAAGACGCGATGACCGCCGACTGGGCGCGCCTCCCCTACGACCTCCTCGCCCGCATCTCCAACCGCATCGTCAACGAGGTCCCGCGGGTCAACCGCGTGGTCTACGACGTGACGTCCAAGCCGCCGGGCACGATTGAGTGGGAGTGAGAGGCCTGCAGACGGCCGGACGCTCTCCGCTCATCCTGAGCCGCGCCGCAGCGTAGCGGAGGCGCGAGTCGAAGGGCTCCGCCCGTCGCACAAATGTGCTATAATGGCCGCAGGTAATAGATTCGCACCCCTCACTACACCCTGACCTGGTAGATACCCCAGTGCTCTCGGCTCCTGATGGACGAACCTTGCCAATAACCAAGAAAGGAGAGCCATCATGAGCTACCAGGACAAGAACATCACCTGCGTCGAATGCAACACACCGTTCGTATTCAGCGCCGATGACCAGTCGTTCCACGCCCAGAAGGGTTACACCGACCCCAAGCGCTGCCATATTTGCCGCGCAGCACGCCGCAGCGGCGGCAGCAGCTACGGCGGCGGCAGCAGCTACAGCAGCTTCGGCAACAGCTTCGCCGGTGGGGGCAGCTACGGCGGTGGCGGCAGCTACCGCCCTCAGCGCGAAATGCACCCGGCCGTCTGTGCCCAGTGCAACAAGGACACAGAAGTCCCCTTCCGCCCCAGTGGCGACCGGCCCGTTTACTGCAGCGACTGCTTCAGTAAGCGACCTGCACAGACCAGCCAGCGACGCTGGTAATCATCTCGGTGAGATAAGACAACGAGGGTCCTTCGGGGCCCTCGTTGTCGTTGCGGGGTAGCGGCGTATGTTCAGCGAAGCAGGTCATGCCGCCAGATCCCGTTTGCCCGCTCCGCCGCGCGCACGACGAAACAGGCACCCGAAAACGGGCGCCTGTTCGATCTTCTGGGTTCGCCGGTGGGTTACGCGGGGCGCTTGCTAAAGCAATCGCTGCAATAGACCGGGCGATCGCCGCTCGGGCGGAAGGGCACCTCGGTGTCCTTGCCGCACTGGGCGCAGACCGCCGGGTGCATCTCGCGCGGGCCGCCGCCGTAGCCGCCGCCGGCTCGCCGCGCCGCGCGGCAGTCGGGGCAGCGCTTGGGCTCGTTCTGGTAGCCCTTCTCGGCGTGGTAGGCCTGGTCGTCCGCGCTAAACACGAACGTCGCACCACAGTCCTGGCAGGTCAGGTTCTTGTCTACGTAGCTCATGATGTCTCCTCTTGCTTACCGATGCTTGGCAAGGTTCCGACCATCTGAGCCGAGACTCCGGGCAACCAGGTCAGGGTGCGGTGGATACGATACTTTGCCACGCACAGGGTACCAGACGATGCAAGCCGTCGAAAGGCCCGACCTGTACACTCCATTCGTGACCGTACCAGCGCCCGATACACTCCTCATACCCGCCGGCCCCTTCACCATGGGCGACGACAACGCCCGCGCCGACGAGCGGCCGGCCCACCGCGTCACCCTGAGCGCCTTCCGCCTCGCCGTCCTGCCCGTCACCAACGAGGACTACGCCCGCTACCTCGACGCGACTGCCGCCGAGCCGCCGCGCTTCTGGGACGATGCCGCCTTCAACGGCCCGCGCCAGCCGGTCGTCGGCGTCAGCTGGCCCGAATCCGTCGCTTACTGCGGCTGGCTCAGCGAGGCGCTCGGCTCGGAATACCGCCTGCCGACCGAGGCCGAGTGGGAGAAAGCCGCGCTCGGCGGCACAGACGGGCTGCGCTTCCCCTGGGGCGACGCCTGCTGGGACGGCTCAGACGGCAACTTCCCGATGGCGGCGACCTGGGAGGTAGGGACCGCGCCGCCCAACGGCTACGGCATCGTCGACATCGGCTTCAACATCCACGAGTGGTGCTCCGACTGGTACGACCCCGCCTACTACGCGGCAAGCCCCGAGCACGACCCGCAGGGCCCGCCGGCGGGCGAGCGCAAGGCCTCGCGCGGGGGCGCCTGGCGGCACATGATCAAGATCGCCCGCTGCTCCGCCCGCTCCAGCATTCCCCCGGACTTCCGCTACAACGACTACGGCTTCCGCCTCGCGCAGAGCGCCTGAGCCGCGCGGCGTGTCACCGGTCACTGAACGCTTCTCGCGAAGCATGCTACTCTCACCGTCATCATGGGCAACCTCGACCACGACACGACCCCGTCCGGCGCGGACGGCCGCTACACGATCGCGATCTCCGAGGACTGGCGCATCTGGGGCCCCAACGGCGGCTACCTGGCCGCGATCGCCCTGCGCGCCGCCGGCCTTGAGGCGGCGATTCCCCGGCCCGCGTCGATCGCCTGCCACTTCCTCGGCGTCCCTAAGTTCGAGAGCGCCGACATCGACGTCCGTACGCTCCACCGCGGCCGCAGCTCAGAGTCGTTTCACGTAGCGATGACGCAGGGGGGCCGGCCGGTCCTGCAGGCGATGGTGCGAACGGCCGCCGAGAAGCTCGGCATCGAGCACGATTTCGGCCACATGCCGGAAGTACCTCCACCAGCGGCGCTCAAGTCGTTCCTCGACCACGTGCCAGACCCGCCGGACCCGGTGCCCTTCTGGGATAACATCGACTCGCGCATCGTCCACACGGAGCGCCTGATGAACCTGGAGGATTCGTTCCCGGCCGAGATCCGGGAGTGGTACCGCTTCATGCCCGAGGCGACCTTCGACGACGCCTTCGCCGACGCCGCCCGCTACACGCTGCTGCTCGACACCTTCGCCTGGCCGGTCGCCGCCAACCCGCACCCGGCGGCAACGCGCGAATTCGCCGCCGTCAACATGGACGTCGTCGCCTGGTTCCACCGCCCGGCGCCTGAAAGCGAGTGGCTCCTCTGCGACTACGACTCGCCGATCGCCCACGCCGGCCTCGTTGGCTCCCACGGCCGCCTCTGGTCAGAGGACGGCCGCCTGATCGCGACCGGCGGAGCTCAGTGCCTCAGCGTCCCAGACCCCCGGCGCACGACCCCACCTGCCAGGTCTCAGGAACCGGGCACGTAGCGGTGGAAGGCGAAATGCCCGAAGAGATCGATGCAATGCTCCAGCGCGACGAAGCGGAGTGGGGCGCGCTCGTCTCGATTCTGGACGCGGCCGGCGATGCCGTCGTCCACGAGCCGCCGGCCCCGCCCTGGAACGCCCGCGACGTCTACGCCCACCTCGCGCGCTGGATCAACCATTCAACCGATGCTTTCGAGGCCCACCGCGACGGCGGCGACCCGCCGCCCAGCCCGCCCGGCAGCGACGATGAGGTCAACGCCCGCTGGCAAGCCGAGGACGCTTCGCTCTCGTTCGCCGAGGCGCGAGAGCGTGCGCATGCCGCCTATGAGCGACGTCTGAGCGCCGTCAGATCGGCCACCGATATCGTCTGGGACGATGTCCTGAGGGCAACCGCCCACGCCGATGGCTACCAGCATTACGAGTCGCACCGCCGCTACATCGAATCAGCGGGCACGGAGGGGGGATAAGGCCGAGGGGTTATCGGATCTCACGGCCGGCGTCGCACCGGCCGTCTTCGTTGCCGCAGCTCGTTGTTTGAACGTTGCCTAGCGGCGGCGGCGTCCGCCACCCTTGCGGTTCTTACGGTCTTCCAGGACGATATCCATCGTCCGGCCGTTCAGCTGCTTGCCGCGCAGCGATTCCATCGCTTCCATCGCCGACTCCTTGTCCGCCATCTCAACGAACCCGAAGCCCTTGGCGCGGCCGCGCCGGTCGCTCATCACCTTTGTCGATACGACCTTCCCGAAAGGCGTGAACTCCGAGAGGAGGTCTGCTTCTGTCGTTTCGTGCGCCAGGTTTCCGATATATAGCGTGCTCAGTGTGACCGTCCTTCCTTACTGCACTCGTCGGCTCTGCGTGTGTCCTGGTTCTGCCCGCACTGCGCCGACAGGACGCTCTGCGGGGGCCTCTTCCACTATAGCATCTGCGCTCGGTCGCGCACCGCCGGCCGCTGGCCCGGCATGGACAGGCACATCTGAAATAGAGATGCTTCCCTTCGGGCCGCCCTCCAAGTCCCTCGTCCAGGTCTCGCGGGCGTCGGGTCGCCCTTCCGCTCCTGAGTCCCTTCCGCCGGATCTGCCGGGCTTCCGTCCGGGAAGCAAGGTCAATCTACGCCGTCGCCGAAGTCACGTCAATGCCGACCGCCGTCACCTCGGCCCATCACGGCCGCTCTCCACCGTGGGCAGCCGATAATCTCGCGTGTTCGCAGCATCGCGTGCACGTCGTGCGGAAGAATCCGACTTGCCACAGGTCATCAACAAATCCACATGGGAGCACTGATAGGCCGCTCCTGAGTGAGACCTTCACGATTCACTCACCGGCCGCTAGAATGCCCGATGTACAACCAGAGAGAGGCGGCCATTCTTGCTGCGCCCCACCAGCCTCGGCCTCCTTGTAGCCCTGATCGCAGCCTTTGTCGCGATCGGCCCTGCGCCCGCGTCCGCCGATGAGCTCGTGGGCGACCCCGGCTTTGAATCCGGCCTCGGCAACTGGACAGCCATCGACGGCGATCTATCGCTCGTCACCACGGCGCACTCGGGGAAACAGGCCGCTCAGCTTTCGGGGCCAGGCCCGTTCGCGGCCGAGATGTTCGATCTGATCCCCGTATCCGCAGGCGACCAGTACGAGTTGTCCGGCTGGATCTCGGCCGATCCTCAGTCGATCTCGCAACTCCGTCTGAGGATCGGCTGGATGGGCGGCGGCGGCAGCGTTTCATGGCTTGACGAAGTGACCGCACAGCCGTGGGCCCCGGACGCCTTTCAGTACTTGTCGACCGGGCCGCGCCTGGCGCCGCCTGGAACCGTAGCAGCCCGCATATCACTGCGCGCCGCGCCGGTTTCACTAGCTGTCTCTGCACTCGTCGACGACATCTCGTTCGAGGGCCCGCGCCCGGTTCCACCAGCACCCTCGCTGCATCCTTCGGACCCGCCCGCAACCGCTGCGCCGACGGAAACGCCTAAGGCCTCGCCAACGGCGACGCCGCCCGCCCTTACGACAGCGCCGCCACAGCCGCCGTCAACGGCGACTCCGGCAGCCCCGGCGCCGACGCTACCACCGACGCCCACGCCAACCCCAACGCCAACAGCAACGCGGCCACCGACGCCCACCCCCACGCCCGGGCCGACTCCGGGTACGGCGGTCGCCTTCTCGCAGCTCACCAACGGCGGCTTCGAGGATGACGGCTCAGACGGCGCCCCGCTCGGCTGGAGGAAGATCGGCGGCGCTATCGCAAGCGTTTCTTCGCCGGTTCGCTCCGGCAGCCGGGCTCTCGCGCTGACGTCCAGCACGACAGCCACCAAGTGGGCCTACCAGACGGTGCGCGTTGAGGGTGGCCAGTTCTACCAGGCAGGCGCCTTCGCGCTCTTCAGCGACGCCGCCGTCGAAGCGGTCTTCATTCGCGTCTCCTGGTACGCGAGCGCCGACGGCAGCGGCCAGGCGCTTTCGTTCGTCGACTCCGAAACGACTCTCACGAGCGCTCCGCCCGAGTACCGCGCCCTGGCGACCGGCCCCGCGCTGGCGCCCGCGGACGCTCGCTCGGCGCGCGTTCGGCTGATGCTGCGGCCGCAATCCGCAGCGCCGGCGATCGCGTTCTTCGACGATGTGGCGTTCACCGAAACGAGCCCGCCCCCGGACACTCCGGCGCCAACGGCCACGGCCACGCCGGCCTCGAGCGCCACTCAAGCGCCCGATCCGGCAGCTGCTTCGCCGACACCGCCAGCCGAGCCGCTGCTGTTCCCCGCTCTCACCAACGGCAGCTTCGAAGACGTCCGCGAAGACGGGACGCCGTACGCCTGGCGCAAGGTCGGCGGCGAGATCGCCGCCACGGACACGGCGCACGTCGACGGAGACCTCGCGCTGCAGTTTGTTTCCCGTACTGCGTCGACCAAGTGGGCGTACCAGGTGGTGTCAGTCGAGGCCGGCCGTCCCTACGAGTTCGCGGGATTCGCCGCCGTTGGCGGGGGCGTCCCGCAGGCGTTCCTGCGTGTGTCCTGGTACCAGAGCACCGATGGTTCGGGCACAGCACTCGCATCCGACGACTCGCTTCCGACATCGCCGGCTACCGCCGCGTTCCAGCACCTCGCCACGGGCGCCATTGAAGCGCCGGCAGGCGCCCGCTCCGCCAAGCTGCGACTGATGCTGCGACCGGCGAGCGCAGCAACGGCGATGGCCTACTTCGACGCGCTGTCCTTCGGGGTGAGCGACGTGGCTCCAGGACGGTCGGCGGCCGCTACGGCCCTTTCGCAGCCCGTTGGCGACGAGACGGACGGCGCGCCTCCGATGGTCCTTGGCGCGGCCGCCCCGGCTCCGCATATCGCCAACGTCACGCCGGAGCCGACGCTCGCAGCAGGCGAGGCCGGAGGTGACGATGACAGACTCGTCTTGTTCCTGGGCGCCATAGCTGTGCCGCTCGTCGGCCTGGCGCTGATCGGCGCCATGGAGCTATCTCGCCGCCGCGATACCGCGGACCGCTAGCGGCTGTTCCAGCAGCGCGCGCCCTATATAATCCGGAGAGATGGGCGAGCGCACGGCAGCACCGGCGGCGGCGGGCCAACACGCCCGGGCTCCCGGCGATGGTCCCCGCAGGATCGCCGTCGATGGCTCGGCTGCCTCCGGAAAGAGCACTATCGGCCGCCGCCTCGCGCAGCGCCTCGGATACGCGTTTCTCGACACGGGCGTCATGTACCGGGCCGTCACGCACGCGGCGCTGGAGCGCGGCCTGGATCTTCGCGATGCCGCCGCTATCGGTGAGCTCGCACAGACGCTCCCGATTGACGTTTCCCTTGACTGCGACGGCTCCGGAACCCGCATCGCAATCGACGGATCGGACGTCACGCCTCACCTGCGCTCGCAGCCGGTCGAGGACGCCGTCTCGCTCATCTCTCGCATCGCCGGCGTCCGCGACGCGCTCGTGTCACGTCAGCGGGAAATCGCGGAGCAACAGCCGATCGTGATGGCCGGTCGCGACATCGGGACGGTTGTCCTGCCGCACGCTGACCTCAAGGTCTACCTGGACGCCTCGATCGAGGAGCGCGCCCGGCGGCGCTACTCTGACTTCCTCGCGGTCGGCCACGAAGTCTCGCAGGAGATTGTGCTTGAGGACATTCGTCGCCGCGACCGCATCGATTCAGAGCGGGAGATGTCGCCACTGCGGCCGGCCGATGATGCCGTTATCATCGACACGGATGGCCTCAGCCTGGATGACGTGATGGCCCAGGTGATCGGCCTCGTGGAGGACCGCAAGTGATTCGCCTGCTCGTGCGCATCTTCTACTATCTCAACCTCCTGTGGGTGCGGGCGCTTCTGATGCTTATCACAAGCCGCGACGTGCAGGGCCGGGAGAACGTTCCGCTGAAGGGCCCGCTGATCGTGGCCTCGAACCACCTGTCCAACGGGGACCCGCCGATCCTGACGGTCGCCATACCCCGCCAGATCGCCTGGATGGCGAAGGCGGAGTGGTTCAAGACGCCCGTCATCGGCCGCCTCTTCCGCATGGCCGGCATGATTCCAGTACGGCGCTTTGAGGCCGACCTGCAGGCGCTGCGCCGCTCGCAGCAAGTCCTGCGGGCCGGAGGAGCGCTCGCCATGTTTCCGGAAGGGACGCGCGGCGGCGATAGGGGGCTCCGCGCCGGCGAGCCGGGAACGGCCCTGATCGCGCTGCGCACCGGCACCCCGATCGTCCCGATCGCCATCTGGGGCACGGAGCACGTCAAGCTCCCCCGAGACGTATTTGGCCGCACCCACGCCCATGTGCGCTTCGGGAAGCCGTTCAAGCTCGAGGCGACAGGCCGGATCACGCGCGAAGACGTTGCCCGCGGGACAGAGACTATAATGAGAGAGATCGCGGCACTTCTGCCTGAGCGCTACAGGGGCATCTACGCTGAGACGCCAGTGCGCGAAGAAGCCGCCGCCACCAAAGAGTGATGATGGAGATTCTGCTCGCGAAAGAGATGGGCTTCTGCTGGGGCGTCCGGCGCGCCATTGACATCATGGAGCGCGCCGCCGACGAACATGGCGAGGTGATCAGCGTCGGCCCCATCGTCCACAACCCGCAGGTCGTGGAGGAGCTGAAGGAGCGCGGCGTACGCCTGGGTGAGCGCCCGCAGGACAACGCTAGCCCGGTGGCGATCACGGCGCACGGCGTCGGCCCGAACGTGCTTGAAGATGTGGAGTCGACCGGCGCCGAGATTATCGATGGCACCTGCCCGATCGTCACGCGCTCGCAGCGCTGGGCGCGCCGCATGGCGGAGCAGGGCTTCACGGTGCTCGTGTTCGGCGACCCTGAGCACCGAGAGGTAAAGGGAGTCATCGGCTGGGCGGGCAATATGGCCCTCCCCGTCCGCGACGGCGATCCGCTCCCCGACCCGTTCCCCTCGCGGGTCGCCATCATCTCACAGACGACGCAGAGCCCGGAGCGCTTCTCGAAGTTCGTTTCGGAGGTCATGGCCAGGCACGTGAGCACGATCAGCGAACTTCGCCTCGTGAACACACTCTGCGACGTCACGTCACACCAGCAGGTAGCCGCACGGGAGCTGGCCGCCGAAGTCGACGTCATGCTCGTCGTCGGTGGCCGCGACAGCGCCAACACGCGGCACCTCCTCGAAGTCTCGCAGGAGGAGGGCGTGGCGGCCCACCACATCGAAACCGAAGCGGAGATCGAGGCGGAATGGCTGCATGGTTGCGAAAAGGTCGGCGTCACCGCTGGCGCCTCAACTCCCGACTCGTCGGTTGATGCGGTCGTTCGCCGCATCGAAGAGATAGCGACCGGGCTGGAAGTCGCCGGCTGACCCGCAACCTCTCGGCCGCTTTTCCGTTTACTTTCATATAGCCAGGTCTAGCAGGGAGCACCCCCCATGTGCGGAATCATCGGCTACGTCGGCGAGCAGGACGCGGCGCCCATCCTCATCGATGGCCTTCGCCGCCTTGAGTACCGAGGCTACGACAGCGTGGGGATCGCTGTCCTCCAGCATGATGGCGCGATCGCTGTCCGCAAGCGCGAGGGCAAGCTAGCCTCGCTGACGGAGATCCTGGAGGAGAGCTGGCCGCACGGGCGCCAGGGCATCGGCCACACGCGCTGGGCCACTCACGGCCGGCCCAGCGACGCCAACGCCCACCCCCACACCGACTGCACCGGCGACCTCGTCGTCATCCACAACGGCATCGTCGAAAACCACCGTGACTTGCGGGCGCGGCTTGAGGCGGCCGGGCACTCCTTCAACTCCGACACCGATACAGAAGTGATCCCACACCTGCTGGAGGAGCACCTGAAGGGCGGAGCGGACCTCCACGGAGCGCTGGCCCTGGCGATTGAAGAGATCGCCGGTGCCCACGCGATCCTGGCGATGAGCTCCTCCGAGCCGGGCACGGTCGTCGCGGGCCGCAGCGGCAACGCCGGCGGCGTCACGATCGGCTACGGCGAGAACGAGATGTTCATCGCCAGCGACCTGCCGGCCCTTCTTCCGCACACGGGCCGCCTTGTCTTCCTCGAGGACGGCGACACCGTCCTCGTCCGCGCCGGCGAGGCCGTCTACCGCAACCACGGTGTAGCCACCGAAAGAGAGCCGCAAGAGGTCGGCCTCGACCCCGTGTCCGCCGCCAAGGGCAGCTACAAGCACTTCATGCAGAAGGAGATCGCCGAGCAGGCCGAAGTCGTGCTCGACACGCTGCGCGGCCGCGCCCTCTTTGGCGAGTCGCGCGTCGAACTGGACGACATGGCGCGCTTCCGCGAGCTTCTACCGCAGGTCCGGCGCGTGCTTCTCGTCGGCATGGGCACGAGCCTGCACGCAGCGATGATCGGCCGCCACTACTTTGAGCAGATAGCCGGCCTTCCGGCAGAGTTCGACAACGCTTCCGAGATGCGCTACCGTGGCGCGCCGATCGGCCCGGAGACGCTGGTCGTCTCCGTCAGTCAGTCCGGCGAGACGGTCGATACGCTGGCCGCGATGAACGAGGCGAAGGAGCGCGGCTGCCCCCAGGTGACGATCTGCAATGTCCCGGGCAGCCAGGCGAGCCGAGTCGCCGACGCCGTCGTCTTCACGCGGTGCGGGCCCGAGATCGGCGTCGCCAGCACCAAGACGTACCTCGCCGGCATCACGGCGCTCTATCTGCTGGCCTGTTACACCGCGCAGGAGCTCGGCGTCGTTGACCGCGAGCGCATGGGGGGATTCCTGGAGCCGCTGGCGCGCTTGCCCAAGCTCGTCGGCGAGGTGCTGACGCACGACTCCGTGTTCGAGGGACTGGCGAACGAATACTACCGGCACGAGAACTTCCTCTTCCTGGCGCGCGGCGTCGAGTACCCGGTGGCGATGGAAGGCGCGCTCAAGCTCAAGGAGGTCAGCTACATCCACGCCGAGGGCTACCCGGCCGGCGAGATGAAGCACGGCCCGATCGCCCTCATCGACCGCGAGATGCCGGTCATCGCCATCTGCCTGCGCAACGACCTGCGGGACAAGATGATGAGCAACATCGAGCAGGTCAAAGCGCGCGAGGGCGTCGTCATCGCCCTC
>JABAOE010001555.1_pt3 | contig 11374 bp, 13 predicted proteins | sample 7062141 | NCBI WGS metagenome assembly JABAOE01 (sample SAMN14538627, study PRJNA623070) | marine sediment metagenome | biome: marine biome [ENVO:00000428]; feature: marine pelagic biome [ENVO:01000023]; material: deep marine sediment [ENVO:00002113] | place: India: Gulf of Khambhat ...
TGCCCGAGCCGGTCGGCCCGGTGACGAGGACGATACCGCGAGGATACATCGATATGTCCTTGAAGATCGCCGGCGCCATCAGGTCTTCCAGCGTCAGGATTTCCGAGGGGATCGTTCGAAACACTGCGCCTGCCCCGCGCGCCTGGTTGAAGGCGTTTACGCGAAATCGCGCGAGCCTCGGTATTTCGAACGAGAAGTCGGTCTCGAAAAACTCTTCGTAGTCCTTCCGCTGCTTGTCGTTCATGATGTCGTAAATCATGCTGTGCACTTCTTTGTGCGTCAGCTCGGGCATGTTGATGCGTTTGACGTCGCCGTCGACACGAATCATTGGCGGCACGCCTGCCGACAGGTGCAGGTCCGATGCGTTGTTTTTGACGGAAAACGTCAGCAACTGGGCAATATCGACGGCCATTTATCTCCCCAAATCAACAGCTTGTTCGGCAGCGGGACCTCATGATTTACCATAAGGGAGCATGCGTTGGAAAATAGTATACGGACCGAGAGGACAGGGGTCGTGACGCGAATCACGGAACAAATAGCGCGCCTCCGGAAACGTATCGAAATTGCGGCAGACCGCTCAGGCCGGGACCCCCGGGACATCCGGATTGTCGCCATCAGCAAGAAACACCCCGCCGCCGCGATTCGCGAGGCCCAGGCTGCCGGTCTGAGCCGTTTCGGCGAGAACTACATCCAGGAGGCCCTCGCCAAAATCGCCCTGATCGAGCCGCCCGTCGAGTGGCATTTCGTCGGCAAGATACAGTTTAACAAGGCTGCCCCCCTCGCTGAACGATTCGACTGGGTCCACACCATATCGAGCGAGCGGATCGCGCGGCGCCTGTCGGCCAAACGCCCGCGCGAAGCCGGCGATCTATGCGCCTGTATCCAGATCCGCCCGATGGGTAATACCCAGCGGAACGGCGTCGACCCGGCTGAAGTTCCGACCCTCGCCGCACTGATCGAGGAGTTGCCGGGTCTGCGCCTGCGCGGACTGATGATCATGCCGCCGCCCGGCCTCTCGACCGACGCGATTCGACGCGAGTTCGCGCGGACGCGCACGCTGCTGCATAAGCTCAACGCGGCGGGGCATTCTCTGGATACGCTGTCGATGGGCATGTCCGCCGACCTCGAAGCGGCGATAATGGAAGGCAGCACGCTTCTGCGCGTCGGAACGGACATCTTCGGAGCCAGGGCTCATGACTGACCAATTGATACGGATCGGCTTCATCGGCGGTGGCAACATGGCGTACGCGATCATCGGCGGCCTGCTCGGCGCGGGACATCGTGCCGATCGACTGCTGGTATCGGATCCGAGCGATGCGCAGCTCGAACGAATACTCGACCTGCACGCCGATATCGCGACGAGCGCGGACAATGCGGCCACGCTGGCGCGAGCGGAGATCCTCGTTATCGCGGTCAAGCCGCAACTAATCGATGATGCGCTCGCGCCGATCCGCGGAGCGAGGCGGCCCGACGGACAACTCGTCATGTCGATCGCGGCCGGCGTCACGCTCGATACGCTTGCCGCTCTGATGGAGCCTTCGAGGGCGATCGTCAGGGTGATGCCGAACCAGCCCGCGCTGGTCGGTGCCGGCATGTCCGTTCTGGTGGCCACATCGGACACCTCGCCCGAGCAACGCCGGCAAGCCGGGTATGTCGCGGCGTCAACCGGCCGCGCGGAATGGGTCGAAGACGAGAGCCTGATGGATGCGGTCACGGCCGTGTCCGGCAGCGGACCGGCATATTTCTACCTTTTGACGGAGCTCATCGAAGCTACGGCGATACGGATGGGATTATCGCCCACACTGGCCGGCGTGCTCGCGCGCCAGACGGCCTACGGCGCCGGCCGCGTCGCCGTCGAATCACGACTGGAACTCGGTGCACTTCGGGAGTCCGTGACCTCGAAGGGTGGCACGACCGCCGCTGCGCTGGCCGCGTTCGAGGAGGCCGGCATTCGTGATATCGTCGAGCGCGCGCTGCGCGCAGCGCAAGCGCGGTCGATCGAACTAGGGAAACGAGACTGACGACATGCAAGACGCACTGGTTTTCATTATCAGAACGCTGGTCGATCTGTACGTCATTACCTTCCTGCTCCGAATGATGATGCAGTGGATTCGCGCCGACTACCGCAACCCATTGACGCAGTTCATCGTCCGCGTCACGAACCCGCTCGTAATTCCCCTGCGGAGGATCGTGCCGGCCGTCGGTAAGCTGGACACCGCAAGCCTGATCGTGGTGCTCGTGATCGAACTGATCGTCACCGTCGTGCTGATCAACATGACTTGCGTCGGCGAACCCTACCTGGTGCAGGTAATTTCGCTGACAATCCTGCGTGTCATTTACCTGATCCTGCGGGTCTATCTTTTTGTGATACTGATTTACGTGATACTCAGCTGGATAAATCCCGGCACGTTCAATCCGGTCTCGAACCTGCTCGCCGCCATCGCGGAACCGGTGCTTCGCCCGCTGCGACGTCTAATACCTTCGATTGGCGGCCTGGATCTGACCCCACTCTTCGCGCTGATCGGTATTCAGGCGCTCACCATGCTGCTGCCGATCGGACGCGTCGCGGGCGGCATGGGCTGCCTGTCATTTGGCCAATTCCTGTGAGGCCAGCGGACCAGGCCGGGAAAGACAATGGGTGGACCGTGGTTTATAGTCTCGAAAGCTCTCATTAGGTGGCGGAATAAGAATATGCATAGGATTCGAGTCCTCCTGGTTACCGCAACGGCTGCGCTCGTACTCTCTGCCTGTGGCGACGAGCGGACGATTCAAACCACCAGCAGTGGTCCGGCCGCGGAACCGCCGAATGCGTCGATGAAGGATTTCGGCGACTATGTCGTCCATTTCAACGCGATCTCGACGGATCAGCTCCAGCCGGAGGTCGCCCGCGCATACAACATCACGCGCAGCAAGAACCGGGCGATGCTGAACGTATCGATCATTCGCAAGGTCGAGGGCACTACCGGGCAGTCGGTCAGCGGCAGCGTCAGCGCCACGGCAAACAACCTGACAGGGCAACTCAAGAACCTGACGCTGCGACAAGTGCAGGAAGGCGAGGCAATTTACTACATCGGTGACGTAGCGGTCGCCAACGGCGAAACGCTGGTATTCAATATCGATGTGACGCCGATCAACGAGGCCAGCCGGTTCTCGGTGCGCTTTTCGCGCCAGTTCTTCGCCGATTGAACCGAGGTCGGGATCGAACCGGGACTTTCGCGACAAGAAACTTGCCGCGAACCCGATTCATGACAAGGAGTCGAGCACCCGCTGCTTGAGGCGCAACACGTCGCCGCGCGCAACGTAGAGCAAGTCAGCGATCTTCGCGATCATGTAGTCTTCGTATTTGTCGAGGTTCCGGTCGGCGAGCGCGATTCGCCACAGCATCTCGATCATCGCTTCCTTCTCCTCGTACGCCATCTCGGAGTGCAGGATCCGTGTGAACTCGTGAAGTGACACCGCTTCCTCCACCGCGGCCAGGGCCCGCGCGAGCAAGTCGCCCGCTTCCTGCTCGCTCAGTTCGAACGCGGTGGCGAGCTGAGCCCGGACTTCGTCGAGTTCCCGCTGCGCCAACTCGTGATCGGCCCGCGCAATCTCGACCAGCAGCACGGCAGTGGCATGCCTGATTCGCTCCTCGGTGCACTCCTCCTCGTCCAGATCTTCGCCGAGCCCCAGAAATTTCAATAGTGCGTCTATCATTTCGCCGCCCATTGCGCCTCGAACCATGCGAGCACCGTCTCGCGCAGCAAGGTCAGCCGCCCGTGAAAAAAGTGGTCGACATCCGGCAGGACGCTCAGCTCGGGGCCCGGTTCGAGCGTGTTGAACCAGTCCAGCACGTCGCTGCAAGCCACGACCTCGTCGACATCGCCCTGCACGACCAGCCACGGACACTCGGGCTGGCGACCGTCGAGGATTGCCGCCAGGCGCGACACCGCTGGCGCCACCGTCACGAGATAGGCCGTATCGGTGAGCAGTGCCGCCCGGCAAGCTACCATCGCGCCGAACGAGAAGCCGAGCAGGCACAGGCCCTTATCCGGGTACCGCGCCCGCAGCCATGCCGCCGCGGCCAGGGTGTCTTCCGTCTCCCCGATGCCCTCGGCGTATTCACCGTCACTCGCCCCGACACCGCGAAAATTGAAACGCACGACCGGCACACTCAGGTCATTCATCGTACGTGACAACGTGTGGACGACCTTGTTCAGCATCGTTCCCTGAAACCGCGGATGCGGATGACAGATTACGGCCGCGTACTGCCGAAGTTCACCTTTCGGCTCCTCGAGCAGGGCCTCCAGGCAACCGGCTGGGCCGGGCAGCATCAGCGACTCCCGGTTTGGTGTCACCGTTCCCATGATCGACCGGTCCTCCGCGCGGGCCATAGAAGCTCCGGGGCATTCTAAACGTTTGGCTTCGAGCGGACAGCCGCCGCGGAGCGCGCCGGATGTCATAATATGAATGACGAATGTATTCGATTGTGCAACCCGAGCATGGCTGAACGCGACGCTGGCAAATATATCGATACCGAGGTCCAGTACGGAGCGAGGCATTACCTGCCGCTCCCGATCGTCCTGACCCGCGCCGAAGGCTGTCATGTCTGGGACCTCGACGGACGTCGTTTCCTGGACATGATCAGCGCCTACTCGGCCGTCAGCCATGGCCATGGTCACCCAAGGCTTCTGGAGGCGATGAGCGAGCAGGCGGCGCGCCTCGCCGTCGTGTCGCGGGCCTATTATTCCGATCGGCTGGCGCCGTTCCTGAAGACCGCCTGCGAGTTGACGGGCATGGACAAGGCACTGCCGATGAATGCCGGGGTCGAGGCCGTCGAGACCGCCATCAAGGTCGCGCGCAAGTGGGCTTACGAGGTCAAAGGCGTAGCGGATGATCAGGCCAGGATCATCGCCTGCCGAGGCAACTTCCACGGGCGCACTATAGCCGCCATTTCAATGTCGTCCGAAACGCAGTATCGGCACAACTTCGGCCCGCTCGCGCCCGGCTTCGACCTGATCGACTATGGCGACGCTGCCGCTCTGGAAGAGGCGATCACGCCAGACACGGCCGCGTTCATCGTCGAGCCGATCCAGGGCGAAGGCGGCATCATCGTGCCGCCGAGCGGGTACCTGGGTGCATGCGCGGAAATCTGCAAACGTCACGAGGTACTGCTCATCTGCGACGAGATCCAGACTGGCCTCGGCCGGACCGGCAGGCTGTTGTGCTGCGAGTACGACGCGGTCAAGCCTGATGGGCTTCTGCTTGGCAAGGCGCTGGGCGGCGGACTTTATCCGGTGTCGATGCTGCTGACGCGCGCGGACATGCTCGGCCTGCTCGAGCCGGGAGATCACGGCAGTACTTTTGGGGGGAACCCACTGGCAGCAGCAATCGGTCTCGAGGCGCTGCGGACGCTGATCGACGAGAACCTGATCGCCAACAGCTCGGCCATGGGCGAACGACTCCTTGTCGGCCTGCGCCAGCTGGCTTCGCCGCTGATTCGCGAGGTTCGCGGTCGCGGCCTGCTCGTAGGCGTCGAAATCGATCCGGTACGCGCGACCGCACGGCAGGTCTGCGAGCGGCTGCTGGAGCACGGGGTACTGTCAAAGGAAACGCATCAGACGGTCGTGCGCCTCGCTCCGCCGCTAGTCATCGACGCGGCGACGATAGACTGGGCAATCGACCGGTTCCGCGATACGCTTGCCGATTTCGCCTGAACGACGCAACGAATAACCGAAAACGAGAGGGAATCGTCATGCTCCTGACTTCGACATCCATCGAGACCGACCGTCCGATACCGGAACGCTGCGCGTTCGGAATCCCGGACACCGATCAACACATGCGGCTCGGCGAGAATCTGAGTCCGCAGTTGACGTGGTCCGGTGTCCCGGCTGAAGCAAAGTCACTCGCACTGGTTTGCATCGACCGGGACGTTCCGTCGGTTGCCGACGACGTGAATAAGGAAGGCGTCACGATCCCGAATGACCTGCCGCGCGTGGATTTCGGCCACTGGGGCATGGTCGACCTGCCGCCGGTCGACGGTAGCCTCGCAGAGGGCGAGTGCTCACGGGGCGCAATCGTCGGGGGAAAGAACGACCCACCGGGACCCGCCGAGACACGCCAGGCGCTGAACGATTACACCGGCTTCATGGCGGGCGATCCCGACATGCGCGGCGACTACTTCGGCTACGACGGGCCCTGTCCGCCGTGGAACGACGAGCGCCTGCATCATTACCACTTCGTGCTCTTCGCACTCGATATCGAGCGCTGCGATGTAGACGGCAAGTTCACCGTTGCCGACATTCAGGAGTCAATCGCGGGTCACGTGGTGGCGGAAGCGAGCATCGTCGGCACCTATACGCTGAATCCCGGTCTGCGCTGAGCGTCCCCGACGCGATTTTAATCCTCGTCGAGATCCAGCGACGCCGAGTTGATGCAGTAGCGCAATCCGGTCGGCTGTGGACCGTCCGGAAACACGTGCCCGAGGTGTGCGCCGCATTCACCGCAGACCACCTCGTCGCGAATCATCCCATGACTCGTATCCCGCTGGGTCAGCACCGCGGATGGTTCGACAGGCTCCCAGAAGCTCGGCCAGCCCGAGCCGGAGTCGTACTTCGTGGTCGACCGGAACAGCGGCGCGCCGCAGCAGACGCATTCGTAGGTGCCGCGAGTCTTGCAGTCATGATATTTACCGGTGAACGCCGGTTCGGTGCCCTTCTCCTGAGTGATATGAAATTGCTCAGGTGTTAGTCTGGCGCGCAACGAATCGGCGAACTTCTCTTTTTTCTCACTCATGGGTCAATGCTCCCGAGCCCAGCAACAATGCACCCGATTGTAACCGCAAGCGTCGGAGTCTCGAGGTGCCGGCCGCGGTAAGCCTGCATGCAGTCACGAAACGGCTGGGCGGCCGGCTGGTGCTCGACGGTATCTCGCTGGATCTCCCGCCGGGGGAGACGACCGCCGTACTCGGCGAGAGCGGCTGCGGCAAGTCGACGCTGCTGCATCACCTGAACGGCTTGCTGCGTCCGGACAGTGGGGAGGTCTGCGTATTCGGCGCACCGCTCGACTACGAGCGCCTGACCGAACTGCGCCGTCGGATGGGCTATGCCGTGCAGGGTGTAGGTCTGTTTCCCCACCTCAGTATCTCCGATAACCTGGCGCTGATGGCGCGCCTGGAAGGCTGGGATGCGTCGCGTATCGCCCGACGCCGCGCGCAGCTGATGCGCTCGATGAAGCTCGCTGACGAGCTCGCCGAGCGCTACCCTCACGAGCTGTCCGGGGGGCAGCGGCAGCGGTTCGGCATCTGCCGCGCGCTGATGCTGCAGCCGGAGTTGCTGCTGCTCGACGAGCCTTTTTCCGGGGTCGATCCGATCACGCGTGGCCGGATCCACGAAGAACTCCTGGAGCTCCTGCGGGCGGAACCGGCGACGACCGTGCTGGTGACACATGACGTGCGGGAAGCGATGCGCCTCGGCACCTTCCTGGTCGTGATGGCTGACGGACGCGTCGTGCAGCAGGGTTGGCTCGCCGACGTGATGGCTTCACCCGCGGATCCACGCGTGGCGAAACTGTTCGCCGACCAACTCGACGATCCTGGCGTCGGGACGGTGCAGACGTGAGCGCCGCGAGCATGAGAAGCTCGATGTGCGCGGCGCTGCTGCCGATCGTGATGCTGAGCGGCTCACTCGCAGCGGCGACCGGAGATCCGATCGTCGTCGGTAGCAAGAATTTCACGGAGGGCTACCTGCTGGCCGAAATCATGGCGCAGGCACTCGAGGCCGACGGCCATACCGTTGATCGGCGATTCGGATTCGGCGGCACGAAGATCTGCTTCGATGCGCTCGTTGCCGGTGAAATCGATCTGTACCCGGAATATACCGGCACGCTTAGCCAGGTACTGATCGGCGGGGTGGAGGGTGGTGACGAGGCGCTGCGAGGCGCACTCAACGAGCGAGGCCTGCGGATGCTACCGTCGCTCGGTTTGAATAATACCTACGCCCTGGCGATGGAAGATCGGCGCGCCGCGGGACTCGGAATCGAGCGCGTATCAGAGCTCGTCGCTCACCCCGAGCTGCGCGCCGGCTTCAGCCACGAGTTCCTGGAACGCCCCGATGGCTGGCCCGGGCTGCTCGCGGCATACGGATTGGCCCTGAGCCCGACCGGTATCGAGCACGGCCTCGCGTACCAGGCGCTGAGCAGTGGTGCAATCGACGTGACCGATGCGTACTCGACCGACGGCGAGCTGGAACGCTTCGACCTGCGGCTGCTGGTCGACGACCGCGGTTTCTTCCCGCGCTACCTCGCCGTTCCACTCGTGCGCGGTGACCTCGACGCGCGCGCGGTGTCGACGCTCGAACGCCTCGCCGGCACGCTCGACGACGAGTCGATGCGCCGCTGGAACGCGCGAATCGTTGTCGACGGCCTCCGCATCGAAGAGGTGGCGGCCGAGTTTCTCGCGACGCTCGATCCGACACAAACCGCTGCCGTGAGCAAGTTGTCTGTGGTCGGCGGTCTGCTCCGGAATACGCGCCGGCACCTGGAACTCACCGCAGCCGCGCTCGCGCTCGCGTGCATCTTTGCGACCTTGAGCGCCATGCTCGTGTACCGTTCCGCGCCGGTGGCCCGGGCCGTCATATACGTCGCCGGGCTGTTCCAGACGATACCTTCGATCGCGCTGCTCGCGCTGATGATTCCGCTACTCGGCGTCGGCGTCGTGCCGGCGATCGTCGCACTGTTCCTGTATTCGCTGCTGCCGATTCTGCGCAATGCGATCACGGCGCTGACGACGGTCGATCCGGTGTGTCGCGAAGTCGCCGAAGCCATGGGGATGACGCGCCGCGAGCAGCTGCGACACGTGCTGATGCCGCTGTCCGCACCGCACATCATCGCCGGCATCCGCACCGCGGCGGTGATCAGCATCGGCACCGCCACGCTGGCCGCGTTCATCGGCGCCGGCGGTCTGGGCGAGCCGATCGTGACCGGTCTCGCGCTGAACGACACGAACCTGATTCTGCAGGGCGCGATTCCCGCCGCAATGCTGGCGATCCTGACCGAGCTCGCGTTCTCGGGGCTCGAGCGCTGGCTCATACCCGAGCACCTGCGGGCTGCATGACACCGACCGATGCGAAGCGCGGTACAATGGCCAGACACCATCATGACGCGAGTCATTCATTGATCGAAGCGGCGGGCGACACCGTCGGAGAGAGGAGATGATGCCGTTCCATCCGGCAGTGAAATTGGCCAGTGTTTGGACCGCATTGCTCGCATTGCTCGTTGCGTGCGCGCAGGACGGCGAGCCGGACAAGAGCCCAGCCGAGCGAGGGGCGATGCTATTCGCCGAGAACTGCAGTCCGTGTCACGGCGTGACCGGCCGCGGCCCGTCACTCGAGGATGATATTCGCGCCTTGACCCCCGAACAGCTGCGAGCCGCGATTCGCAATCACCCGACCGCCGGACAGATCCCCGAGAGACTGCCCGCCGCGCGCGTTCAGGACATCATCGATTTCTTCGAGAGCGACCTGCCGCCTCCAGAATAGCGGTTCGTTCAGGCGCTCAGCTCGAGCAACAGGCGATTCAGGCGCCTCGCGTAGGTACCCGGATCCGCAAGCTGCTGACCCTCCGCGAGCCGTGCCTGATCAAGGAGCACACCCGCCAGATCGCTGAAGCGCTGCTCGTCGCTCTCGCTGTCCAGCCGACGGATCAGCGGATGATCGACGTTGATCTCGAACACGGGCTTGCTTTCCGGCACCTGCTGTCCCGACGCCTCCATGATTCGGCGCATCTGGTTGCCGAGGTCGAACTCGCCGATCGCGAGGCACGCGGGCGACTCTGTCAGTCGATCGGTCACGCGCACGTCCTCGACCTCGTCCTTGAGCTGCTCTCGCAGCCGCGCGAGGAATCCCTCATGCTCCCCGTCACGCTCGGCCGCGTCATCTTCCTTTTTCTCTTCATCGGCGTCGCCGAGATCGAGCTCGCCGCGGCGAATGTCCCGGAACTCCATGCCGTCGTAATCCCGCAGTTGGCCCATCAGCCATTCGTCGATCGGATCAGATAGCAGCAGGACTTCGATGCCGCGCTCGCGAAATACCTCGAGCTGTGGGCTCGCGCTGGCCGCTTTGAACGAATCGGCGGTAACGAAATAGATCTTGTCCTGTCCGTCGCGCTTCCGCGACACGTAGTCGGCGAGCGATTGATCCTGAGTATCGTTGCCCGTATGCGTGGTCGCGAAGCGCAGCAATGCGGCGATCTTGTCCTTGTTGGCGAAGTCCTCCGCCGGCCCCTCCTTCAGCACGCGGCCGAACTCGTCCCAGACCGTCTGAAATTTCTCCGCGTCATCTTTTGTCAGCTTGTCCAGCATATCGAGCGCGCGCTTTGTCAGTGCACCGCGGATCGCTTCGACCGTCTCGTCCTGCTGCAACAGCTCTCGTGACACATTCAGCGAGAGGTCGCTCGAGTCCACTACGCCGCGCACGAAGCGCAGGTACAGCGGCAGGAACTGATCTGCATCGTCCATGATGAAGACCCGCTGGACATACAGCTTCAGACCGCGCGGTGATTCGCGATTCCAAAGGTCATACGGCGGCTTTCGCGGTATGTACAACAGGCTGGTGTACTCGCGCTTGCCCTCAACCTTGTTGTGGCTCCAGAGCAGGGCGTCCTGAAAATCATGCGAGATGTGCCGATAGAATTCCTGGTATTCGTCGTCGCTTATCTCGGAACGGGGACGCGTCCAGAGCGCCTTGGCGGTATTGACAGTCTCGTCGCCGCTCTCTTCGGCGTCTACGCCCTCCTCGCCCGAAGACACTGGCGGCGCGGCCATCAGCACCGGAAATGCGATGTGGTCCGAATACTTTCGAATCAGGTTACGGAGACGAAATGCGTCGGCGAATTCCGCCGCGTCGTCGCGCAGATGCAACCGCACCTCGGTCCCGCGGTGCGGACGCTCGATCGTCTCCACCGTGAATGCACCCTCGCCATCCGAAGTCCAGTGAACGCCCTCGCCGGCGCCGAGACCCGCGCGGCGCGTAAAGACCTCGACCTTGTCGGCGACGATGAAGGAGGAGTAGAAACCGACGCCAAACTGCCCGATCAGGTTCGCATCCTTCTTCGTCTCGCTCGACATCGCTTTCAGGTACTCGGCCGTGCCGGAGCGGGCGATGGTCCCCAGCTGCTGCACGACTTCAGCCCGGCTCATGCCGATTCCATTGTCGGCGACGCTGATCGTGCGTGCCTCGGTGTCGAACTTCACGCGGATCGACAAATCCGGCTGGTCTTCGAGCAGTGACTCGTCAGCGATGGCCTCGAAACGCAGCTTGTCGGCTGCGTCGGACGCATTGGAAATCAGCTCCCTGAGGAAGATCTCCCGGTTGCTGTACAGCGAATGGATCATCAGGTG
>JABAOE010007773.1_pt2 | contig 11374 bp, 12 predicted proteins | sample 7062141 | NCBI WGS metagenome assembly JABAOE01 (sample SAMN14538627, study PRJNA623070) | marine sediment metagenome | biome: marine biome [ENVO:00000428]; feature: marine pelagic biome [ENVO:01000023]; material: deep marine sediment [ENVO:00002113] | place: India: Gulf of Khambhat ...
GAATCCGGAGTTCTTCGGCAACATGATGGTCGTGAACGGGTTCACCTGGCCGTATCTGGAGGTGGAGCAGCGCCGCTATCGCTTCCGGTTCCTGAACGGGTGCAACTCCAGGTTCTTGATCCTGAAGACCGACAACGATATGACCTTCCACCAAATCGGCGGCGATCAGGGGTTCCTCCCCTCACGGGTGCCGCTCACCGAGTTGCTCATGGCGCCGGCGGAGCGCGCCGACGTGATCTTGGACTTCGGCGGCCTGCCCGTCGGGACCGAGGTCACGCTGCTCAACGTCGGTCCGGACGAGCCGTTCGGGGGTGGGATCCCAGGCGTCGACTTCGACGCCGCCGACCCCGCCAGCACCGGTCGGGTGATGCAGTTCAGGGTGGTGGGCTCTACGGATCTCCCCGTTGGGAACCTCCCGCTCACATTGCCGGCGGCGCCGGCCCTCGGACATTCCACCGTGACGCGGTCGCTATCGCTGAATGAGGAAGAGTCGGCAACCGTGAAGGTGAGCGAGGACGGAAGTGGGAACATCGTCCTCGACTGCTCTACCGGTGAGATCTTCGGCCCGACAGCCGCGCTGCTCGGAACCGTCAATCCGGACGGGACCGGCAATCCGCTGCTGTGGCACGACATCATCACGGAGAACCCGGCTCTCGGATCGACAGAGACCTGGGAGTTCCACAACTTCACGGAAGACGCACATCCGATCCACATCCACCAGGTGAAGTTCGCGGTCGTCGACCGCGAGGACGAGTCCGGGAACGTCCGTCAACCCGAGGCCTGGGAAACGGGGTTCAAGGACACCGTCATCGCCTACCCGGGAGAAATCACCAGGGTGGCGGCGAACTACGACCTCCCCGGCTTCTACGTGTGGCACTGCCACATCGTGGAGCACGAGGACAACGAGATGATGCGGCCGTTCCACGTCGGGCCGATTCCGCCAGACGGGCCCATGCAGTGAGCGGTCGTCCTCTCGACTACCAACGCCCACGCCGGGGGCCCTCGGGGCCCCCGGCCCTTTTCGTTCCGGAGCCCCNNCAACGAGATGATGCGGCCGTTCCACGTCGGCCCGATTCCGCCGGACGCACCTGCTCAGTAGAGCGTGTGGGGAAACCGGGATCGAGCCCCGGCCACCGGGGCTCGATCCGGCCGGCCAGAACGGGAGGCGGTCCGAGGGCCGGCAGCGTCCTCGACGACGACGGCCCGGTNNCGGAGCCCCGTGGGGGCCCCGGGAAGCCCGGGCTCTCGGCTCCCCGGGGATCCGGCGCGCCGGTCAGCGGCCTGCCTCCGACCACGATCTCACCCGGACTCGGGACCCCGTGACGAGCCTGGAGAAGAGCACGTCGACCACGACCCGGACCTCGTGCGTGTAGGGGTGCCCCTCCTCCCACCCGCGGCTGACCAGGAGGACCCTGCGCGGCGTCGTCGTGACGCCGGGGAGCCGGGAGCTGACGCCCGCGGCGCCACCCGCCGACATCTCCGCGTAGACGGCGACGGTGGACGGCAGGGGACCGCCCCGCTCTCGGGCGGAGACCAGCGCCTCGGCGGCGGACGGGCCGATCTCGGGGATCGCGGCCAGGGCACGCTCGTCGGCCGAGTTCACGTTGACGAACCCGTCGCTCCACACGGTCACGTAGGGGGCGAGGGTGGCCGGGAGCGCCTCCCCGAAGCCCGGCACCAGGGCCAGGTCCTCCAGATACATGAGGGGTCGGGCGGCCGTCGGCAGCGTCCCGTCCCCGCTCTCGCCGCCCGGGGACTCCGCGAAGGCGGGCTCGCCTTCGGCTTCGAGCGCTTCGGCACCCCGCAGCGACTCGACGAGCTCCACGGCTCGCTCCGCGCTCACGAACTGGCGGAGCAGCCCCTCCACGACGACCGCCCGTGACCGGTTGAGGTCGATCCTGGCGTTGAGATCCTCCGCCACGACCTGGTAGCGCCCGGAGCCGACGGGACGCTCGCCCCACGACGCGATCGTCCGCTGGAACTCGGGGAAGACGAGCACCTGATCCTCGAAGGAGTCCACCGATCGGATCATCCCGTCGAGCAGCGCCCGGGCGGCCACGAAGCCGCTCTCGGCTGCGTACGTCGCGGTGGGCCGGGCGCGCGCCAGCGCCGCGGCGTCGATGCGCGCGCGCACCTCGGTGAGAACCTGCAGCGAGGCGGCTCCCAGGACGACGAGGAGCCACAGCGTCAGCATGAGGGCGACCCCACGCCGGTCCCCGGGAGGGCCGAAGCGCCCTCGCCTCACGAGCCGGACCCCACCGGAAGCGCCAGCAGCAGGGGCGTCGGCTCGGGCCCCTCTTCGGTCCAGAAGGTGATGCGCAGCGCCGCGGGCAACGACATCGAGTCGGTCCAGGTGTCGACCCAGCCCCGGTACGAGAGGGCCTGCACCTCCATCCCCACGATCTCCCGGGGTCCCCGGACGACCCTGGGCGTGCCCGGCCGCGAGAGGGGGGTCGCCCGGCCGATCGCCCCCTCGTCCGTCACCGTGAAGGCGACCCGCCAGTCGGCTCCCTCCCCGAGAGGCGGCGTCTGCGCACCGGAGACGAGCGCCAGGCGGTCGCCCGGACGCCCGCCGCCGCGGGCCCCGTCCTGGAGCAGCAGCGTGGGGCCGCCGTACTCCTCGCTCGCCCGGACATTGCGCACGACGTCCCTCACGAGGGCCTGCCAGGCGACCCGACCCTGCGCTCGGGCGCCCTCGGCGGAAAGGCTCAGCTGCGTGTCCGATGCCGTGGCGACGGCGCCGTACGCCAGGAGCGCGACGACCCCGGTGACGACGAGGCCCACGGTCACCTCGATCAGGGTGAGACCGCGCCGGCTCACGGGACCTCGACGAGCCGGTGAACCTCGTACGCTCCGCCCCCCGGAAAGACCACGCTCACGGTGACCTGCGAGAGGGCGCCACCCACCGGGCGCACCCGAACGCGGCGCTCGAACCCCTCGGGCAGGATCTCGAGGCCGCGGGCCTCCATGCCCGCCAGGTCCAGCTTCGCGAGCTCCATGCCCTCCTCGGCGTACGCCGTCGCCGTCGCCCATGCGCTCGCCCGGTATGCCGAGCGGAGCGCCGAGCCGTACAGCTGCAGGGACGCGGCCACGACGAGGCCGAGGATGATCAGCGCCACCATCGTCTCGAGGAGCGTGAAGCCCCCGCGCGGGCGTCCGTGGTGCGCCGGGGCGTTCATGGACGGACGATTCGGCAGGTGAGCGGCTCGACCGAGATCCCCACGAGGGCGGTGTCGACGTCCCGGGCCCACCCGCACGACCCGAACGGAGAGATCCGGAGGCTGAAGTCGCGCCCGGGAGCGGCGTCGGCGAGCACCCCCGAGTCCAGGGCGGCCTCGCTTCCGGCGGCGGTGCCCCGGACGCTCCACCCTCCCGATTCGAAGACGTCCAGCACGAGCGTCTCCCCCCTGCGCGTCGCGACGCTCCGCGCGTGGTCGACCACGCGCTGCAGCGTGGCGCCGGGGCCCCGGTCCGGCGCCGTGAGGGCCGGCGCCACGAGGGTGGTGCCCAGCACCAGGACGATCAGGACGACCACGACCTCGAGCAGCGTGAAGCCGCGGTCGCGGGACCCGGCCGGCCGACGCGAACCGGCCTCGGGGCGGGAGACTTGCGAGGGGGCTCCGGGCCCGACCCCGCGCCGCCTCGCGCTCACTGCCAGCTGTTGATGTCGGCGTCTTCGCCCTCGCCCCCCGGAAGGCCGTCGAGGCCCAGCGTGAAGAGGTCGTAGCTCCCCGGGTTCGCCTCGCCGGGGCTCCGGTATTCGTAGGGTCTGCCCCAGGGATCGGGCGGCACCTCCCGCCTCAGGTAGGGGCCTCGCCAGCTCGTCGGGACCGGGTCGGACGTCGGCGGGACCCGGAGGGCGGCCAGGCCCTGCTGCGTGGTGGGGTATCGGCCATTGTCGAGCCGATAGCTGTCCAGCGCGACGCTCAGCATCTCGATCTGCGTCCGCGCCGTCGCGTCCCTCGCCTCGGACACCCTTCCGAGGATCTGGGGGCCCACGAGCCCGGCCAGGAGCCCGAGGACGATGACGACCACCAACACCTCCAGCAGGGTGAAGCCCGAGCTCCGAAGAGCCTGCAGCGCGCGTGCGTTCATCGTCAGCCCAGGTTCGTGTTGACGCTGTAGATGGCCTGGAGCATGGCGAGGGCGACGAGGCCCACCAACGCCCCGAAGGCGACGATCATGACCGGCTCGAGCAGGGAGACGGCGACCTTCACGGACCGCCGGACTTCCTTGTCGTAGCTCTCGGCGACCCGCGTGCACATGGCGCCGAGCCGGCCGGTCTCCTCCCCGACCGCGAGCAGCTCGACGGCCACGGAAGGCAGTACCCCTGTTACACTTCCGGCGACCGAATGTCCCTCGGCGATGCCGTCGATCGCGCGATCGATGCCGGATCGGACGTGCAGGTTCCCCACGGTTCCGCGCGCGATCCGGAGGGCGGGCAGCAACGGCAGCCCGTAGGAGAGGAGGAGCCCCAGGACCCGCGCGAAGCGGGCGGACAGAAGCTGCAGCTCGAGGTCGCCGAGCTTGGGCACGGCGAGTCGTGCCCGGTGCCAGCGCTCCCGGTTGCCGGGGCGCCGCACCCACACGCTCCCCGCCCCGACAGCGGCCGCCAGGACCCCGAGGACCAGCCACCAGAACCGTCCCAGAAAGGTGCCCGAGGCGATGAGCATCCGGGTCGTCAGCGGCATCGATCCGCCCAGGTCGGCCAGGATGTCCGCGAAGCGGGGGACGACGAAGAGCAGCAGCACCGCGACCCCCAGGGCGGCGACCGAGGCCATGAGGGCAGGGTAGATCATGGCGGAGCGCACCTGGGCGCGCAGCTCCGCGACCTCCTCGAGGTAGTCGGCGACCTCCTCGAAGACCTCGCCCATGGCCCCGCTCGCCTCTCCGGCCCGGGCCATGGCCGGGACCACGTCCGGGAACCAGCGCGGGTGTCGGGCCAGCGCCTCGGACAGGCTCGCGCCCGCCCGCACGGCGTCGCGCACCGAGAGGACCACGGCGCGCATGCCCTCGTGGCCCGCCTGCCGCGCCGAGACGTCCAGCGCTCGGTCCAGCGGCGTCCCGGCGCCCGCCATGGTCGCGAAGCTTCTCGCCCAGCGCGTGACCGCAGCGTCCCGTCCGCGGAGCCGGTCGCCCCGGGGCGGTGCCCCGACCTCCTCGACCGAGAGCGCGTAGAGGTCACGTCCCCGCAGCTCCTCGAGCAGCTCGTCGCGGGAGACCGACTCCGAGACGCCCTCGACGAGCTCCCCGCGATCCGTGGAGGCGCGATAGCGGAACTTCGTGCTCACCACTCGAGCTCGCCCGTGACGCGCGCGACCTCGGCGACGGTCGTCAGGCCCTGGGCCGCCCGGGCCCAGGCGGCCTCGTGGAGGGGCGTCATGCCCTCCTCCCTGGCGGCTGCCCGGACACGGTCGAGGGGCTCGGCCCTGACCACGAGGGACCGGATCCGCTCCGTGACCGGCATGAGCTCGTACACGCCCACCCGCCCGCGGTATCCGGTGCCCCCGCACGCCTCGCAGCCGGCCCCCCGGGCGTACGACGCTCCGGCGGTGGGCAGCCCGAGCCCTTCGACGAGCCGCCGCTCGGAGTGGTCGAGCGCGTGCGGCTCCCTGCAGTCGTCGCAGATGCGGCGCACGAGGCGCTGCGCGAGGATTCCCTGGATCGTGGCCGCGAGAAGGTAGGGCTCGGCTCCCATGTCCACGAGACGGGTCACGCCGCTCGGCGCGTCGTTCGTGTGCAGGGTCGAGAGCACCAGGTGACCGGTGAGCGCCGCCTGGATCGCGATCTCGGCGGTCTCCCGGTCCCGGATCTCGCCGACCATCACGACGTCCGGATCGTGGCGCAGGATCGAGCGCAGGGTGGCCGCGAAGGTACGCCCCGCCCGAGGGTCGACGGCCACCTGCGTCAGCCCCGCGATCTGGTACTCGACCGGGTCCTCGACCGTGATCACCTTGACCTCGGGCGTCGCGACGCGTTGCAGGGCGGCGTACAGCGTGGTCGTCTTGCCGGACCCCGTGGGTCCGGTGACGAGGATGATCCCGTTGGGACGCCGCACGAGGCGGGTGAAGGCACGCTCCGTGTCCTCGTCCATGCCCAGCCGTTCGAGCGTGCGGACGTCCTCGGTCCGGTCGAGGAGGCGCAGGACCACGCCCTCGCCGTGCACGGTCGGCAGCGTCGACACGCGGACGTCGAGCTCGCGGTCCGACAGCTTGAGTCGGACCCGTCCGTCCTGCGGCACGCGCCGCTCGGCGATGTCGAGGCTCGCCATGATCTTCACGCGGCTGATCACGGCCGCCTGGTAGCGCATGGGGTGCGTGGCCACGTCGTGGAGGACGCCGTCGATCCGCTGCCGGACCTTGAGGCCCTCCGCCGTCGACTCCAGGTGCACGTCGCTGGCGCGCTGCCTCAGCGCCTCCAGGAGCATGAGGTTGACGAGCTGGATGACGGGCGCTTCGCTGGCCAGCGCTCGGAGGTCGTCCAGTGCGGCGCCGACGTGCCCGGCGCCCGGCGCGTCCCCGGTCCCCGCGTCGACCGTGGTGACCGCGTCATCGCCGCGGGCGGAGAGAACGGCGGCCCGAATCTCGGCGGCCGGTGCGTCGACGAGCGCGAGCGGCCGGCCCAGGGTCAGCCGGAGCTCGTCGAGCACGGACGGGTCGAGCGGGCCCCCGACGGCGACGGCCAGCCTTCCGGAGTCGTCGAGGTCCAGGGGAATCAGGCAGTGCTCCTCCATGTACTGCGGAGACAGCCGCTGCGCCCACACCGAGGCGGCAGCGTCGCGGAGCTCCCGGTTCGTGGGACGGCCCGGCTCGCCGCCGGGTCGGTCGCTTCGAGCCTCGGCCCCGGGCGGGGTCCGCGCGCCGCTCAGGAGCCCCTCCCGACGCCGGACGTGTCGGGGACGAGGCTGCCCGGGTCCGACGGGTCGCGTGTCCGCCGGTAGAGGGCGTCGGCGTCGTCGTCCGTAGTGATCACGTACGGGGTGACGAAGATCGCGAGCTCGGTGCGGACTCGCCGTGTCGTGCGACTCTTGAACAGGTACCCGAACAGGGGGATGTCCTTGAGCAGGGGCACACCGGACTCCGAGACCTCGTCCGACTCGTCGATGAGCCCTCCGATCACGATCGTCTGGGCGTTGCGGACCACGGCGCTGGTCTCGGCCTCGCGCGTGCTGATGACCGAGGCTCCCAGCGCCGCCTCGATGTTCTGCGTGGTCAGCGAGCTCACCTCCTGCAGCATCCGGAAGGTGACGTACCCGTCCTCGTTGATGGTCGGGATCATGGTCAGCTGCACCCCCACGTCACGGTATTGCACGACCTGATCCACGACGACGTCGAGACCCGTGCGCGTGGACTGGGTGAACGGCACCTGACTGCCGACGAGGATCCGCGCCTCCTCGTTGTTCAGCGCGACCACGCGCGGCGTCGAGAGGATCCGGACGTCCGCGTCGGACGCCAACGCCCTCAGGACGCCCCGCACGTCGACCTCCCCCAGGCGGATCGCCCGGAGCAGGAAGTCCTGCGTCCCCGCCAGCGCGCTGTCGGAGAACGCCTGGGTCCCCAGCCGAGCCTCGGCCTCGCCGCGGGATTCGTCCGTGAACAGCGACCAGTTGATGCCGTACTGGGTCGCCTCGTCCAGCGTCACCTCGGCGACCCTGACCTCGAGCAGCACCTGCGGCGGCCGAACGTCGAGCTCCTCGATGGTCTGCCGCAGGACGGGGTAGTTGGGCGGCTCGGTTCGGATGACCAGCGAGTTCGTGGCGTAGTCGGCCACGATCGTCGTGCCCTCTTCGGCGACCGGCTCGCCGAGGGAGGCGTCGGCCGCGAGGCCAGAGGGAAGGGGGGCGGGCTCGGCGCCGAGCGGATCGAGAGGTTGAGCCCGTCGCTGCTCGAGCGCGTCGAGCTCCCGCTGGCGGAAGCCCTCGAGCGTCGAGCTCAAGCTCCGGTCGCTCAAGGAGGCGGCCCGCTGCGGAGCCGTCGTCGGCGCCAGCCGGAGGCCGTAGAGCTGGGACAGGGTCAGGGCGAGGTCGGCCGCCGTCGCGTGCTTGAGGCGATAGACGTACGTGCGCCGGCCCGCTTCGCCCTCGCCGCGGGCGTCGATCCGGCCGAGCAGCTCGAGGAAGCGGGCCACGTTCGAGGCGTGCTCGGTGATCATCAGCGCGTTGGACCGGGGGAGCGCCTCGATGCGGGTGAGCGGCCCCGCGAGCTGCTCGACCACCGCGAGGCCCTCTTCGGGGCTGATGTACTCCAGCGGCAGGATGTGGGTGATCAGCCCGACGGGAGGAGGCGTCGGCAGCGCGCGACCCGAAGACACGGGGCCGGTCGCCGGAGCCAGGTCCAGCGGGACCACCTGAGCCACGGCGCCGCGGCTCACCAGCACCAGGCCCTGGGCCTCGAGAATGGCCTCCAGGATCGGACCCACGTCCCCGTACGCGACCGGCAGCCCGGTCGAGTAGCTCACGTCGACGTCGGGCACCTCGTCGGAGATGAGGATGTTGAGGTCGAGCATGGCCGCGAGGCTGCGGATCACGCCGCGTATGTCCGCGTCCACGTAGTTGAGGGTCGTCACGTCCTGCGCGGCCAACCCCCCGGGCTGGACCAGGGCCCAGGCGACCGCGAGCAGGGCGATCCGGCGGCGGCGACGCGCCGTGGGGCGTGCGTAGGTCACGTCAATCTCCGAGTCACGGTAGCCTTCCCGATGTGGGATCGAGTCTGAGCACCTGTTCCCCGTCCGGGCCCCGGAGCACCACGACGGAGTCCGACGCCTCCGCGAGGCGGTACGGACCGACGCGATCCCCCACACGATACAGCTCGGCTCCCGGCACGCGCTCGTCGGCGTCGATGAGCGCGACGATCCCGTCCGGGCCCCGCACGAGTCCCACGAGGCGGAAGCGGCGCAGCGATCGAGGCGCGGAGACCTCGGGGGCGGCCTCGGCCGACGCTGACGACACCCGGTCGGTGGGCGGAGGCTCGCGGGTGGGGGAGAGCGGATTCGCCTCGACGATCTGCCGGTAGTCGCCCGGATCGATCCGATCGGTCGGCACGCGCAGCGCGTGCAGGTCGACTCCGACGGTCCCCGCGGCCACGGGCGGCGACGGAAGGCGGATCGGGGCGAGCCACGCGGCGAGCGACAGCAGGACGCAGGCTGCCGCCGCCCCCGAGACCCATCGCGCGGCCTCGCGGCTCATCGCCCGGCCTCGCCCGCGCTCGAGTACCCGTGAAGCCCGATGGCGGCCGTAAGGCTCTCCGGCTCGCCGGGTCGCCCCGGCGCGACGCTGACCCTCAGGTTCTCGACGGCGAGCAGCGCGTCCCCATCCTGCAGGCCTGCCAGCAAGGACACCAGGCCCCGGACGTCGCCCCGGACCGAGATCTGCGCCGGGATGCGGCGGAGGACCCCGTCGTCGGCTCCCTGGGCGACCGCGTCGACCCGCTGCAACTCCATGCCGGCGTCCGTGACGTAACGGTTCAGGCGAAGCTGCAGATCCGAGGCCGCCACGGCGACGGTCGGCCCCGCGAGGAGCCGGCGCTCCATCGCCTCTCTCCGGCTGCGAAGCTCCGCCAGGGCGCCGTGCACCTCGCTGCTGTCGGCGAGCACGCTCTGGAGGCGAGCGAGCTGGTCGGCTCGCACGGAGATCATCTCCTCGCGCTCGGACCAGCGCCGGGCCTGCGGGATGGCGACGTACGACGCGAGCAGGGCGGCGAGGCCCAGGGCCGCGCCGACGGAGACCACGAGCCGCTCGCGTCCGCTAAGTCGTCGGAACATGGCGAAAGACCAGAGAGAAGCTCTCGAAGCTCTCGTCGCGCACGCGCACGAGCGTGGTCGCGGTGCGGAAGCGCACTTCGTCGAACAGGCTGCTCTGCTCGAAGAGGGGGATCAGCCGGGCGGCATCCGGCGCGAGGCCGTTCAGCTCCCACTCGTCCCCGGCCATGGAAAGGCGGCTGAGGTAGGCGTCGCCGGGCAGGAGGCGGGTGACCTCGGCGAGCACGTCCAGGGGATTGGCGCGTGCGGAGGCCTCGAGCCCGAGCAGGTTGATCTCCTCCGCCAACCGGGTGGCCTCCTGCTGCAACGCCAGGACCGGGTCGGCGGCGCTCTGCGCGGCCGCGACCGACGCCTCGAGCTGTCCGAGGGTGCGCGAGCGGCGCTGGTCCAGCGTGCCCAGGAGCAGCGCGAGGGACGCCACGAGCGCCGACGAGTGCAGGATCCCGCGACGCAGCCTCGACACCCGAAGGCGCCGCTCCAGCGGCTCCGGCCTCAGCGTCAGGTGATCGGCCGAGCCGAGGCCCTGGGCGGCTCCCCTGGCCACGGCGAACGCCTCCGGGGCGCCCGGCGGGGCACGGACGGGATCGACCGCGGAGCCGACGCGGCGCGCCAGGAGCTCCCGGGCGATCTCTTCGTCCCAGGGGTGGAGCGCGCAGGGGGCGTCCTTCCCGACCATGCCGGACGCGGTCTCGGCCAGCTCCCGGGCGTCGAGCGGCACCTTGCGCAGCGTGGCCAGAGCGCCTCCCGACAACACCGCGAGCGTCGCGTCGCCCCCCCCGGGGTCGGGCGCCACGACGAGCGCCTCGCGAAGCCCGGTGGACGACGCGTGGCGGGCCAGGGACACGGGGGCCGGCTCGAAACGCTCCACCGATCCGAGCGCGCTCAGCGCCTCCGTCCACTCACCGAGCAGCGAGCCCGGCGCGGCAACGACCAGATCGTCGTCCCGCACGCCCGCGACCAGCGGTTCCCCTCGGACCGGGAAGTACCGGTGCGGGTCCGTCGCGATCATGCGGCGCCGCTGCTCGGCGGGAAGCGGTGGGAGATCCAGTCGCTTGACGTGGACGACCGCCATGTCGACGGCGACCGCCACGACGTTGTGCGAGCCGAATCGGTCCCGCAGCTCCCGGACGGCTTCGGCAAGAGGGCGCGCGCCCCATTCGACCTCCATCGCCTCCGCTCCGCCCGGGCCCCGAACGGGCTTGTACGCGCGGAGCACCCTGGGGCCGACCTCCACGCCGATCATGGACGGGGACACGCGCACGGCCCTCCCCGGACTTCGTCGGATCGGCGGGACTCGGCTTGTCGCATCATGACCGCGAGCGTGGGGGGACGCCTCGAACCAGCGAGGGGTCGTTCATCCTGGTGGGCGAACGCGCCCGTGTCCGGGGGAGTCCGTTCTTCCCGCGGAGGGCCGCCGGACCGGGCCGGCCGGGCCGTTCTCCCACTCTCGAAACATGTCGGAGCGCTCGGGTCGGGGAAAGACGGCCGTGCGCCGCCGCCGGCAGGGTCGTCGGGAGGCCGGCCGTCCGTCGACGCCGCCTCGAGGCCCCCGACAGCACCGCCGGCCCCTCATCGGATGGAGGTGCAGCCGGGCCGTGACGGCCCTTTCGTCGGGTTC
>JABAOE010001345.1_pt4 | contig 11364 bp, 6 predicted proteins | sample 7062141 | NCBI WGS metagenome assembly JABAOE01 (sample SAMN14538627, study PRJNA623070) | marine sediment metagenome | biome: marine biome [ENVO:00000428]; feature: marine pelagic biome [ENVO:01000023]; material: deep marine sediment [ENVO:00002113] | place: India: Gulf of Khambhat ...
TCTTTCGCGAGGTCGTTGTGCACCACCCCCAGGCGATGCATGCGGCGCAGGACCCTCGCTGCTTCGTGGAAATATTCGATGTTTGCGGGCCGGCCCTCCTGCATGGGAACGCCGTCTATATAGGATCGGTCTAAAGCGTTCATGTCCGATCGAATCAGCGTCGGCACGGCGTCGAGTTCCTCCAGTACGGCGAGGGCGAGAGCCTCGCGGGCCAACAGGTGCCGGGCCAGCCAGCGGACAGCCAGGGGCGCGTCCCGCGTGTCCCTCCTTACCAGCGGGCCGGCCTCGGAGCGGACCAGCGATACCCGTCCAAATATGTCTTTTTTCAATAACTTGGAGCCAGATGCTTGCAATATTTCACGCTCGAGTCTTGAATGTCGGGGTCCGACTAGAATACATCAGCGATCTCCTGTAATGAGCGATGACTGAGAAACCCGAAAATTACGCAGCGGAATCCGTCGATAAAGCCGGTGAGTTTTTCAGTGTCGGGCCGCCGCTGCATGCCGTAAAACTCGGCTATGTCAGGCGTTCCGGTGATGAATTCCTGTACCAGGCGCTGATCGCCGGCAATTACGCCCATGTCATCGCACCGGACCGCACGGGAAAGTCGAGTCTCATCGCAGCGACATCGGCACGCCTGCAGAACAATGGTTTGAAAGTTGCCGTGCTCAGCCTGTCACAGATTGGCGAGCGGGATGGCGGAACCGATGCCGGTCGCTGGTATTACAGTATTGCGTACCGCCTGTTGCGCCAGTTGCGGCTCAAGGTCGATCTGCAGGCCTGGTGGCAGGACAACTCTATTCTTAGTAACCGGCAACGCCTGGTCGAATTCTTTGCCGACGTCATTCTGCAGAATATTCAGGAAAGAATAGTCATCTTCGTCGACGATATTCAGTGCCTTGCTGACCTGCCGTTCGACGAGCAACTGCTCGCTGCGATTCGCGCTGCGCATAACGCACGAGCGACGGAACCCGAGTTTGCGCGCCTGAGTTTTACCCTGATCGGTGAATGCGATCCTCAAAGCCTCGTGCACGATCCAGCCATGTCGCCATTCACGATCTCGCAGGAAGTCAGGCTCGAAGATTTTTCGCGGCAGGACCTCGACACATTCGCGGCAGAACTGAATCTGTCCGTGGCGGACTCGAAAACGGCGCTCGACCGAATCTACGAATGGACATCCGGTCAACCTTATCTTAGCCAGAAACTCGCGCGTTCCGTTTCCCGCGAAAAGATTTCCGGTGACATTAAAGTCCACGTCGACCGCATCGCAATGCAGCAACTCGGTGGCCGCGGCGCAACGCGAAATGAACCGCATCTCAACCACATTCACAGGCTGATCGTCGATGATAAGAAGAATCAGGAACCGCTACTGAATCTCTACGGCCGGATTCGCAAAGGGATAAGCGTTTATCACGAACCCGAGTCGAAAATTCAGCGGCGATTGTTCGCAACGGGACTCGTCGTAGTTACTCATCACGGCGAACTTGCCGTTCGCAACAAGGTATACGAAGCGGCATTTACGGCGAGATGGGCAAACGAAAACCTGCCGCTGCACTGGCGCGCACCGGTGGTGGCGGCTGTAATTATGTTGTTGCTGACTGCGATACCGTTCACCTATACGCAGCTATTGCCGAAGCCGTACATGCAGATCATGTCAACGCCGACCTATGATCTCGAGACGGTTTCCCACGCGTACGCAGATTTACGGTCTTTCCCCGGGCATGCAGATGCGGCAGATCGCATGTACCAGTCGATTCTCGAGTATCGCGCACGGCAGGCGACGGACAAGGCCACGATTCTCAGTGTTGCCAGTTACGCACGATATCTGCCCGACTCCTCCGAACTCGCAGACGGATTTCTGGCCGACTACTGGGATCGACAGGTCAGCGCCGCCATGCGGGACGGGCGGCGTGATGATGCGCTCGTTGCCTCCCTGGAGGCGCTCGTAGTATCGACACAAACGCGTCGACGCCGCGCGGCGACACTGGTTGGCGAGGACTATTCGCATCTGCTCGCGACCAACCCGGCACAGGAGACGGACGGCATAGCATTCAATGCGGAGAAAATGCAGCTGACTTATTTCAAGGGTGCCCAGATCTCGCAGTGGGCCTACGTCGACCAGTCACTCGAACCACGTGACCCCTGGACAATGTCGGCCCTCGAAGTAACGCCGCTGGTTCGTCGAGTCGTTGTCGACCAGGAAGGAATAACGAACCGTATCGGTCTCACGGTCAACGTCAGTCATGCCAGACTCGACGACATTCGCATGAAGTTGATCGCACCGTCCGGTCGCACCGTGGAACTGGATTTCGATCAGCCCGCGTCGGCGGCGAACGACGATGTCCGTATCAGCCGCGAGCAAATCGCACCGCTGATCGGCGAGCCCCTGGGTGGCACCTGGAGCCTCAGCCTCCGGGACGAGTCTACGGGCGTTTCGGGCCATCTCGTCGGCTGGAATCTGAGCCTGAACTCCCAGGCCGTCGTTGAAAACTTCGAACGTGGTCTCGACATTCCGGACCCGGTCGAGGGCGCATCGCAAAACCTCTGGTTCAGTCCCGACGGCCGCTACGCGATCGCCCGCGCGTCGCAAAGTGACAGTGCTCGCCTGTGGGATCTCGATTCGGCCGAGGCGGCAAGAACCATTGCGGTGCCTGCAAGCGAACAGGTACTGGGTTTGAGCGCAAACGCCGAATTCCTGGTCACGACGACACTGGAAACTATTAACCTGTGGCGTACCGCGAACGGCCGGCGTTCTGCCGTTCTGGAAGTAGGCGCGGCCGGCGCCGATGCAATGCTCGCTCAGGACGGAGAACACCTGCTGGTGCCACACCGCAGCGATATCGACACGAAATTCGAGTTGTGGTCACTCTCCGCCGGTGCAGTCGTTGCGGAGCTCAGTGTCGCCGGCGCTCCGGCACTCATTGCGATGGACTCGAGCGGGACGCACCTTGCGGTTGCCGATTATGACCGGGCCGTTCGCATATGGAACATGCCCGCCGGTGAATTCGTGTCACAGATCGATCTCGCTTCACAACCCAGTCAGATCGAATTGTCCGCAAGCGGAGAATCACTCGGCGTCGTACATGGTGATGCAGGCGTATCGTTGTGGCTAACCGGCAAGCCGGACACGCCGGTCATGCAGGAACTCGGCCGCGGTGAATGGCAGATTTCGTTCTCGAAATCCGGTGCGCGTTTCCTCGCTGGCAACCCGCGCCTCGGCTACCAGGTCTATCGCAGCAGTGATGGCGCGATTTCCGGTCCGTTGCTCGATGCCGGCCTGAGCACGGGGGACCAGGTGCTGCTGGCGTTTTCCGCTGACGAAAACATGGTGGCTACTGCGGCACATAAGGGACTGGCCAGAGTCTGGTCCATGCCGCAGACGGCGGCACTGGTCACCAGTTCGGCGCCGGCAGACATAACCCCAGGTCACCGCTTGTGGAGTGCCTCGGTCGACACGATTACGACCATGTCGCCGGGTGGGGAACGAATTGCGATTGGCGACAACTCCGGACATGTGCACGTTTTGCAGATCGATGCCAGCGTCGGGGAGATCAGCGCCGAAAGAGAGGAGATCAGTTTCCTGGGACACCGTGGTCCGGTTGTGGCAATGGCGTTCAATAGTGATGCGTCACTGATCGCCAGCGCCGGTGCCGACGGTACGGTTCGCATCTGGGATGGCAGCAGTGGCCTGCCGCGGCCGTTCTATGGCAGAGCTTCCACCAGCACTGTCGATCGCATGGTGTTTTCGCCCTCATCGGCACAACTCGCAATCCTAAGCGGGCAACGCGCGTGGATTATGGATGTGAGGACGGGGACCGCGCTGGCCGACATCGAACTCGGCGAGCTGCACACCGGCCTGGCTTTTGCTGCCGATGGACAGCTGTTCCTCGGCGGTGCAAGCGGTGCATTGCAGAGCCTGTATGCCGATCGTACCGGTAACTGGCACTTGAGAAATGTCTGGCAGGGAACTGGCGCGATAAATCAGATCGAAGTGTCGACGGCCCGGCAGCAAATCGTCATAGTCGGTGCACGGAACGAAGCGCGCCTCCTCGATATTGAAAGCGGCAGTATCGGAGCAACGGTTTTGCAACTTCCGCACACTGTCACGGATATCGCGTTCAGCAGCAACGAAGCTCGCGTCCTGTTCAAAATAGGTCACTGGATTCATCGGGCGCTGTTGATCCCCGACGGGCTGATCTGGACCGATGCAGTCCGGGCACCGATACCGTTGAGAGGGTCGAGAATGGCCATCGACAGGAGCCGGCGGCAGAGTGCCATGGCCGCGAGTTCTCGTGATGGCGGCGAGGATGATCGCGTTCTCGTGCTGACCCGCGATACCGGCTTCGCAAAGATAGCGGAAATTCACTTCAACTATGACGCCGGGCCGGCTTTATTTGGAAATCGCCGCGAACTTATTTCCGAGTGGACGCGGAAAGTGCGTGGGGAAACACCTATCGGTTTTCTCCGCGAAGGGTTCTGACAAGTAATTCGAGATTGCCGGCAGTAACGTCGTCCGGACTCACGGCCTCCCCGGTACGCACCTCGACTCGCGCAAACAGGCGACCGGGAATCTTTCGCAACCCGCCTGCCTGCTGGCGACTGAACCAGCTGCCCCACAAGCCGGCGAGGGCTAGCGGAATCACCGGTACCGCGCGGCGTTCGATGATCTTCTCGATTCCGGGCCGGAAGGCCTGTATTTCGCCATCACGCGTAATTTCGCCCTCCGGGAACAGGCACACGAGGTTTCCAGCAGCGAGTTCCGCATCGATCTGATCGAACGAGGCATTTAGTAATGCCGCGTCCTCCTTTGCCGAAGCAATCGGGATCGCTTTCGCGGTACGGAAAAGAAAATTGATCAATGGAATCTGAAAAATTTTGTAGTACATCACAAAGCGGACTGGCCGCCTGATCGATCCGCCAATTACCAGCGCATCGACGAAACTGACATGGTTGCAAACCAGCACGGCCGGCCCTTTGTCAGGAATATTTTCCAGGCCCGAAGCTCGAATTCGGTACAGCAGGTTTATCATGATCCAGACGACGAAACGAATCAGGAACTCCGGGAGCAGTGAGTAAATATAGATCGCTACGACGGCGTTGAGTCCGGCAAGCAGCAGAAATAGCTCGGGGATAGACATGCCCATGTTCAATGTCACAAGCGCAAGGACTGCTGCCGTGACCATGAATATGGCGTTTATTATGTTGTTTGCCGCGATGATGCGGGACAGATGTCGCCGTTCGGCGCGCTGTTGCATCATCGCGAATAGCGGAACGCTGTAGAACCCGGCGAACGCGCCGAGCATCGCCATGTCGGTGAGAATACGCCACGATCCTGGACGGCCGAGCAATTCCGGAATCGTGTTGACCGGGACGACATGCATCTCCGGCTGGGCAAAATACAGATCGATGGCAAACAGACTCATGCCGATGGAGCCGAAAGGCACCAGGCCGAGTTCGATCCGTCGATCCGACATTCGCTCGCAGAGTAATGAACCGATGCCTACACCGATCGCGAATGCAGCTAGTAAGGCAGTCGTAATCTCTTCGCTGCCGTTGAGAATATCCAGCGTATAGGCCGGAATCTGCAGCGTTACCGCGGATCCGTAAAACCAGAACCAGGAGATGCCGAGGATCGAGAGAAAAACACTTTTCTTTTCACGCGCATAACCAATGATACGCGCCGTTTCCTTAAACAAGTTCCAGCTAACCGTAAGCGCCGGATCGACTGCCCTGGTAAGTGGAATGGCGCGACTGGCAAGATACCCGCATAAGGCAACGCCGATCAGGCAAGCTGAAATAACCGTTTGATTGGTGCTGTCGATCGCGACAGAAATTCCGCCAACAATCAAGCCAAGAATAATCGCGGTGTACGTGCCGAACTCGACCAGCGCATTGCCGCCGACGAGTTCCTCGGTCGCAAGTTGCTGCGGAAGATAGGCATACTTGACCGGTCCGAACATGGTCGACTGGCAACCCATCAGGAACAGGACACACAGCAAGGTGATGTAGCTCTTGGTGACGAACGCAAATGCGGCCAGTAGCATCAGCCCGATTTCGACCAGCTTGATTATTCGAATCAGGCGGGATTTCTCGTACTTGTCCGCTAACTGCCCGGCAGGGGCCGAAAATAGAAAGAAGGGCAGGATAAACAATGCGCCCGAAACGTTGGCGATCTGGCTTGCGTTCATGCCCAGGATCTGCACCCCCTGAAAGGTGATCAGGATGATCAGACCGTTGCGGAAAATATTGTCGTTGAATGCGCCGAGCAGCTGCGTGGCAAAAAACGGCGCGAATCGGCGTTGTCCCAGCAGCGAATACTGATTTCCGTCAGACACCGCGCCACTATACGAAAAATGGGGTCGAACCGCGTTTTTCAGCGCGGTGGAGCAGGCATCCGTTTTCTAAAAAATGCGCTTCGACCCCATTTTTGTTACTCGAGGTTCATGGCGACCGTTCCGGAGGGGTCGTGCAGCTCCTCCAGGAGCTCGTAGCTGACCGTGATTTCGGCGCTGATGGCATCGAAGCTGAGCAATGCGGCGCTGCCGGCCGGCACCCCCTGCGACGTCGCACAGGCACACTGGAAAAAAGATAAGACAATGATAATTATGGACTTTTTCATGAGGCCTCCATGGTCTAAAATCGCAAAATATGGCAATCCCTTGGGTTTCCTGATTACAACGCACGGGCCGTGAATCGGTTGACGGACCGATTTGCGAACTTGCCCACAATGTGGATCCGGCGGCCGATGTATGATGCGCCACGGACAACTATGCCGCGGCTTGATCAACTGCTGATGAAGACAATTCGCCTTTGTATGTCATTGAATGGACTGGTTTTCCTGGCGGCCTGCGCCAAGGAGCCGCCGCCGGCTTCCGTGCCTGAACTCATGGAAAATCCCAGGTTGCTGGAGGCGGCCATGGTGCGCTGCGGCCAGAACCGCGCGGAGATGAAGTACGAGGCGGAGTGCGTCAATGCCCGTGAAGCGGCCAATCGGCTGGAGGCTCGCGAAAAGAGAGCGCGACAGCGGGAGCTCGAGGCACTGTCGGAACGCAAGAGGCAGGCCTTGCGCGCCACTCAGCAGGCAGCGGCCGAAGCAAGGCGCCGCGCCGCGGAAAGCGCTCAGCAGAGAGAACAGTCGGAGTACCTGGGAGTCGAGGACGGCGACAGCCCGGCGGGCGCCGCGGGTGCGGTCGGAACGATGGACCCGGCCACAGTCGCGGAAGGCAATGCTCCGGGGATGGAAATCTCGCCGCCGGAGCCCGAGCAAGCCGAACAGCCGGCGCTGCAAAATGCAGCGGAAACGGCTGTTGGCAGTGACCTGGAATCCATCCGGGAAGAACTCAAGCGCCGGCAGGAAGAACCTCGGTAGCTCGCCTGGTTTCCGACGAAGCGAAACAGCAGAACCTGTGTGAGCCGTCAGATTTTGGGCATCGTTCGCACGTGCAGGTCGCGTTGAGGAAATGGGATCGTTATTTTCTCCTCAGCAAATGCTTTGTAGACGGCGCAGTTGAGTTCGTGTGTCAGTCTGCCACGGTCAACCGGCTGATCAATCCAGCAAAGCAGCTCGAAATCGAGGCTCGATTCCCCGAATTTGCGAAAACGGATACGTGGTTCGGGCTCCCCGCATACTTCGCCGTTCGCCTTTGCGACACCTTCGAGGGTCCCGATGACATGATCGATGTCGCTTCCATAAGCGACACCAACCGCAACCCGAATCCTGTGTTTGGACGATGGCCCGCCTGTCTCGTTGACAATTTTTGAGTTACCGATAATCCCGTTCGGCACAGTAATCTCGATATCGTCCCGCGTCAAAATGCGAGTACTTCGCAAACCGATATGCGTCACCATGCCGCGTTCGCCGGACTCTAAAATGATGTAGTCGCCGACCTTATATGGTGCATCGGCTACAATCGATACGCCGGCAAACAGGTTGGCAAGCGTATCCTTGGCGGCAAAACTGAGGGCGATACCGACGATACCCGCCGAAGCGATCCATGCCGTTACATTGATGTTCCACGCGAGGAACAGGAAATAGAACGCGAGCGCCAGAAGTATGACTTTGCCCGCGGTCTCCAATAGCGAAATGATGCTTCCATGCACACGCTTGACGGCCGGGCCGCGACGAACAGCGTTCAGCAACAGCTGCGTCATCCCGCTGAAAAAGTTGTACCAGACGACGATCGCGATCGTCCTCAGAATGCCGAGAGTTACAAATGCCGGAGATTCGGGCAGTTCGAGCCTGCGTGTCGCCAGCGCGAGGCCGACCAGCACGAAAGTAACGAAAATCGGTCGATGCAGGAGTGCAACCAGCTTGTCGTCGAATTCACTCGTCGAACGGCTGACAACCTTCACGACGATGCGCGAAATGATAAGGTCGGCCAGCTTGCCGAAGACGATGAAAATGAGCGCTATCGCAGCGGCCTGCAGATAGATGTTCGGGCCCAGGAACTGAACCCAAGATTGGACTTGTACTAGGAGGTCCTGCAAAAGCTTGTTGTCAGGTGTTGCGGATTACTATAGCTGCGGCACGCTCGATTCTTCGGTGCTTTCTTCTTCGGGATCCGGCATGCCGTAGGTTTTCACCGTGGACTCCGATGGTGCCGCACTGGATACCGAGGCTACCTCGCCGTTCATGCTCGGCTGCACCGGCAGGCGGCGCGTCTGTGCCGTCAGTACCTGTACAAACTGGTTTGCTACCTGTGGGGCGGCATTACCGGAGCTCGAGAATATCTGTTCGGGTGTAATCTTTGCTGACCCGTAAAACGCGGCGTTGGCCTGACGATCCATGGACACTCCGGCGCCTTCCGCTGCGACGCCGGCGAAGAGCCCGCGGCTTCTCGAGTAAGAATAGACTTCCGACTTGAACGTAATGTCTGTACTTGCGCTGGTATGGCGACCGACCGGACCCGCGGCGATCGACGCATCGAGGCCGAGCGTGAGTTTGCCGCTGGCAATACCATCAACGCCTTTGCGTGTCTTGAAAACCAGGATGATGTCGGTCGACTGTGCACCAATCTGAAACCCTAAACTGCCGCCGGTAAGCGTTATGAAGGCGGGATTGCTCCAGGAATTGTCTTCCTGCCTGACAACGAGCACGCCCTTGCCGCGACGCGCACCGAGGCCGAAACCGATCTTGATCACGTGGGGTACCACGGCGATAGCGTAGGCGCGTGACAATAACGCCGGAGGAATGGATTGCTCCGGAATTCTCAGCAATTGATCGATTACATCCGTAGCGTCGGCGACGCGCTTTTCTTCCTTGGTGTCGGCGAAGGCCGTTACGGCAATTAGCACCGAACTTACAGCGGTAATTATGAATTGGCGTATGCGCATGGTCTTATTCCGATGAGTCAAGGTCTGGAATATCGCTGCGGACGAATTCCAGCTTATTTAGTTTTTGTCTGCCGAGCCAGGTTCCCCCGGGAGAGGCCAGTGCCAACATGATACGCCTTTTGCCGGCAACTCTCATCGCGTTTATGCAACGGCCAGCGGTGGCAGCGGGCAGTCCAGTGTGGCACAAATTGCGCGGATCAGCTCTGCCTCGCTGAGGCTCAGCTTGCCGTCGTGGGTAATCGTGTTGCTGACCGCCTGCAGCAGGCTCTTGCGGCCCGCAGAATTGATGCGCCGCAGGATGTCGAGGCTACGGCCGAGCACCTCGACCGTCTGTTCGCCGTCGTGCGGTGCCTTTTCCCCGCTGGCCCAGGCACCAAATGCGGAGATTCCCGCCTGGTAGGCGTGCTCACGCTCCGCTTGGTCGCCATTGCCCTGGTCGGCGACGATGCGGATCAGGTCCAGCGCCGCGAGCCTGGCTTTTCTGCGCGGCACGCGATTGCCGGGTTTGTCGGCAAGCGGGTCGGCCGCCTGGCTCAAATGGCTCGCAAGTATGCGGTATATGCAGAATTCGCGCAGGCTGACACGACCGTCGATCTCGATGAGCCGCTTGATCAGCTGCAACAGGAATTCCATCTGCGAGCGCGGCCGGGCGCGGAGCATCGGAAAAGCCACTTCCAGCAGTGGAAGATGAAATCTGGGCCCCAGCTTGCTGATTTCACTGAAATAAGTCCTGACTCTCTCCGCCCGCTCGGCGCCCAGCTGCTCTGCAATGATGTGCAGCTGCCGTTCGTTATGCGACGCATCCAGTACTAGCGCCGTCGCCAGCAGGAATGCTTCTTCGGGGCCATGCGCCGCGCCGTACAGGATTTCAGGGATGTTGGCTCTGAGCCGCCTGGCGTATTCGACGTGCCGCGGCTCCGGCTGGCCCACCGCAGCGGCAATATTGCCGGTCACGGCAACGTCAGCTTGCGGTTCGGTGCCGGCGTCTGCGAATCCCGCCGCCGGTGCCAGTTTGCGCACGGTTCGGGCTTGCCGCGGATCGACCTTCGGGTAGTCGCTCTCGCGAAAGCCCGGATCGAGCGCCTGGATGCGCTCGGTGAGCGGCGGATGGGTGGCGAAAAGCGCGCCGAGCTGGGCGATTCCCCCGGCAAACAGCATGTGGCTGATCTCTTCGGGGTCGACACTCTTTATATAAGAGTGTCCGGAATATCCGCCGATCTTCTTCAGCGCGTTCGCTATGCCATCGGTTTGCCGCGTGAACTGCACTGCCGAGGCATCGGCGAGGAACTCCCTCTGTCTGGATACCGCGGCTTTGATGAGCCTGGCGAAAAATACGCCGATCCAGCCGAGTATCAGGAGTCCCAGCCCGATGATTACTGCGCCCCCACCGCCCTTCCTGCGGCTGGACACGATGCTCGAGTGACGGCTGCCACGCAGGATGGTACGGCCGATAAGACCCAGCACCATGATGCCGAACAGGACGCCCATCAAGCGAATGTTGAGCCGCATATCGCCGTTCAGAATATGGCTGAACTCATGTGCGATGACCCCCTGCAGTTCGTCCCGCTCCAGTAGTTCGAGCGTGCCGCGGGTTACGGCGATTGCGGCATCGCCTGGCGTATAGCCGGCAGCAAACGCGTTGATACTGCTTTCTTCTTCGAGCACATAGATTTCCGGCACGGGTACTCCGGATGCGATTGCCATTTCCTCGACGACGTTTCGTAGCCGTCTGCGGAACGGGTCCTGGACGTCCGATGGCACGCGGGTGCCGCCCATATCCTGTGCGACACGCCCGCCACCGGAGGAGAGCCGCGTCGTCTTGTACAGCGTGGCTCCCAGGATCAAAAGCGTGGTCGCCGCGGCGGTAAAGCCGAGAATGCCGGGTCCTGGCGGCGCGTCGCCCTGGAACATGGTATGCAGGGCGATGCCGACGACCAGCGTGACACCGGCGACAATCAGGATGGTCGCGATGACATAGACAATGACCAGCCAGCGCGTCGAGCGCCGCGCCTTGTCCTGTGCATCGAAGAA